>Ga0058697_10000173_pt1 | contig 31439 bp, 25 predicted proteins | sample AgamicAsMae_FD_66619 | JGI IMG/M metagenome (GOLD analysis project Ga0058697, IMG submission 66619) | Agave microbial communities from Guanajuato, Mexico - As.Ma.e | ecosystem: Host-associated > Plants > Phyllosphere > Phylloplane/Leaf | place: Guanajuato, Mexico | collected 2012-06-04
TTCAGGCGGCGCGAGTTCTCAGCGATCTTGGAGACGAGGTTCGTCTGGCGGCGGCGTTCTTCTGCTATGAGGGCGGCGGCGCCGCATGCGGTACCCGACGAGATGTATGCGAGCTGGCGCAGGACCCGGAGCGCTCCTTCTGAAGGCACACGTCTACGGCTTCGGAACATGGCAAGTCCATGGTTGCCTCAGTTCATGCTCGTTTGTATCCGTCTCTTACGTCGAGCCTTCAATTGCGTTGCGAATCGCCTGTTCATAATTTGTACCAACCGCCCGGCTCGGCCTCGAACGCCGCCCGTCGCTGCTTGGCATCCACCCTTCCTACTCGAGTACCCTTTTTACAAACTCCTGAGCACACGACCACACCTCACTATGCAACATTGTGGTCGAATTTTTTGGTTTCCTAACTTGATTGCTAGGCAGACTTAGTCTTCTTCTTGCGCCTCCACCTATCCATGCCTCGAATACAGCGGTCCCAGCATCTTCCAGCTCCATTCTGCAATTCCGTCTACCTGTTTGATGTCCTGGATCCACTCCAACATCAACGTCGTCGTCTGCTCCAAGTCCTTTCTGTTCACCCTCTCATTGCATATCTTCTTCAAACATTCATTCTCCGTAGTCATCCGCAGTATCAGCAAAATCCCCACAAAGTTCTGTGTCCATGTGAACAGGTGCGGCACCAGTCGCTTCTTGTTCTTGGGCGGCGCAAGTATCAGTGGCCATAGACATGCCGACTGTATCGCCAGAGCACAGCATATTTGGTCCTCTTCCGTCATCAACTCCGGGAAGTGCAACGCCTTGTAAACAAACGGCCGGTAAATCATGAATCGTGCGTAGTAGAATTGTGTCCGGAGTTGTGCTGTCATGATGTCCAGGTTGTTTCGGTGGTTGATAGGAACAGATCCTTGGTCCATCGAGAACAGCGAGTCTGTGCCCTGCCTGCTTGCAGACCCCATGTTCGGAAATTCTGTCTTGTCGTTGTCCGACCATTGTAGAGGTCGGGGCAGTAGTGAGCGCCACGACTCGAGCTGTCGAGCTAGTTCTTTGATGACGTGCACCGGTGGGCCGCCATAGTCCTCAGATAGTTCGGCCGTCGCGTTGGATGCTGTATATGGTAAGCTTATCTCCTCCTTCTTCAAGAAAAGGCACTTACAGCAATGTATCGACTCGTGGATTCGCGCCACTAGTCTACGCAACGCGATCATCGCAAGGAAGTGGTATTGAAAATGCGATTTTTCGTCTGAAGGACTGCCATAGTTGCTTTCTGAGCCGTGGAAGTAAGGGAGTGGGACTTGGTCTTCTAGGGTGTGAATCCCCGTTTGTGAAAGGTCCAACTCAAGATGATACATACTGTTGAATGTTAGTGCCAGCTTTACATTAAACACGTATAAGATGTCTTACTCTTCGCTGAGCATACACGCCCAGTAGGCGCGCTTGATGAGATCTGCACGTGGCGTAGACCAATCAATAGATTCACTAATGGAAGATCAGCTCATGTGTGATTGGCTTGCCGTAATATATCGTACCATTTGATGAGAATCTGACAAGACGCGGATGCTGCAACAGTGGCTCGCCAGAAATCCTGAGCAAACAAATTAGCCAAAATATCCCTCTCGATCCGTTTGTAACCTTGCTTACCATGTGTCGAGCACAAGCTTCATAGTATGCGCTGTGATTTATGTCAGCTGTAATCACACACAATCAAAAGCACCCTACTCACGATTCGAGCAGATGAATCTGCACATTCTCGAGAGTGCATTGATGCATGATGAAGCCCATGCACCTTCGAGCCTCATTGAATAGATTCAAACCTGGTGGTCTCTCGGATGTACCTCCTCGTAGACCGCTGGGGTTGCCCTCGACAATGCTGATGGGTGAGCCATAAACGCCATCGATGGCTGTCTGACCAAGGGCCAAGACAAGCAGGACAAGGCAGCTTTGGGGATCGCAGCCTGCAAAGCCATTCCTCAAGACGGGTTCGAGAACATCTTCGAGGAACATTTGCCTGTCAAGGATGGGGAAGAGAATATTAAAGGTACTGAAGTAAGCGTCGCACATCCTTCGCATGTTTTCTGGCGTCAAACCTATGAACCCAGCTCTCATCTCGCCAGTACTGCTAGGCATCGGATATGTTCGCATGTCTGTGTCCCAAGGTAGTGGTTTCGGGTGCTTCTGCAGTTCAAGATGGATGAACCAAGGGGTTCCTTCTTGTAACACATATTGCAGATCAGAGGCTACAGCAACTCCAGAATTCAAAATATGTAGATAAATCGATGGCCACAGCAATACTTTGTAAGCCACAGTCAGATGTTGATAAGTGCGCAACATGTCCGGGGGAGAGGATGCTTGAGAGCCGACACGAGCCCCTGGGCGTACCTCGCTATCTGAGGACATGTGAGATTCGTTGGAACCGACAGCACCCATATTGCCATTGACTCCTGGAGGACGTGGGCCAGGTTGTGGAACACTCCAGTCAGTGTTGCTTGCCGGAGTCGAGGGTTTCGATACGTATAGAGTATCAAACTTGTTCTCGAGACGCTGCAGAGTCTGGAGAATATAGATCATGGTCTTGTCCTTTCTACATGGCGAACGTCTTAGTATCGAGGGGTTTGGGTCGTTCGGATGCAGACATACTTTGTAGGCTGAGGTTCTCGGTAGACACAGTCAACACTGAGCCTCCTACAGAGACCACACTTGGGCCTTTGCTCATCACATTTTGATTTTCTGGTTGGCGGAGAAGAAAGCCGTCAGTAAAGCATTCTGATAAAATGAAAAGTGGTTTGTTTGGGTTTACCGGCTCCGACAAGTTTGACAAGCTTGCGCGGCGATGACCGCACGCTCTCGCCGCAAGGACATATCCGTCCTGTCATCAGCTTCGACCTCCATGGGTGGTTGAACGGGATGGGGATGAAACTATGGTTGGTCGCAAAGCCGCAGCGCGCAGGCGGCGTGGTGGAAAAAGATGGGTTTGACGGAGGTTGTGGTGGACAGCGGCACGGCGTGGGTAGAAAGAGATGGCTCGCACTCGTTCCCAGCAACGCTATAGGCGAGCAACGTCGGGGAAGAAGGCTTCTCTGGAGGATTAGTCTTGGCCGTTCGCAGCAAATGTTTGGGCAGAGGAAAATTAACAGAGTTCACCAGACCAGTTAGCACGTTCACAGCAGTCTATGGTAATCACGAGCTACTCGGTAAGCGGAGGCGAGCGTGTTTGGCGCAAACAAACTTGGCCAGAGCGTGATTCGCCGGCAGGCATGGGTGACGCACGCTGAGGAGGCACATCCCAATGGGGAATATGTACAGTTGCAGACTAAAGGCTAGCTCGGATGCGGCTCTTATCAGCACTCGTGTGGTGCAGGGCTGCAGCTGCATGCGCTGAGAACATGGCCTTTTCTAGACTCGTTCATGGCAATCTGCAAGACATCCTTCATCCATTGTCCTGTTCTCTCTGCTGTGAATTGGACGTCGAATCGTCCCTGATACGCTCCTTGTCCCCCACCTCGGCCCACACGGCGTACAAAGAGCTCTCGGGCAGCTGAGCACATGGTACTCGACGCCTTGTGCCTGACTCCGACAGCCTCGACTGGACTGACCATTCCCCCACCAGACCAGCATTCCGCATAATTACAAGCCGCATATGAGCAACATCCTCGACTGCCTGGCCGCCGGCCCCGCATCCATGCCAATGCCTGGAGAAGCTGAAGCTGAAGCTGTCCGAGCTAATCGACACAACCACCAAGACACGCCATCGCAACAGTCATCTACTCCAACTCCCTCGGCTCCCTCAGGCCAACCTGCCGTCATATCCACTGACCTACCCTTGTCGGCCTCTCTGAGCCAGTCTCCCAGTCCGCGCCCAACCGAGGGACGCCAGGCTTCACGACGCAGAAGCCTCGAAGTTGTCGCCGGCGCTCAGGGCGATGTAGATGGCTTTATCAAGGAACTCGACCAGAAACGCCGCCAACTCGACGACCAGATCCACAAGTTCATCGCCCAGAAAGAGAGGGAGTTCAAATTACACGAGCGCGAGCTGCGAACCCGCTATCGATCCCCGACTGCGCCCTCTACACAATCCCCTGGAGATGCCTCGCCCACCGTGCCTGCTGATCCGCCTGCACATGCTGCCGATAGCAACCAAGACGCACAGGCTTCCAAGGAAAAGGACCATGAACGAGAAAGTGAGCTGCTAGGCTTGTTCACTCCTGCATATCTTCCTCTATTGGAAAGTAGACCTCCTGGTCTCGACCGCTCTCCTTCTGCTCCTGTGCTCAGCGATCCTGCTACTTCAACGCCCATTCTACCTGATCGTCAGACTCTGCAGCGCGCCAACACCGACCCTGCCGGCGATAATAAGTCCCCATCATACAGGCGCGCCTTAGGTCCACGGACCCCTTCATCTGGTTCCGATCAAGGGAGAAGCCTCGTTTCCGCTCTGAAGTCACCCTCGGCTGGCCCAAGACTGTCCAACAAGAAACGTGTCTCGCTCATTGTGGGCGATGCCGTCGTTGCCCCGAGTGATAACATCTTCTCGAGTGCAGCCAGACCCTCTGACCAACCTCTAGACACTGATCTGGCTGCTGAACACATCGAATTCCAGGTTCCTGTTCAACCTACGCCAGCAGAGACGCTAGAAACAGTCCCACAAAGATCGCCCTCACTGGACAGAGTCGAGTCCAGTGTTCCTCAGAGCATTGAAACTGGACTTCAACCTGGAGGCTTGAGCCTGGGCTTCGCCTCGGCTACCCGCGGTCCCGGCCTGACTAATGACTCCTCACCGTCCAAGATCAATCCCGGCGGCGACCTTGAACTCGCTTCGCCGTTCTCTATGGATGAAGAGTTCGAGTCCTCAGAGATGTACACAACCCAGATAGAAGACATCGATGCAGATCTGGACTCGGGTCTGGATTCGGAGTCAACCTTGCGCGCAGCAAGTCCGGCTAGCCCCAGCGATAGAGACATATCACCGATCACCGATGCGCCCAGCCTCAACATCCCTATTGGGAGTTTCGGAACTTCGTCTTCTTCATCAGCCCAGCCAATCTCACCAGGCTTCTCAAGACCCTCTGTGCGGGAGGACCCTCAACTGGATCTTAGTGAAACACCAGAAGAATTGCCTACTCATGGGTCGCTGTACGGTTCGTTTTCTCGACCAAGCTACAGCAAGCAACAGAGCAGTGGCGGCTTGGGCGAGTCATTTATGCAAAGAAATGCCGAGAAGTTGATGCGACGCCGACAGTCGGTTCATAGACCGTAAAGAATTATGATTCATTCAAATATAATTAGCCCGCTGGAGTTGATCCAATGTAGTATCAGCGCACATCGCTTTTTTTTTATGCACACCCACCACGCGAACCTTTCGACAGATTGTCACATCACTTGCGCCTTGCACCATGAAAGACTTTGTGGACGTTGTTGCAACCATGGTCTTCTTTGTCTCGTGGATGTTCTATGACCCTCCGATACTCCGATACAGGCTTCACTCCGGACCAAGAGGGTCCTGAGAGGCCGCCAGGTTACATTGTCTGAAGATACGAACCTCCTCAGGCAAGAACGACCCTGTTACCGAATGAATCACTCCCTCGTTGTTGAACAGAGCAAGGTCTCCTTCATCCCAATTGACCGAGTACACTAGCTCAGGAGCGATACCAGGTCTCTGAAGCCTGTGGACGATATCTCGGACTTGCTTCAAGTCACTAATGACAGTGCCATCAGCAAGATGAAGCTTCTCAACCGCAGAAGGATGAACCTGCAGAGCCAGCTTCCCAGTAACCGGATTGCGCCAGCACATGGGCAGGATCTTGATCTTCTTCTCGTCAATTGGCGGTAGCTCATCGCGAGACAGCTCAAGACCATCTGAAACCAGACCGAGGCCATCACTTCTGGATCTAGCAGGCGACATCCAGATGTAAGGGTGGGGAGCATATTGCACTTTTGTCGTTCTAGCAAACTCCTTGTCGGCTTCCGAGAGAAGGTCGTATGTGCGGTATGAACTGACGAACGCTGTGCTTCCACGAGGCACTCTCATTTCATCATTGCTTCCGTCATCATAGCGAAGAGTCTGATATTCGGTCTTGGGGACACTGACAGCCATGAGACTGGTGACCTTGGGTGGTGACAAATCATATAGTGCAGCGTCGATGTGCCAGCGGTAGAATCGTGTTGCTTCTCGGTCATCGGCCTCGCTGATGGGTGTCTTGTGGAATGTCTTGTGGTGGGGGTGCTTGAGAGTGATATCTCTCAAGCCTTCAAACTCAGCAACTGGACCATTTCCGATGACTTGTACTTGGGGTTGGTGAGGAATGGTCTTGAGGTCAGGGTGAAGTACGCTTCTTTTGGCGTCGAGAGTCTTTCCATGTCCATAGGTACCAGCAGATGGGTCGAATTTTTGTGTGAGCTCAAACTGAGCTTTGGGTGAGAGTGATTGTTGGTTCTTGAACAGAATCACGCTGTTTTCGTATAGAGCATTTCTGATGATCTTGAAATCCTCCTCTGTCAGATGATAAGATTAGCTCGGGTCTTTGCGTGGTAGAAGAAAGTTAACTCACCTGAGAGGTTCTCCAAGTCCGCTCCCCTGATCTCAGCACCGAAATCTATCTGAGACTCTGATGGTCTGATCTTGTGTACTGAGATTTTGTTGATCTTGACAGCCATTGTGGCGTATGAACAGAATTGATGAGGTTTGAGTGTTGTAAGAATTAGCGACGACGATGGTTTCAAGAGAGCAGTGTGCAAGGCAGATTGAAGAAGTCGAGACATGTTCTAATAGATACTTTATATAGGGAAGAGTATGTTGAGGTGCATCAAGTTCATATTCTCTTTCTTGATGGAAGTCGGAGACGGCCGATACATAACTCGACGTCCTCCGTTCGAGTTGCTCTACATTGTGAGGGATTGTCATGAAGGATCTTGACTTGAAGATAGCATGCCGTTCACTCCGTATCTCTCCATCGTTCGGCCATGACCGCTGTGCGGAGTACACCGCATGCAGGGCAAGAGCGAAGTCGGTTCGAAAGGGACGTGCACCATGCCCGAGATAAGGGCAACCACCGTGGAGAAGCATCTTGTGATGGCTAAAAGTATCGGAGACAAATTCCTTCTAGACCTATTCTTTTGTTCTCTAGGGTATCATTTTCTTTAGAAGCGCTTTTAGCCATCTCGTACTCCGGAAATCAACTACACACAGGGTCACACTCCTGGAGTGCATGATATATGGTGAAGGCAAGACCTTTCTATTGACAGCTCTAATAGACCTCTATATATGTGATAGAGTACATCACACAGGCAGACCATGATTGTGATTGTGTCGAGAGCGCGATGGGTTGAACTTGTGAGTGTTTTGATCCCAGGGCAGGAAGATCTCAGATTCATTATTTACAAAGGCCGGATTTATCTGCAGAAGACAGCAGGACCAAGGATCAGGTGAGGTTCTCGAGATGGATCAGTCCATGCCCATGAACTCTGGCGTGTGGATTCTCATAGCTGACGCGTGAATATTGGGTGCCGTTTGGATGCAGGACTGGCTGGTGTGATGCGACGAAAGGCGGCCATAATGGAGCATGATGAAGCATGTTGCGCAGACTGCGCAGAGTGCCACCAGGTCTTCACAGCTTATCAAGCAGCTTTCGTTTCCTTCTCTCGATAAGTTCAGCCTCGACTTCTTCTGCGGTCGGAAGGTTCCAAGCAACACCATCTCCAGAATCTCCAGGTAACGGCTCCCAGTCTGTGTCTTCCGCATCTTGATCATCCGTGGTATGCTCGAATGCTTCTTTCTCTTTCTGTGCCTCGTAGGCTAGCAATTTGCCATCTTCTTCGTCAAGGTTGTAGCCGTAGTAGGAGGCATCGACTTTCTGGCGTAGATCCGATCGCGTCTCCAGAGCCTTGTCTTCTTGTGGTTTGACTTTTGCAGCCTCGAACAGCTCCTTCACTCCGGGCAACTCTTTTGCTCTTCCAAAGTAGCGGTAGCCCTTTCCACCTCCTTGTATCTCCCTGCCCTCTTCATCGACAACCCGACCACCTCCTCTCATGTAGTTCGGTCCTCCCAATTCGCGGATGCGCATTTCCCATTGCCATTTTTCTTTGAAGAGCTTGTTCAGTTCGTCGTTGATGTCGCGGATTTGAAAGTCTGAGAGCGATAGGTCCTGGATCTTGGAGACTTTGCGCGAGATCTCCTTGAGCACTTGGCCGCGCCAGCGCTCACATATCGGTACAGATTCTTGTTGCGATATGGCCTTTGGTCGTCGTGTGCGGGTTGTGTCGAGGATGCCCAGGTCTGCCGCTTGTTGCGCCCTCCATCTGAATAGTGTACTTTGCGCTTTCTCTGCGTTACGAGCCTGCGCATGTTAAAAAATTGATCGCAAATATGATCGAATATCGAAATGAACTCACCATGTTGTGTGATGTGTGGAACGACTATGACAGCGCTCTCGACGAAGTATGCAAGTTTAGTTCACCACCCAAGCTGGCGCGAGCTTGCCGGTCCACGCGCTCCACACGTGGCGTGCGTGATGATGTATATTGGCTCTTGATCAGTCTGCTTCTATCTAAGTCGCAGTGGTTTAGTGGTAAAATTCGTGCTTGCCATGCACGAGCCCCGTGTTCGATTCACGGCTGCGACAATCTTTTGTTTTGCAACTGTAAGCACTGTTTTTCACTCACCCAATACACATCGTGGAAGTGAAGCTATCAACATGCACAGTTCTTTCCAGACGGCGGAAGGGTCCACAGAGAACCTATGAGATCGCAACTCTCGGTGGATACTTCCTGTTCACCAAAGGAACTGTGCGTCCCCATGGCTGCTAGCATGGCACATCTTTGCACATGGAGAGGTTACGACTTGTGAGCACTTTTGTCGCCCTTGTCCTCACGGTCCGACAATTTCCGAAGATCTGCACTTCTTACTGTGTTTGTTCTTGACCGGCAAATATGCCGCGTTGCTACCGCAGTGGTGCGAGGTTTTTGGCCCATGGACTAGCACCAAGAGTCATGACCCAGGCTTCGAGTTGAGCAAAGTTGGGTTCGTACCTCTTTTGGGTGACTGCTTCGGCTATCTTACATGTTCATACAGCAACAGAATAGTCGTCTATCTTGACTAAACATCTCAAATAGCTTGGTAGCTTGGCACCGCGGACGTGACCGAAGCATTCACCAATAATGCATCCTATCAGCGCACATGTGTATCTCTGTTATCTGCCCGATCAGTGGCTCTCTCCATCGGCTATCCAAGCAGACGCGGTTCAAAGTACGCCTTTTGTCAGCCAAGGCATACGACCACGGGTCACAGAGGTCCCTTCCGCTGTCCGAGCCGTTGACCACGCGACAAGGCGCTTCACCCGCAACTTATCGACCTGCCAAAATGTCGAACCTAAATATTGATAAAGATAAGCACGCCAAGATTTATGGTTTTTTTGCCAATGTGGATGTGACTATAAGAATGGTGTCGAAGGCAAGTGGAGCTTGATTTTCAAGTTGATCGTTTCGTTTGATTCTCTATCTAAAATGTCTCCCTCATTCTCGAAGCTCTTCGCTGCTGGCTCTCTGGTTGCTGCCAGCCTGACTGGAGCTGCTCCTCTGGAGCAACTTCAGGAAAGGTCGGCTAAGAACATCAGTAGACCCAAGGTTATCATGGACAACGATTGGGGAACCGCTGGTTTCATTCCTTTCCTTATGGCACTTGATGCCGGCTGGGACGTTCTTGGTCTTGTTTCTGACACCGCAAACTCGTGGGCTCTGCAGACTGGACTGTAATTCTACCTGACCAGCGATTCAAATGTTGTGCACTAATCACGTTCATCGTAGGCATGCTCTGGCTACCCTTGAAGTTGGCAACCTCTCTTGTATTCCCGTTCACAAGGGAGCAGACTACCCTATTCTCAACACACCCGAGCTTTTCCAGACTTGGGAGATGGTCCATGGCAAGCTGTGAGTTGCCGAGTCGTTGTACTCCGCAAGTGGTTGCACAGAACTGTTCTGACCGTCATTCCAGTGCATGGGAAGGTGCTTTTGCGCCAGAGAACCTTACCTACGAGGCATTGGGCAATGACCCTACTTCGGGTGACCCAACTCGCGTCTCAAAGGCCGCTCTTTACGAGGGCTACCCCAACACTACATTCGCTTCCAAGGATGCAGCATGGTTCATGATTGAGCAAGTCCGCAAATACCCTGGTCAGGTCTCGATCTACTCGGCTGGTGCTTTGACCAACATTGCTCTTGCTATCCGCATGGATCCCGACTTTGCAAAGAACGCAAAGGAGCTGATCATTATGGTATGGCAACCTAAAGGACTTTCAGACTGACAGCTAAACTAACAATTCTTCTAGGGAGGCTACATTGATAGCAACCTTTTGCAAGTCACCGGCAGCGTCTTGCAGGCCGACTTGAGTTCCGACGTAGGTGCAGGCTAGAAGCTGACGAGTGAATTTCACTGACAATCCAACAGATCAACTTGATGATTGATCCCGAAGGCACCAAGATTGCTCTTACTGCTCCTTTCCCTAACATCAGTAAGTTTTCCATGTGTTAAGGCTAAAGCCTTCACATGAGTGCAAATACTGACTGTGTGTCCAGCCATCGCCGGTAACGTCGCCAACCAAGTCATGGTTACCCAGGAGTACCTCGACGACATTTACAAGGTCAAGAACCCTTACTCTGCTCTGATGCACAAGTACTACGGCACCATCTTCCCTCTCTGTATGTATTCCAGGCCCGTTGAACGAGAGATACAAATGCTAACGACAACTAGGGGATGAGACCGCCGCTGCCATCATGCTGGACCCTACCATTGTCACAAACACCACAAGCTGTACGCAAAGACCGTGTATCCAACTTTGATCTTTATTCCTAACGTTGCAATCTAGTCTACCTCGATGTCGACACTGCTCCTTCCAGCCCCAACTACGGCAACATCCACGCTTACCAGGAGGCCCTCAAGCCCAGTGCTCAGAACCTTCAGAAGGTCAACATGGTTGTTTCGGTCGACGGCAACAGACTGAAGAAGTTTGTCAAGAGATCTGTTCAGTACCCCAAGACCTGCGCCAACCTTTAAGTTGCTGCATCTGATAATATGTAGAAAGTAGTGTATCTACCAAATCAAAGTTCAAAATATAGAAGTTTTCATCCTAATGAACCATGTTGTTTCACAACGCAAGAGGCATTCTGATGCTTGTCCAATATTGACGAATCGTGACCACTTGAACAATTGGCTTGATCATGGTTGTGCCGAAAGCCATGGAGTGGAACGACGTGGTTCAATGCTGCTTTTGTCTATGATTAAATCGATGTACATGATGGCGAAGAGATTGAGAATGCAGATTACACGTCCCTTCGGTAGACGCCGACCATCCATGCAGCTCTCAAGACGGCCAAACCCCAAGCCATGCCCAGAGAGTCCCAGACGACATTCAGCTTGCTGCCTCCGACCTCTTTCCAACCGATAGCGACTTCGGCCATTGGAATGCCAGCACTCTCTGCAAGCATGAGCATTTCGACATCGAAGATCCAACCCTCGCTGTGCATGTACGGAATGATGTATGGGAGAGCAGGGCGAGTGAACAGCTTGAAGCCGCACTGGGTATCCTTGATCGACGATGTGGCTGGGGGTGTAAGAAGACGTAGCAGAAGATGGAAGGAATGCATGAGGGTGTTTCGCAACAAGGAACGCTGGGAAAGAGTTAGTGGTTGATGCTCAGCTCGGTGGATTTTGATTTGTTTACCTTGACAACAGCTTCGCTGCCAACCATATGTGCTCGACTCCCAACACCGACAGCTCTGCCCTTGGTATCAGCGACACGGTCGCAGCTCTCTATTAGCTTGCCCAAGTCTGAAAAGCGAGAAGCACCGTCGGCATCGGCGAAGACAACATATGCTCCTCTTGCATGTCGCATGCCGTGGGTGACGGCACCTCCTTTTCCTCTGTTCTGTTCCAACGATATGACGCGGATGCTGCCGTGAGGAATACTGGTAGGGACCGTTTCTACTTTTGGAGCAGACTTGGATCGCGTCTTGGGACCGCCGTTTGAAGACCATGGGCCAGCCGGTGTGGGAGGGGTAGAACAAAGTTGATGGTTGCGAGCAAAGGACAGGGCCGTGTCGATGGTCTTGTCGGTCGAGCCGTCGTTTACAACGAGAATCTCCCAACCTTTGGGCTTGTCGCCTGATGTCGATTGCGATTGCAGCGGTTGTGGAAAGGTTGATTGCAGGTACTCGACAGCCTCCTCGAGCATGCCGCTCATTCTTTCTTCTTCGTTGTATGCAGGCACAACAACGGTGACCAGAAGTTCGGGCTGAGTGGGTCTGAAAGCATCACCTGTAGCGATCTTGCCGGTGCGAGCCTGTGATTTGAGCGAGACATGGTGGTCGTACCAACATGGTTGCGTTTCAGGGTCGCTGACAGACCCGTCAGGTAGGATGGTTGTGTATTTCTTCTCGGACTCGTGAGGCGATCGGGGAACAGGAGCGACAATAAACAGACCGAGGTACAGCTGGATGGCAGGTCAGAATGGGTTGCGTGCGTCTGCTGAATGTGGACAAACAATACCAGAATTGCGAAGGAGAAGACGGACAAGCAAGCAACGGCTAGCAACAGTTGTGTCGGCACTTGTTGCACCTGATCTATCAGGTTGTAGACTTGAGTCCGAACTGCATCCATTTGTGCGCTGTCTATCAGCTTCTGGTGAATTGGGTCAGGTTTCCGTGGGCCATCAGACAATCACAGAAGCACGACCTCCTAAAAGCAGAAGCCGTGTACGCGTTACCCCTCGAGTCGAAGGGGGGAGCTTGATGCCACATATCAGATCAAACATGGGGCAGCCGCACCGACATCCCCAGTTTCTGACTCGCCAGTCCGCCTCTTCTGTAGCGACACTGTTGATCGTTTCCAAGCTATAGATATGCACAGTTGTTTTCAGATTAGAGCTGCCTCAGAAGAGAGCCCCAGCGAATATCCAGCTTCGACTGGCAAACATCCTCTGTGTGTTCACGGTATTGTTTACTGCACCTGAAAGTTTGCAACACTGTCATCTCTCCACGTAACGGGAGTGACATCTCCACTATAGAAGTGCACAGTAATTTCGAGATCTAAGCTGTATCCAAAGAGAGTCCAGAATTTACCGCTTCTCAGTGGAATATAATCTATCTCTTGAAAGTATTGTGCATTTGTATAGCTCCTGCGTTGCATACCTGTGCACGTGGAGAGTCGGCACAAATCGGACCCTGACGCGTCGGCGTCCCGATGTTTGCATTGCGAGCAAACAAGGCAGGCAGACGCGTCACGCGCCTGCCTACTATATTATCGACCGCGCGCGTCAGCGGAACGCTCCTTCCTTTCTTTCTCTCACGCACCGGACGAAACACCTTGCTTCTCTATCGCCGCATTCAACCTGCCCGAATGTAGAGTAACCGTGTGAGTCTTTATCTGTTTCCCTCTGCCGCAATCTCCCCGTAGCACTGCCCGAACGACTGGACCTGCGAGCTTCGAGTCACCGCATATTCTGCCTGGCTTGGGTTTGTACCGTCTTGTTCCTCGCCCCAGTCTACCCGAGTTGCCCGGCGGGGACAGTCGCTGTTTTCCGGTTGATGCCGTCTCTGGAAGACTAACCGACGGCGTCAGTTCATACTGTCCCCGGTTCCCACACCCCTTCTTGCAGCGCTGCCCGGTGGTTCCTACCATCGCCGCAGTTATGTTCGAAGCCTGTGGGGCTGGATCAGTTCCTGTTCTGTTCGTCTAGGCCTCTTCATTCCAAACAGAGATTTCTCAGCTGCGTCAGCTTCTTGGTGCTAGGTCAGGGCTGCCTCGTAAAATAAAGCCCGGGTGGGTGGGCGTACGATTTATCGTACGGGGCTTCTGCTCTTTTTCCACCTCTTCATGCAATTTGTATTGTGTCAGATTTGTACTGACCGTTTCTCTGTTGATAGTACAAGCCAATCTCAGCATCGTGTTGTCCGATTATCGATTTCCATCAATTCATTGCAATATCTTTTGTTCCTTTTTCAGATACCATCAATCAGCTTCCGCAAGATGTCCGAGCACCCCGAATGTATAAGGCTGCTGGAGCCACAGTTGTCGCCGCGCGGTGACTTGGAATGGCTTGTTCTTGAACAGCCTGTGATTGCCTTGTTCTCGAAGTCGGGACAGTTGGAATATACCGATACCGACCGTGAATTCCTGGGTCAAACTTGCCGTCACGATGGCGACTTGGGTCTGATGCTTTCCATTGCCTACGATGAGGGAAACAACAAGCTGCTCTTGTTCCTCAGCCAGAAAGTTGTCGTAAGCCGCCGGAAACCTCGCATATTATATATGTTTGTACCCATCAAATCGCTGGCGGTCGAGAATGCCGATCCTGCGTTTTGGACGATGACAGGCGGTGTTGTGCCCCGACGTCCTATCGACAACCCAGAGGATGCCAGAGTCGAACAATCATCTCGTCTTCTGCGTACCACCTTTTCTCTTGCTGGAAAATCTTGGGTCCTTATGCCCAATCAGCCACATCTGGGTCGTTTGGCAGACGAATCCATGTCTGTCATACGCAAGTTGAAGAGCTTTTCCGAAGCCTCGCGCTTCGATCTCTTCGCCGCTTACGATCCCTCGGTCCAACAGGGCCTTCTCAAGTTCAAGACTCTTCTTGAACAGCCCTCTGTGACTGACTTCAACGTCAATCACTATCGGTTCTATCCGGCTGGGAGAAGTGCCGTCGTCGGTGCCTGGAGGTGCCAGGGTTGGTTGCCCCAGGAGGAAGGGGTAGAGGTCAGCAGTGGCAGGGGGGTGAAGCGAAGCCACGAGGAGATGGCAGGGAGTGGACCTTCACCACCAGCATACGACTCTGCAGCACCAGGGGCTGCACCAGAGGTCCAGTCAGGAGTCGAGTCCACCGACCCCTTCGACATAGCCATGATTGTTTACGACGAGGATGCTGCATCCGGCCAGGAGTCTGGTCAGGGGTCTGTCTTGTCCGAGATATACCCCAGGGGTCGCTCAATTTCTCCCCCGACAGTGGTCGAAACCCCTCTCCCACCATCTCCAAATTTCGTTTTCTCGCCTGTTCCGCCTCAAGAGGCACCGCCCAGCTACCATCTGCCGGTGTGTCAGGCCAAAGGACCAACTGCGACTGGTCATCGCAACGTGTTGGTGAATTGGCTGGCAACTCTTCTGGCCAGATACCCCCTAATGCACTATACGTGCACCACGGACCTGCTTGCTCTGGGTGTGGCGGCCCAAGCAGGCGATGCAAGGGCCATCAGGGGCTTGAGAGCGAAGCTTGTGGCGACCCTCCTCCGCCACCAGGTGGTGCCTAAGAACACCCCTGGAAGAGACGAGGTTGAAGACCTGGTGTCCTGGCTTCTTGTGCTGGACCCAGACACCGGCGACACGATGTTTCTGGAGCAGCTGGCCGAAGCAACAAAGGCCTGGGAAGGGCAGCAGGGTCTTGGTCCCACCCCGCAGTCGCCCTACCCGGTGCTCTTTTCGCCGGAGCCTGAGAGACCTGTTGTGCGGGACCTGGTCGTTTGCAAGGCTAAGATCATTGTGGACGCATGCATGGCATATGGCGGTGCCTGGGAGAACCGTGGAGGGTTGTTGAGGGCGATTATGGATTGGGAGCTGAAGTATAGATGATTTATAACAAATTCTTCTCTCGGTGTCATCTTGCGTGCTTGTGCTACCACTGTGATGGTTTTCAGACGATGTGTGTCACATCATAGATATCTCAGGGGGCGTGTAGGTCTCTCTCAGTGCGCCAGATACCAGTCCAACCAGCTATAAAAATGCACAGTGCTTTCTGAGATAGAGTGAAGTCCATGGAAAGAGGTTACATTGGCGTATCTCCATGGCCATGCCTGTGTTTATGAAGACACTTTGCATTTTTATTGTACGCAACATCACTGCTCATTGATAGGAGAGAGGTCCATCTGTTGCCGCTCTCTTCACAAAATCAGTGTTTCTGTGTGCCAGATACTGTGATTGTGCAGCCATCGGAATGCAGCATGGTTTGTATAGCAGAGTGGCATCCATGGAGATAGGTCATCTCGAGTCCTTCTCTTTGGCTGAGCTTGTAAATCCAAAGACACTGTGCATTTTTATGGTATGCAAGTTTCCTTCGTGTTGATACGAGAGAGGGCCACATTGTCCTTCGAACTACGGTATCTCCGTGTTCCATGTCCCGTCCGTATGCGACCATCAGAATGCATGATAGCTTTCAAGATAGAGTGACTTCCACAGAGATAGGTTATTTTGAGACGTCTCCTTGGCCCTACTTGTAGTTGTAAAGTCACTGTGCATTCCTATAGCCTTGTCTTTGCTATGTGTAGTCTTGAGAAGAGCAGAGAGTATCGCATAGCAAGGTGGACTGGCTGTCCCTCCTCTCCCGAGGGTGTAGAGAGACGTCTTCACTATAGAAAGGCACAAAAATATCCAAACCGGAGATGTATCCAGACAGAGCCCATGATCACTCGCTTCTCAATGGGTACTGGCCTGTTTCTCGAAACCATGGTGCATCTCGATGGCTGTATAGGTCACGGGGTTTAGCAGAGGAGAGGTTACGGTTACATTTCTCTTCAAGTGTTATTTGCATGCTTGTGTTATCATAACATCGTATCGTCATCATCGTCGTCAGCCGTGCCATAGAGTATCTCGCACACACCACCGATAGGCACATCCATAACAGCGTCCGTACCCTCATTCCACAGCGTATCCCATTGCAAATCTTTCGGAGGCATGTTCTTTCCAGTACTGTTGTCCCTCCGATGCAATTTCCACCTTCCCTCGTCATCCTTGCGAATAATGTTTCCCTTTGCATCCACAACAGCAATATTTGCAGCATCGTCGACCAGACACTCGACAGCATGCATCTTGAGAGTCAGGTACCCGGTGTTGTACGAAGCCAATGCGACGTAGATCCATACGACAAGCATGACCAACCAAGCCGGAATGGCCAGACTCCACCAGCGATTGGGGTAATAGTAGATGCCCAATTGATGCAAGAACGGCGAAGGTAGGTAGCTCCAAAGCAGGTAGATGGCAAAAGCGAGGGTAGAGGTCAGGTACAAGGTAAAGCCATAGTACTCGTAGGTGGGGACTTTGGGCGAAGCGCGAGGAATAGGTTTTGCGGTGCGGAAAGAGGTGGTGAGGGTGGTTGCAGCTGCACTGTTGGGAGTTTGCGAGGTCCCTTCGTCGCTGCTGGGGTCTGGCGTTGTTGGTCTTGAGGCATGTGTGCTGAATGTCGGACGCAGCAGACTCGTCAAGGAAGGGCTGGGTGGTAGAGGCGTGGGAGGACGATTGTAGAAGGGCGGCGCAAAGCTTGCAGGGCCTAGATAGGTGTGCGATTGTGATTGCTTATGTTGATACATGGGCTGTCGCGGTGAAGGCATCGAGTCGCCATCTTCGTCTTCGCTGCCCGAGTCGATCGAGGCAGGAGCGTCCAGGGAGAAGTCCTCAATCGATGCTGCCTCGGAGGGGGAGGTCAAGGTTGATGGTGTTGGGTCGGCGCCATTTTCTCGGTCGTTGGTCTTCAACGACCTTAGAGTCGGTAGGTTTGGAGTCGATCGTGAGTAGAAGCCAACAGGCACCGGGCTCGCCGGCGGTCGAAATGTCATGTTGGGCTCTCTGTCGCGAACATGGTCTGGACAAGATGCCCATCAGTGACTTGTGGTCCGTGCATCGACTTTCACATGCGTGCCTTTACTATGACCCTGGCTGTATCTGGTACCATACTGGGAATGATCCACGAGGTGGTTGTCTTCTGAGTGTAGTCATGGAACACATACACAGGTCCATTATTTTGCAGGAGAGGTCTTATGATAGGTGTTTACTTTGGTTTATGTCAAGGAAGTAATAGTCGAATCTTTTTTACACATCGACAAGACAGACACTGTCAACCGAGCCAAACCCAGCTGCGACACCACCCTCCTCGCTCTGGTCACCCTTTGTTCTGAGCAAGTACCCAGCCTGTTTGTTCTCGAGCACCTCTTGTACGCCATCCTCACCACTCTTCGTCTTCCACAAGCAGACACCATATACACCCAGTTCTCCAATGACACCGCCTTTTTGTACTTCTCCGTTGCGGAAAATGGAGTTGGTCAGTGCCGGTGGTTCAATCATCTCCATCAGGATATAAGCGGGCCAATGCGACTCAGGAGTGTCCTTGAGGAATTTGGGAATCGCCTTGCGGTAGACATTGTTGCCGCCACCTTCACGCTGAGGCTTGAGGACATAGCGGGTCGCTGTTTCTGGGTTCTGTGCGAGCTTGCAAGCTTCTAGACCTGCTTCGCTCTTGTCCAGTGGGTAGATTGGTGCAAACGTCTTGAGAACCTCGGCCGCTTTGTTCTTGTCTGGCAAGAAGCGAGCAAGATGAGGCGAGTTGGGTGTTGCGAGCACCTGTTGAACCTTCTTCGAGCCGGCCAAGTGAGTCAGGATACTGGGACATTTGACGGCCGAGCTGCGCTCAATATGCAGACGAGCGTCCCAATCAGCCTTGCCGGAGTAGTCATCAGGTGAGTAGCCAGCACGGAAGTAGACCAGCGAAACCTCCCAAGTCTTGTTAGGCGTTTGAGGAGGGGTGTAGAGTAGGTTTCGATTTTCGTCAAGTCTGGTGTGAGACGTGATCTTGTTGAAGGGTACACGGAAAGCTCTGACTTGATGCTCATTGTACAAAGTGTATTCCAGATGTCTCTGGTCGAAGACATTACGTTCCGGATCCTGAACGAGAAAAACGACGCAAAGAGGAGAACCACTTTTTGATGCACCATAAGCATGGTGGCCGGCAGCCAAACCTCCAGCCAGCGAAGGAACCGATGTGCTTGGAGGAAGAGATGCAGTATTGATGGTTGACTGAGTCTCTTCTGGGTAGGCTTCCACAGAAAGAAGATGCTTGTGTAGCTTTGAGACCTGCGTTGAAAGTCCACCAAAGGATGAAGCAATGGTGTTGAATTCTACCTGCTTGATGGTAGGTTTGGCATCAGAGTGAGCAGGATCGAGATGAACCATGTAATCAGAGCGGAAGAGTCCAAGAGTGATGCCCTGGGAACTTGTCAGATAAATGAGGCCGAGATGTTCTAGATGTGTAGGGATCTACCTGAACATATCCTTCCTTCTTCACGGCCTGGTGAACTTTCCATAGCTCCGCGATAAAATCATCCACTTCGACGAGTCTGGCCACATTGTCAGCAGATTTCGTGAATGCGAGAGTCAATTCTCTTATTCAGAACATGAAGCAACTCACTCCTCAACAATCTGCTTGAGCCAAGTCTCATCGCTTGCAATGGCAGCATAGAGCTCATTGTATGCCGTCTGGATGCCAAGACCTTGCTCAAAGCAGTTTCTAGGGAACAAACTAGGGAAGAGAGTAACGGGAGCAGTCACTGCTAGCGAGCCGACTGGATCCTGTTCCTTCGTAACCCACGACGGCAGCGGTCTTACAGCCAGACCATTTGCAATGGACCAGTCTTTGACATTAGTAATCAAGTATTGGAGCTGCTCCTCGTTGAGATCCGGAGGGTACTTGGGGTAGATTTCGCGCGACATGGTAGAGACAAGGACAACGAGGACAGGCGACAGGAGCTTACACCTATGATAGATTTGGTTGTATGCAAAGATAGGAAGAGTTATGAGTAGTGGTGCCGGGGTCTGTTTGACGGATGAAATGCCGGGCGGTAAGCTGTCCGTTGTCGCGATCGCGTCACGGCAAGTGCTGCCTGGACTCTTCCACCATCTCTCAAGCGCCAGCTCGACCCGCAGTGAAGACAGGTTCGTTAATCGTCGCTATCTCGACAGATCTTCGTGCTTCTGCGCTGAAGCAGATACGCGCTTGTTCCTGTTGGTGACGTGTCAAATCTACATGAAAGTGTCCAAACGACAGCATCAAACGCACGCGTGAGGACTTCAGCTGTTATCGGGGTCTGAGGAGATGCAAAGCAGAAAAAGAGACACATCACTTCGACTTCAACAGCCGAGGCGACGGTCACTCTGAGACCTGTTTTAACAGTGTCCTGCACTTCTCGCAATCGCAGACAACACGCTGCTTCTCTCACCTGCGAACAACACGCCTTGCAACACCCTTCCCATGTACATAAAATCGACTCGCACCCACGTCCACTTCATCCGAAGCGCTCATCACTCGACAGACCAATTTACCGCTTCTCACGCTACGCGCAAAGCCTCTTCTCTCCGACACTCACTCATCTAGTCTCTCATTACCTTTTGGCGCTTCGACGGCACCACGACATTGTCCTTCGCTAGCGACTAACGTTGGTAGAGCGCTATCAGACTCACTCCTTGCAACAGCCAATGCATTGAGAGTCCCTCCTTCATTAGCTACTCTCTAGGTTAGTCGTCAGGCAACGATTCACAGACTCACATGCTCCTTCCTAATACAGACGCTAACCTCAATTACCTCTAAGCCTCGCGCTGTTCAAAACACCGAAACTCAACATCGTCTTCGAACCCATCGAACGGTAATCGACTCACGATGCAGGAGATTGATCCCTACAAGTGGTCTTCTGCAGAGACTGTCGAGTTTCTCCAGCAGAATCAATTCGGCAACCTCGCTCAGCAATGGGCTACTAACGATCTTGATGGCCACATGCTGCTACAATTTGTCGATCTCACCCTTTTGAAGGACGAGTTTGGCATTGCTGGCATCAAAGAGCGTATGGTCATCATGAAAATGATCTATGGACTGCGCAAGTCTTCCGTGGCTTATGCTGAGAGCTTGCTTCCGAACGATCTGCCGTCCTCGTTACCGTTACCCACTCCTCACCCTTCAGTTCCTCAAACGCCCACAGAAGCCATCGGAGCCAAGGTTCGCAAGGGGGAGGTGCTTGTGGAGGATTCTGGCGGCCGCAAACGCCGTAAGTTGAATCTCGACACCACCCTCGATGATACTCGACCTGGAGCCGCCAAAAGTCCAGCCGTCACACCTCAGTCCACAACCAAGCCCGAGCCCTTACGTCGACATTCTGGCTTCCTGCACGACAAGAAACTTCCGATCGACAAGGTCTTCTATGGAAACATTCCCTACGGCGCAGAAATCGACGATGCAACGATGGAGGATGACGACTCTCATGACAACTTTACTGTTTTCGGGGAGGCCGAGTTCATGGGAGCTGCTTCGTTCGTCTACCGTCGGCTACAGCATGCCTTCCAACAGTCCGACACTCAGCCCATCATATATCACCGGAACTCGGCCCTCGCAGTCTATCCATACCCTGAACGCTTACTCGAGGATAAGGACACCAGATCAGTCACTGTATTCGAATCATCAGAGAAGGGCGTCAAGATCATTCGTGAGAAAGCACAGACGTTGCATTTCCAACAAGATGAGGCAGTGAACACACAATTGAGCCCTGGCGAATTCAACTACCTCCTTGACAGATATAGAGGAGCTGATGAAGTCCTGCCCATGTATGGAGAGTCAGACTATGGCTCAGACCAGGGAGACGAACAGATTGCTGGAGTTGAAGAATCCGAAAGCGGTTCTGACGACGAGATGGCAGAGGAAGACTCTGCAGTTGAAGCTCCTGCTCTCTCTAGCGAACTGGTCCTTACCCTGATCGACAAAATCCTCGAGCTACAAGCTCTTGCTTGGCGTGCCGACCAGCAACCAAAGCTCGACAAGAGCAAAGCACGCAGTGTGTGGCGCCTTGCGAAAGGTAACATGAGGACAGCTCGCGCCTTGACCAAAGGTGCTACACAAGCAATAGAGCGTTTGAATGCCAGGCTCGAGCAGTTCAAGAGTAGACTCGTCGAAAGCACATGGGAGACCGAGCAAGAGGTCGAGCAAGCCTGCATTTCTTTGGAACCAACCGTCAATGACCGGGAGAAAGAGGAGTGGAAGATTCGCGTTTGGGCACTCAAAGTCGAGCCTGCAACCGCAGCGAGACAAATCAAACCATCCGAAAGAGGCCGTCATGGTGCTCCGGAAGAAGCTCTCGAGCGAAACATTTCAGACGACGACATGCAGGACTTTGTCGTCAACGACGAGAATTTAGAAGACGCCAGAGAAAGCCTCTCTGAAGATGGTCATGAGTCTGAGCCTGATATCGACATGGCCCAGTCGCTGTCCCCGAGTGATCCACCAGACGAATTGGCGAATCCTGGCGCGGACAACCCCGACATTGTTCTTGCAGCCGACGAAGATATGCCAGATGTTACCGAGAGGCCCACTGACTTGAGCAAGATTCTTCGTCGTGAATCTGTTGGCAGCGAGCCGCCCGAGACATTGTCAGGTATCAACCAGACTCTCAGTTCCATTCAAACACCACAGAAAAGTAGACTCGCTATAGCTCTTGGATCTGGACCAGAATCCCCTGGTCTGCCTTCGCCGAGGACTTTATTCGAGTCCAGGAACTCAACTGCACGGAAGAACATAGAATACATCGAAATTCTATCAAGCCCTGTCCTACCCACTGCGACGCATACCGCACCTGAAAACCCTCCGAACGAGCTTGTTGTCAAGGAGGAGCAAGGGACGCAGACAGAAATCGCCTATTCGGCAGACCCATATAACGACTCTCTGGCCCAGATTCAAGGCTGGGAGTACGAGAACCTCGAGGATGAATCAGATCAAATCAGACTGATACTCAAGCTGGTGTCTAAACTCCGCGAAGATCAACTCGATTCACTTGTGCGTCTTTTCACTGGCAACATGACGGCCTGTCTCGAGAAGATCGGAGCTGCGATCGCTGCTGCGAACGATGGAGAAGAATGCTTCGATGGCTACGATGACACTGACACTAGAGCCATGGGAGATGCCGCCAGACTCTACTTGTGCTACATCTATATTGATCACAGGTATTTTGATTCGGACATATCGAACCTTGCTTCCCTAGGACATGCCTGGCCATGGGATGGTGATGAAAAGGGTTACGAAGCTAACTTGCGTGAATGGCACGGTATTACCTGGAGAGCACTGAAGCGTTTCAGAACGGACCACGCTGTCAAAGAGCACGAAGACTTCATTCTGATTGACAGTGATGGCGAGCTCAACGAGAAAGACGTTCCAGGTCACTCCAGTACTCGCAAGAGGGTCGTGAAGCGAGATCAAGAAGCTGTAAGAAAGCGACTTAAGGCAGCTGAGCGAGCTGCTGCGTACGAGTCACAGAACCAGTACAGCCAAACTGGATCGTTCATGGCTGGTGAGGATGGGGAGAATGAGGTGCCCCTCTACGCCCCAGATGGTGTGGATCCCTCCAGACATGTGTACCTCAACCCTGATATCGCCAAACGTCTGAAGCCACATCAGATCGAGGGCGTCAAGTTCTTGTGGAGAGAAATCACTGCTCCTGAAGATGAAGACGGCCAAGGCTGTCTGCTGGCTCACACGATGGGTTTGGGCAAGACAGCCCAGAGTCTAGCGCTCCTTACAGCAGTGGCCGAGACAGCAAAGAACATAAACAAACGCGATGCTCTTCCCGAAGATCTGAAGAAGGCTAGAGGCAAGTTCAGAGCCCTCGTATTGTGCCCGCCATCTCTCATGGCAAACTGGAAGCAAGAGATTGCCACATGGTGCCCTGAAAAGCTGTTCCAAGTCTTCAGCTTAAGCAGCGAAGTAGCAGCCAAGGAACTGAGACTGTATGAGCTGAAGAGCTGGCGTCGACAAGGAGGTATAATGCTTTGCGGTTATACAATGTTCACAAGATTGATAAATCGCCAGGGTGGCAAGACGCAAGCCTTCAATGATGCAGAGCATCAGACTGTACTGAATATCCTTCTGAAAAAGCCTCATATTGTCGTCGCCGACGAAGTACACTCTATCAAGAGCGATTCAAGCAAGGTTTCTCAGGCCGCTCACCAGATCGAGATCCAACGCCGCATTGGTCTAACAGGCTCACCCATGAGCAACAACACTACCGAAATCTTCGCTTTGATTGACTGGGTAGCGCCCGGATTCTTAGGCAATAAAGTCGAGTTCAAAGCTCACTATCAGGAACCAATCGAAGCTGGAACATATTTCGACAGCAGCCCGTACGAAGTCCGGAGATCGTTGAAAAAGCTGGCAGCACTGAAAGATATCATTGCTCCGAAGCTCAACCGCGCCGACATCACGGTGCTAAAAGGCTCTCTCAAAAGCAAGGTGGAGTTCGTGCTAACAATACCATTGACCGGACCGCAGAAATCAGGCTATGCGGCTTATGTCAAAGAAATCCTCCGTGGCAAGGCTGGTGAAGAAGGGACAACAATCACCCAGGCCAAGCTTTTTGGCTGGTTGTCCATTCTTCAGCTGCTTTGCAACCACCCTATTGTCTTCCGACGCAAGCTGCTTGAACCTGCTAAAGAGAACACTACCGCAAACAACAAGAAGGGCAAGAGGGCTACACTTAATCCTGCAGAGATTGAAGTACCTGCAAGCTCAGCCACAGCAATTGTACCTGCGATAGACTCATCTACAGCAGGCGCACTCCCGGAAGAGTCGTCTACTCCATCGTCAACGGCAGTCACGGTTTCTGGGACTGCTCGCGCGCGAGAGGGTTCGGCCGGAGAAGATGCAGCATACGCAGACGCTCATATCTCTCAGTATGACATCAACAAAGCTATAGTCGATGCTTTGCTCGAAGTCGTTCCTGATGACGATTCTATTGAGCTGTCCTACAAGACCTTGCTCGTCCGAAAGATTATGCGTCTCTCAATCGAAGCGGGCGACAAGGTTCTGATCTTCTCTCAGAGCATACCCTCTTTGAACTTCCTCGATCGCATGCTATCGAGTATGGGTGCCAGCTATGGACGCATTCAAGGAGACGTCGCTCAGGATAAGCGCGAGAAGGTGCTCAAGCAGATGGCCGATGGCAAGCTCGATGTTTTGCTCATCTCAACTCGTGCAGGAGGTCTTGGCTTGAACATCCAGCAAGCCAACCGTGTCATCATCTTTGACTTTGCCTTCAATCCAACGTGGGAGGAACAAGCCATCGGAAGAGCATACCGTCTCGGACAGACGAAACCTGTATTCGTCTATCGTTTTGTTGCTGGAGGCACATTCGAGTTCGCGTTATACGACAAGCAATTGTTCAAAACTGGCCTCTCGTCTAGAGTCGTCGACAAGAAGAACCCTCAGCGCAACGCAAACAAGAAGCCTGCAGAGTGGATGAAACCACCTGAGGACGTGTTGCAGCAAGATATCAGCGTCGAGGCTGGAAAAGATGAGCATGTCATGGACAAGATCATCATGAGTCAGCTCGAGGGTAATGATGAGTTCATCCGCAGCATCAAGACTATGGAGACTCTCATGGGAGAATCCAAAGATGAAGCTTTGACGGCAGAGGAGATGAAAGAGGTAGCAGATGAGGTTCTACGTGCGAAAACTGCGAAGATTCGCAAGCCGGTTGTGGATCCAGTCCCACCTCCTCCGCCTGCATTTGGTCTGCGCCCAGTTGGCGCTGCCATCAATTCTGGTCCCGGCTCTGTCTTTCCTGATCTTCCGACCATGCCTAGGTCAGATCTCGCTACTGAGACTCAAGGCCAATTCAATCGGGACCTGGCTTTCGAAGCCGCAGACAGACGTGCCAAGGCGCAGACTCAAGGTCTCAAGCCTACTGACCTGACTGGCTCACCGCCTACACCAAGCAGAATGAAGACAAGATATTGATACAAGGGACGAAGCAATCACACAAGGATTTGCTGCCAGGTTGAGACATGCGACGAAACATCCGGACAGGAGCTTGCTATTAGTGAATAACAATAGCTTTTGTAAAGATACATAATTGAGAACATACTTTCATGACCTTTCCTGCATGTCAGCAGATAATCTTGAGATACCATACAGTATCTCGTGGTGCAAGTCGCCGAACTTTTAGCTCCTTGTGAACATACCTAGCCTGACCTGACGATTATCACGCATGTGATAGCTCATGATGTGACAAACTTTCCGAGAAGAGATGGTATACAAGGGCTTGGCAGTCACTCCATCCTGACGTAATCATTTCCTTGCCATCCTCACCTTCAAACCCCGAACCTAATCCCGAACCACCAAAACAATCTTGCAGAGCACGAGACAAGACAGAAATTTGCTTGCATTTAGACCATTCGTTATCGATCGATCAGCAAAGTGTTCAAAATGCCGTCGAAAAGTGCTCATGGCAAGATGGACCAGCAAGAGACTGATGCGGCAGCGTGGCAAGCTGCGAGAGGTGCTGTCACTGGAGCAGCAAGGGTATGTTGTATTTCCTTCTCCTCAATCGTTGCGAAGGTGTGGCAGTCTTTTAGTGCTTTGAAGATCTTCTATCATGGGTGCTGTTCGTGAGATCATTTCACTGACATGTTTGATAGTGGGGCATCTATTCTGCAGTCGCGGCTGGCATTGCATATGTTTATTCACCAGTATATCGTGGCTTGACGGTTCAATTCAAAGTGTAAGTCTGCCTCTTCTCTTCGTCTCTTTCTGTGTGCTGCATTCGAAGTCATGCTTCTTGAATGGATACGTTACGGCAGTCGGACAAGTAAAACCGTTCAACCATATTTCGCGAGCAGACACTTCCTTATTTATTCACCCGTTCACGTACCCGAAACCTTTACTCCCTCTTCAATCAATGGTTGTTTGCACTATTCAGAAGTATACATAAACTGACACTGCCGCAGCTTCCTCCAGATGTCTGGCATGATCTTTGGTGGTGTTGTAGAAGCAGACGAGCGCCTACGTATCTATGGCGACTACTCACGGCGTCAGAAGATTATGGCTCGTGATGCTGCTGTCTGGAGGAAATATGAAGAAGAGTTTGAGAGTTTGGGCATTCCCGGTGTTGCCAGCGAGGCTAGAGCAAAGAAAGAGCGACAGCAGGAGGAATGAGGTCACAGCGATGAGGAAAATTGTTCGCGAGCACATGTTCAAACAACTACTGGCGTTGGGTTCTGCTCTGTATTACTACCAATGGATAAATGATCGAGGCTGGTCACGACTCGATCCAATTACGCTCTACCGTATTCTGCCATAATCTCCTTGACTCGCTTCAGAGGCAGCGCTTCTACCTTGTGTCCTTCAAATCCCTCCATCGTCTCTGCCATACACAAACAGTTGTAGATTGCTTCTTCCACGCAGTCTGCAGTACCCTCAAACAACCAGGACATCGCAAATTCGTCCACGACCTTGGCTTCCCTGATCACCGTCTTGGACTCGCCCTCCACTGGTTGTGGTTGGTTGACTGGTATCTCGTTGGCCGTCGAGAAGGCCAGGAAGATGTCGCCGGACATGTTGCGTCCTATGCCGCCCGCGCGAGACAAGCCAACAGTAGCACGTTTAGCGATACGAGTGAGCTGATGAGGCAATAGAGGTGCGTCCGTGGCAACAATGACGATGATGCTGCCATCTTTCTCTTCTTTGGCCTTTTCTAGTTCATCCTTTGCCTTCTTCCTCTCTTCGTCTTTCTGTGCTTCATCGGCCAGAATCCGCCCGACTGGTACGCCTGCGATGAGCAAATCTTTCATCATCCCATAGTTCGATTGGACCATGCAAGCGACTGTGAACGTTTCGTCTCGGTCTGGTATCTTGACGCGTCGGCTGGAGGATCCATTGCCGCCCTTGAAGCCGTGACAGATCATACCGTTGCCACCCCCATGATTGCCTTCCTTGACTGGGACTTCGGTCCTCGCATTCTTCAGGCCGTCGCTCACATGCTCTGGCTTGACGGCGAATGTGGCACAATCGTGTAGATATCCATCGAATGTCTCTGCGACCACAGGCAGTGCCATGAAGCCTCTACCCTGAGTCTTGACGCCATATTCGAGTACTCCCTGATGAGCGGCTCCGATACCAAAGGTGCCGGTCAAGATGATGGGCGAGGCTAACAGACCACTTTCAGCGATGAGGTGACATCCAGTCATCTCTCCAGAGCCGTTGAAGCTGAAGAGACCAGCGTAGCAGGCTTTGTGGGACCAGTCCTTGCGTGGAACAATACATGTGACTCCAGTGTTTATGCTTCCATCACGAGATGTGAGTTCTTGCGTTGAGACTCCGATACCAGGGACGTCGGTTATGGAATTGAGTGGTCCTGGAGGGTGGTCTCCTAGGAAGAGATTGGGTAGAAGCTCGCGGATGCGCACACGAGGATGTAGGCGGGGGGTGTTGATTGCTTGTCTTCTGACCATGTTTGCAAATGAGAGAGGATCCTGGGAGTAGCTCTAGTCGGTAGGTGAAATTAGATTAGAAGAGAGCGGTTCATAAACGTGCTGGCTAGGCAGCGATATAAAGGCTGAGGCAGCCATGTCTGCGGATCGTCATAGTGGCTTGCGGGCTATTGGAGACTCGATTTACACACATCATTGCAAATCGGTCGTGTTCCTCATCATTAGCACATTGAGCATAATGATCATGAGGTTCCATGATAATGACCAGAAGTAGTATGTACGTCGTTGACCAAGAGCCCGTGAATTAGCCGTTCCTCATGACGCATCACAAGATCCTACAACCTTTGCAACTCCGAACACGAGATTCGGCGTAGTCAAAATGTGTTGCAAGATCGATGCGAACCACGGAGATGAGATTCAGTTTCTCTCCAGGCCTCATTCAATAGACATTAACGGTCGTTGTGAGCCTAGAAGCTGAGAGAATACGCAAGAGCAGAACAGCGAAGTGGCCGAGATGGTGCAAGTGATGATACGACACATGTTTGTCCAGAGCAAAAGTTTGAAAGAGGCATCAACTAGACGGCTGTTAACGAGTGCCAAGCTGATTGCAAATGGGGTCGTGTGTTGTTGCTCGCATGGCAGGGCCCTTCGCGCTTGCCTTTGAAGCCCGAGTGGATCTGGACAATGCTGCTCTTCAAACCTGGCTTCTTCATCCGAACATCATCACTTATCCACCGAGTACCTGAATCTCTCATCACCATTCATATCCTACAAAGCTTCCTGTTATATCCTCAAGATCGGGAACGCTATGGCTGCCGCAGCTCTGGTCCCTCTCTCGTCACCGATCGGCATTTTTCCATCCTGCATCGCAACTGCTTCAACGACAATGATACTCACCTTGAAGAATGTACGTCTCGATCTAGGCACTTAGGAAGTGGAAATAGATACTCCGGGTCACCAACCGTCTGACGAATCCCGAACCAAATTATTCACACTGGGTCAAGACCGCCGCTGGCGATCTGCGTTTACCCCTGGCGGATTTCTGACGGTCAAGAACATGCAAGACACGGTCATCTTCCGCCTTAAATACAACAGAAGAATCTTGGGAGCGACGACCAAGTGGCAGATTCAAGTGCCTAAGGGTAAAAAGCACAGATCGGTCGGGTTCTCCGATTCATCAAAAAGCAAGTCATGGAGTACAGGGATTGATCTGAACATCGAGAATCTGGTCACGGACGGGAGGTCTATCATCATCCACATATCAGAACCAAGGGATGATGTTGACTCGTATCTTGCTACCGTGGACGGAGTTGTTGTTGCCAGAGCCACACGATTCAAAGCCAAGCCCAAAGCCAGATTCTCGAGCTGGCAAGTTGAGGTCGCCAAAGGATTCGACCTGGCCTTGGTACGTTGCGATCATTTTTAGTCGGAAAGCTGTCGATGTCACTCGAGTATGGTGTTGACCTTCAGACAGGGCGTCGTCGTATGCAGAATACTGGCATGGCACCCGCTGACCAGAGATTGGGTCGAAGGAGAGATCTACAGTTCGAGGGACTACAGGATGTCAAGGGTGCGGCAAACAACCAGGGTGTCCTCAATCTCGAATTACATGGTGCTAATGCGGATAGAACGTCTAGACGAACTCGGGATCGGGACTCATCATGACATCCACGGCCAGCACATGCGCTGCCTCAGCATCTGCTTGCTCAACCTCTGCTTGCTCAGCCGGTGCCTGCTGAACCATCTGCTCGTAACGCTGTTAGTCTACCTAATTGACATCCAACCTCATACGACCCTGCGCGTGATCATCATACAGTGCAGTGTACATTACGAAAACAATGGAATTATTCCCTAAGTAGAGACTCAGATAAAGAGAGTCTCTTGCTTGATAGCTGTAAATTGCATGCTATAATGTCTCGATTTGGGTGAAATACTATCGTTGTCGCCAGTCCATGATTTTCAACCAATGCGATAAACACGAAAGCAGTTAATTATGAGAAAAATTGTATCGTCTAGTCATTAAGGTCTACTAAGTCTATCCAAAAGATCTATTGGTATCGCAGAGAAGCATAAACGTCAAGGGGTATAATCTAGAGCTTGGCCTCCTTCTGGAACTTCTCGCTGAAAGGGTAGTCGGTGTAGCCCTTCTCGCTCTTGGCAGCGTAGAAGGTGTCGCGGTCGTAGTCGGCAAGGGGGATGTTCTCCTTGATACGGTAGACCAAGTCAGGGGTGGAGATGAAGTATCTGCCAAAGACAATGACGACATCTTTGTCGGCGTACTCCTCATCGGCAGCACGACGGGCGCTGTCTGCGCGGAAACCGCCAGCGATCAAGATAGGAGAGGTCTTGCCCCAGGCCTCGACGGCGAAGTCGATCAATTCGGTCGACTCGACATCAGCGTTGCCTTGGATTCTGGACTCGACCAAGTGGACGTAAGCGAGCTTGTGCTCCTTGAGGCCGTTGATGAGGTGAGTGAAAGTAGGGATGGGGTCGTCCATCTTCATGCCCTGGAAGGGAGACCAAGGAGACAGTCTGATACCGGTCTTGTCGGCACCAACGGCATCAACAACAGCCTTAGTGACCTCGAGAGCGAAGCGAGTGCGGTTCTCAATGCTGCCACCCCACTTGTCAGTGCGCTTGTTGCAGACGTCCTGGGTGAATTGATCGATCAAGTAGCCGTTTGCACCGTGGATCTCAACTCCGTCGAAACCAGCGCCCTCGACGGCGTTCTTGGCTGCATTAGCGTAGTCCTTGATGAAGATTTGGATCTCTTCCTCAGTGAGAGGGCGGGGCTTGGGCGAGTTGTCGCTCATGGGAAGATCAGAAGAAGAGCAGAAATCGTAGCCATCCTTCTTGAGCACGGTAGGGTCGGCAGCACGGCCCAGAGCCCACAACTGCATGTAGATAACACCACCCTTGGCGTGAACGGCATCGACGATTTCCTTCCAGGCCTTGATCTGGGCATCGGTGTAGATTCCGGGGACGTTGTTGTAGCCGCCAGCGCGAGCGGAGATGGGGGTGGCCTCGGTGATCAGGAAAGTTCCAGGGACGCAAGCACGCTGCGAGTAGTACTCCTTGACAAAGGGAAGTTGAACGTGGTCATCGTCGGCGCGGAAACGGGTCAAGGGAGCCATAGCCAGACGGGTTGACAACTTGGCCTTGCCAATCTGGATGGGCTGGAAGAGCTTGGAGGCCATTGTGAATTGAGTTTGATCTGGGGTTGGGAGACAAAGAAGATACGACGCTCGCTGAAGTTGCTGCAAAAAGGTTGTAGTTGGTTTAAAGGTTGTTGTCTATGGGGAATCTAGTTATATAAATATTCTAGCTAGTCAGGCCTCTGCTTTATTAAGCAATCTGTAGAATTCGAGAGAAAACGGTGAGGCAATGGCATGCCGAGATCTCGGGT
>Ga0058697_10000176_pt1 | contig 31001 bp, 37 predicted proteins | sample AgamicAsMae_FD_66619 | JGI IMG/M metagenome (GOLD analysis project Ga0058697, IMG submission 66619) | Agave microbial communities from Guanajuato, Mexico - As.Ma.e | ecosystem: Host-associated > Plants > Phyllosphere > Phylloplane/Leaf | place: Guanajuato, Mexico | collected 2012-06-04
GCACAGATGTTGGTCAAGGCACTGGAGCCGAAGGGCAGCGATTCGGGGTGGTGGGCCTGCCATCTTTGGTACTCGGTACGAAGGTCGAAGGTGCGCGAGTGCTGCAGGTACGGGGGAAGGACGACGGCCTTGTCGCGAGCCTCACGAGGCAGCTGGACGCGGAGATCCCACGAGTCGAGAGTAACAAAGGCAAACTCGTGGTTGTTCTTGGTGAGGTGCTCCTGGGCAAACTGGTCCAGGCGGTTGATGGCATCGCGGAAAGAGCCTGCATTGCGGACGTGCTCCCAGGTAAGGGTTGTAAGGCTGGCTGCACAACGTGTCAATGACTTGTCAGGGTGATGGTGGGTCGAGGCTTGTCTTACTGCAGAGCGGGGTGATGGGAGTGTTGACGGGCTTGACGAGAACGCTCTCGCGGTGGAGCTGCATTGACAAGGAGCGTTAGACGAGGTTGCAGATAAGAGCAGCGTTCCTGCCTACCTCGTCGCAGTTCTTTGAATCGAGCAGGATCCAGCCCAGCTCGATGACTTCTGCCGAGTCCTTGGTCACATAGACGCCGTGCTCGTCGCAGGTCGTGGCTACGTGGATGACCAGGTAGCGGTCGAGGCCACCGCCGGGTGTGGTGGGTGCAGAGGCCATTCTGCTGTAAAAAAGTGTATTGGTTGTTGTTGATGTCGGGAGCAAAACACTCTGGCAAAAAAGACAGAACGTGAACGACGGCGGTAGCGGACGGGAAGCTTCGACAAGGTCAGAGGGAGCTTGAACGAAGGTTTCAAGACCTGATGCTGCTCCGACTTCTGCCAACTCACAAGTCTTCACCACTTGACAGCCAAAAGCCCCGCTAGCGAGCGACAAAGCACAAGCCGCCAAACCACTCTGCTTGGCCCGTCCATACATCTGCCGACCGACCCGCGCAGAGACCACCGCCATCTGATAGCTGCTACCTCGCAATTCATTTCATGTGGATGTCTACTGTATTGCTTTTGTGCTGCCAGCGCCTGTGTTGCAGCTTGCAGCTTGTTTCTCTGTGTTTCCCCCTGTCTTTGTTCTCCGAGACACCACACCGCCATGCGTGCTTGTCGCTCGTGGGCCGTCCTCTGAGCCATTGATATTAAAAAATTGATTGGCTCCCTACTCAAGTCTGAAAGTGGCCGGCTCATCCCGGGCATTTGATTCGCATGTCTGGCACGCTGCACCACGCGCTGCCAGCCCTGGGGAATTGCCTCTCTGTCTTTTTGGGCCCTATGCAGCTGTTCCCACTGTGACACGACGTGCCTACATCTCGCGTGTGCATGGATAAGCCAAATGTCACATCCATGTTCCATGTTCCATGCTTGATCCCTGCAGGCATGTGCCAGCTGCTGCTGTCGAGTCTCGTGGACACTTGACGTGGCCCTGCGCCATATTCATCCATAAGCCTGTACGCGTCTCGTATCTTGCGATACGATCGTGTTAGAGACACAATGCTTTGTGTTTCCTTGGAGTCGAAGCTGATATTAGTTTGATTTGCACATTCCTGCATTTAGGTTAAAGTCTTTGGGAGCTTGTGCTTGACATGCATCCAGCGTGGGACACAACTACCGATGGTACTATAGCGCTTCCGAACATATTTTCGAGCTGCAACAGTCCATGCAGCCATGGTATTGTGGGTGTATCTTTGCCGACGTGTTCTTCAAAATCGACTGGTCAATTTGTCCTACAATGATTCTATTTGGCTATCGCAAAGACTGGATTGGAAACGGGCATGAGGAAAGACGTGAGAGAGTACTCTAGAGGCTAAGGAACAGTCTCTTGGCGCATCACGGCCAGCCAGGGTCCTCGGGCGTCAAACATGTTCAGAAAAAAGTTGACCATCCAGAATTTCTACGACCGACGACATTACGGAAACAGCAAATATGAGCGCAACCATCGAGTCGCAGAAGCCGGTACATACCATCGTCCTGGATACTGGTGCCATCATCCGCAACCATCCTACTGTATCGACTCTCCTGGCGCAATCCGAGCAAATCGTCACTGTCCCCGCCATCATCTCCGAAATCAGAGATGCTGCCACCCGTACGCGTGTAGAGACGCAACTCATGCCCTTCCTGACTATTCGTTCGCCAACTCCCGCTAGCATCAAGTTTGTCACCGACTTTGCCCGCAAGACTGGTGATCTGGACGTTCTCTCCAAGCCCGATATCCAGATTGTTGCCCTGGCCTATGAGTTAGAGTGTGAGCGCAATGGTGGCGACTGGAGGTTGAGGAAAAATCCTGGACAGAAGGGCATGAACGGCAAGCCCCCAGTCAAGGAGGATGTCAAGCCTGAGGAGGCCGCCGACGGCAAGCAGGAGGACGCGACCGAGACCAAGCAAGAGGAGACCACCGAGACGCTGCCTGAGAACTCCAACACCGATTCGTCTGTTCAGCAGATCTCCGAAGATTTGGCCAAGTCAAAGATCGAGGAAGTAGAGAACACCGCTTCTGAAGATTCCGTCGCTCAAGATGCCCAACCTGCCGATGTGGCCCAAACCAACGCGACCGCACAAGAGGAGGCCGAGGACTCTGGCGAAGACTCTGATGGAGGCTGGATCACCCCCTCGAACCTGAAGAAGCACCAGGAAAAGGACTCGTCTGGCAGCACCGAGAGCACCCAATCGGCCCAAAGCGTTCTCCAGGTTGCAACTCTGACGACAGATTTCGCCATGCAAAACGTCCTTCTGCAAATAAACCTCAACTTGATCTCTCCAACCATGCAACGCGTGAAGCACCTCAAGACGTACATCCTGCGCTGCCACGCCTGCTTCTGCACAACCAAGGAGATGAGCAAGCAGTTCTGTCCCAGATGCGGTAGTCCCACACTCACAAGAGTGGCTTGCAGCACAACTTCCAACGGCGAGTTTAAGTTGCACTTGAAGAAGAACATGCAATGGAACACCCGCGGTGACCGCTTCAGCATTCCCAAGCCCGTGCATGGAAGTGCGAACGGAAGAGTCCAGGGTGGAGGTAAGGGACACTGGGGCAATGATCTCATCCTTGCAGAAGATCAAAAGGAGTTCACCAGACATCATGAGGAGGAAAAGAGAAGGAAGGAGAGAGACTTGATGGACGAGGACTATCTGCCCAGCATTCTGACCGGAGCTCGCAACAACAGGTCCGGTGGCAGGATGAAGGTTGGTGGTGGCCGCAACGTCAACTCGAAGAAACGATAGATGTGCGAGGAGACTTGATTAATGTCCGGTATGATCTTTGTTCTTACTTGCATAGCAAGGTGTTTGATGCAGCGGTGTTTATGGCAATTGAGGAGTTTATACTGGCATCATACGGGAAACGGTATACAAAAGTGCTTTCACAGAACACATGGACAAGACTTGACAAAATCTGGCGTTTGAAATGTTTGATGATTTTTGAGTCTTTGCTTTCGCCATAGACAATGATGCTTCCGCCTCGACCACTTTGAATGATCGAATTGAGAACATCGCGTGCGTGTTCTCGTCTCGCCAATTCCTTCTCAAAAGAGACCGACCCTCCAATACAAGCCTGCGCCGTAGAACGCCTTTCTTTTTCCCATAGTACGAAAAATTTGTTCAAATGTCCATGATCGCTTCCAGAAATGCTAGAGCGCGCTTATTGGCCAAGAACCTTGAGGTCCTCTGTTTACTTGCGTTAGCCGAGTTGTCTTGTCGGAGGGAAATCAGAAACTGGAAAGGACGTACTCTGCTGGGTGATGAGAAGACCGTAGCGCTTCTTGAGGGTGACGCGGTGTCTGTTCGCAATGATTAGCATCGTTCGTGACTGGTATTGCCTCTGTCTGTTCGCAACCACACTATTCATGTCCCTTATTCTGCCGTAAGATCCTCCTCTTCTTTGTCGACAAGTGTCGTGTGCCCTTGATCTGCAACCAGATGAAGTATGCCCACACCGTTCGCAATGTTCTCCTGATTCTTGTATCTTCTCTTCCTGATTCCCTCTCTTTCCCGTATGGTGCGACTAAGGCAAATCGTTCTCTTACCTCGAGTACTTGTCGTCGGGCGAGAAGCGAGCAGGGTGGGCGGACTTTGTGACCTCGGCGCCGTTGACCTTCTTCAAGGTGTAGACACGCTTGCCCTGGTTGTCGAGAGTGTACATCAAATGCATGTTGGCGGTATTATGTGCGGTAGTCGTGGAAGGGGAATAAAAGTGACTTTGGTCGTGGGCTGTCGGGTTATCGAATCGTTAGCGGCGCGGATGGAGGAAATTTTTGAAGATGCGCCAAAGTGCTGAAGCTTTGGCGGAGTCTGTGGATTGTCTTGGCAGCGACGGGGATGCTCGCAAGGGCGGACAGATACAGCTGGTCTTTAACCATTGCTTTATCTGAATTCATTGCTCTCTACGGAATCACAAGGATATACGACGAGTTTTTATACTCAGAACAAAGCGGAAGCCTGATTTCCCATACCGAACTCTATACTACCTCGCCCAGATTACAACAGAACAAGAGTGCAACCATGAAGACACCACTCTCCCTTCTCTTTACCACTCTCCTGCTCTTTGTCCTGCCTACGTTTGCTCAGTTCCAGTTCTTTGAGCAAATGTTCAACCAAGGTGGTCAACAGCAGCAACAAGCTCAAAACGCTGCTTCGGACTCTTCATGGTACAAGCAACAATACGAAGCCGGTATGAGTCTCCAGCAAGCCTGCTATGCGAACATATGGCTGACCAGACATGTCCAACAGTACACTGCGACAAATACCTCTGTCCCTCTACCCTATCATGTGTACATTTCCCCCACCACTGTCCTTGTAGCCACCCCGAAGTCGAGGACAAGGTCGAGTTGGACGATGGAAGTATGGTGTGCGTATCAAAAGGAGGTTACAAAGCTGGCGAGGCTGCAAGGAAGATTGAGTTGGCAAGAAAGGCCTTGTTGTAAGATCAAAGCCTACTTCCCATATTTGTATTCGAGTAACACATCATCTGTTACATCTCATGCCTCCCTATGTGCCGAAGCTTAAAACCAATACCTCACATTCAAGATTGAAGCTATCAGAATGCATTGTTCGGCGCGAGGATCGACAAGTCCACAGAGAGTGTACCATGCTATGGCTCTCAGTGGATACTTCTTGGGCACTGGTTACTGGGTACTGAAGTGGCTGTGCACTTCTGCAGCCGCGTGCTACATATTCTTGCATATGGATAGGATGTAGGCCGGCTTCTGTCCACCTCAGCTCCTTGTTTCCCATGCTCTTAAGCATACTACTCGGTTTTCTCGGCAAATCCGACCCTCTCGAGGTCTTCTGCGATAGCATCGGGGCCAGGTACGGGCACTGAACCTTTTTGTGCAATCTTCTCGCTCTTGTCGGGGTTGGCCTTGTACACTGTAAACGGTGCCGAATTCCGCTTACGCTCGTTAGGGCCCTCTGACTTGAATTGGTAGCCTCGGAGTCTTCATGACTTGTTAGTCTTGCCACACTTTTGCTATGCACTCAGGAGATCTCCTTACCTTGGCCCACGACCGTTTGATTCTGGCAGTTCGGGCTGATAGACACGCTCAAAGTCCGCAATGTCCTGTTCTAATGTGCCACGATCGATACTCTGACGTATACCAGCAAAGAATTCATCCATGATCTGGTGATTGTGAATTTGTAACAACACCCAGGCCAGCATTTCTTTTGCAGACAAGAGATGCTGCAGGAATGCGCGATGGTGGTTTGTGCATGCGTAGCAGGGGCAATCCTTCCGTAGAGCTGATACGTCGGTCGCGTGCTTAGTATCCCACATATCCACACCTAGTGGTAGAGGTTCCTCCGGGATGGGACCAGAGACTGGGAATCGGAAGTCCAGCGCGACGCCGGCATCTGTGATGGCGCTGAGGAAAGGCAGAGTCAAGACATCAATACCTTGGGAAACGTCTTGAAGGACTGCACGCGGATTGTTAGGTTCGGTCAGTCCAAGACGAGGAAGATGCTTCAGGTGTCCAGGCAGATCTCCCAAGGTGATTGTATTGTAGATGGCCAGACCTTGTATGTCTTGTGCCATGTCCTCGAGGTGATCAACGTAGTACCTCTGCGATTCGGCAGATATGGGCAGTAGCGGCGCATACAACAAGGGCAGTCCAGCTCCGTGCTCTTTCTTGGCCAAGGCTCTCTCGTCCACATGTGCTTGCATCCATTTCGCTGTCCGGTTTGTGATTTTATCGATCTTCTTGTAGCTGACCTTGTAGTATCCGTACGGAATATCTCCTAAGCCGACAACAATATCCGGGTTGAGCGAGGTGGCCAGATCTCTGAAGGTCTTGTCCTGAAGTTTTGTAAAGCCAAAAGCAGTCATGATGCTCATATGGCTATCGGTGCTTGCTCCCGGCGAAGGTACGGGCGGTGAACGGCGGGCTCCAAGAATCAGGACATGGTTGTCCGGGGTGGCAGTGTATGCTCGCAAGCGTGAAGTGCCGTCCGGCGGGTTGTACTTGAGAATTGGGGTACCTTTTTCTACGACTTTTGATTTCTTTTGGTGAGCACACACATTCGGTCAGCTTCGCTGTTCAGGCGAGTTTGCCATGCGGAAACGTACAGTCTTCTGCTGCCATGTATGCACCACGAATGTCAGTGTGATTGACTACATTGTCCTGGGTCAAGTGCGGTATGGCTCCTCTCGATGCGAGAGCCAGGTAATGTGGTGTTTTGATAGCCTGTCGACTGGGCAAGCTGAGCACTCCGGTCCGCAACGCACCGCTACCCGATGTTGCCGTGACTTTGAACATGGTTCTTTCGGACATGTTTTCCAACACCATGTTGGTATGTCGAGGCCACCAGGAAGAGCTCCTAGACATGTGAGAAAGCCATTTGCCAAGCCGTTGATCCGCGCGCGTCACTTCGCGTCCAACCGCGTAAATTCATCTCTCGACCACGACTCTCAATCTCCTTGTCTGTCGTAGCACGAATTCGAATATGGCTCGTGGAAAACTGATTGTATTTGAGGGCTTGGACAGGTCGGGAAAGTCGACACAATGCGAGAGGCTAGTGTCGTATCTTTCTGGAAGGGGTGTGCCCGTCAAGCATCGCCGGTTTCCTGGTATGGAACTTCAGTCGCTTGTCAGGCCCGAGAGAGAGCTAATACTATCGGCAGATAGAACAACACCGATTGGTCAAATGATCAACAACTACTTGCAAGGTCAGAGTGAGCAGGAAGACCATGTCATTCATCTGCTCTTCTCTGCAAACAGATGGGAGGCGGTGTAGGTGGTTTCCGACATTTTCATTATCATTACTCGCTAATAACGAAAAGAGCGTCGATTGAGGCAGACATTAAAGCCGGAACCACCGTCATAATTGACAGGTACTACTATTCTGGATGCGTCTATTCTGCGGCCAAGAACAACCCCAGTCTCGATCTTGCTTGGTGCCGACATCCTGAAGAAGGCCTTCCTCGTCCTGATCTGTGCCTTTTCCTTGATATTTCCGCCGAGGACGCTGCAAGCAGAGGAGGTTGGGGTGAGGAGCGATACGAGAAGAAGGAACTCCAAGATCGCGTTCGCCAGCTCTTTGCCGACATTCGGGCCACAGACGACGGATCTGATTTTGTTACCATCGATGCTGGCCAAAGTCTCGAGGACGTCGAATATGCGATCCGACACCATACCGAAACCTGCATCAGCAAGATTGATGACACGAGCTCTCTACGGCGCATCCAGCCATGGTAGATGATCTTGGTTGTACCGTCCAAGATTCAGTTGCCAGGACTTCGAGTCGAGGTGTTTCATGTTGAATTTTTGGTTCATCAAATATCCTCTCGACTCATTCAATGACTTCAGCCTCATCCCAATCGCTGTCTTCTATGACTGCTTTCCGCGTCTTGACAGCTGAGGAGCTTGTTGAAGCGACAACTCTGGGTGTGTCTTGTTCGTCCAACTCGTCGACCAGCTTCCAATCGTCGCCGCCAGATGGCGTAGCTTGGATTTGATCCACATCCTCGTAGTCCGACTGCAGCAAGACATCGTCAAGATCAATTTCAGGATCGCTCTCATCTGCCAGAACATCGAGCTCTTCCGCTTCATCATGATTCGTGGCGGCAGCGCTCTTTGTACTCTCTTTTGCACTTTTCTTGCGGCGTTTCGGCTCCTTGAACAAAGCTGTGACTTCTTTCTCACCACGAACACGTAGACTCAGGTCCTTGACCAGGTCAGCCCAATTCAAGCTTACTTTGCAAGATGGGCAATGTCCACATGTTGGCACAATCGCATCTTGTGCGCCATGTTCGGCTCTCAGAAGATGTGTCGACAGACATGCAACATGGAAGATTGAGTCGCATTCCGAATTAGAACAGACAAGCACCATATCCTGCGCACACTCCAAAGCGGAGCGACAGATTATGCAGCTGGTATTCGGAGCTGATAACAGTTTTCGACTCTTCTCCAGCGTCAACTTCATATGAAGGTATGTAGGGTCGATCTTGTGGATGCCAATGAGGTTAGAAGGGTCTTCTTCCAGGGATGCCCTTTGTAAAACTGACTCGTCCATCTCAATCTCGATACCTTGACGAACTACTTCAGGCATATTCACCGTCCATCTATGCCACATCTTGAACACGTCTTCGGCGAAGAATTTGACCTGCAATGGCCAACGTTCAAAACTCTTTGCTCGCAACAGAATATGAAGGTTCGCGAGCTTATCATGCATTGACATTCGAGGGCGTCCTACGCGTTTGCGTACCTTGCCAGTTCTGGGCGAGAATCTCTGTTTTGTGTTGGCTTGAGTGATGCGCTCGTCCGGAGCAATATGTCGAGTCTGATGTGTGTTTTGCCATGCCCACCTAGCAATTCATGGTTAGAGAGAACGATTTCCTCAACACGTGCTCGAAAACATGACGTGACGACAACAAACAGCGCTCCAAAGGTAGACTTACTCGAATTGCAAAGCAGCAATCTTTGAAGGGAATCCGGTAACAAGGCAAGTCATTTCCCATGGTCGCAATGTGTCTTTCGATGTTCTCACTGCTCCACCTTTGGCAATTCCGTTATGTTGCTTTAAACGTCTGACAGGATGTGGCGTGCTTCCAACATAGAGATTCTGGTGGCGAACTGTTGACCGCAGTAGGTAACAAGCATAAAACGCAGGTATTGGCCTGTCCATTGCAAATGTGCCTTGGACCGGTTAAGAAGTGGATACGATAGAATAATCTCTAGTCAAATTCCAAGGACCAAGGAGGACCAAAATCTGCGAGGTGAAACCTACTCACATGTGATTGGTTGTCGAAAGCGGGAAGCTTTCGGCTGCAGATCTGCTGTGCGGCAAATCAGACGACCATGGAAGTCGGATGTATTTTTGATGTGAATCACATCAAACGAAGAGCGTAAAACACTGGAGACGTGAGAGTCGTTAGTGTAGCATGATAGTTAGCAGTAGCGATAGCAATGTGAATGCACATGTACACAAAGAGATCACAGAATGGTCGAGTTTAGATTATGATGATTCAGGAACAAGGCAGATGCGATGGATCTGGCATCACGCGGCGGCTCACGGAAGCCAAGAAGCTGTCGACGGTCTCGTCCCTGCCGTATCGGATTCGACCTCCACATTTGCACCTGTCCTTCTAATTCCAGCAGTGCCTTTTGCAACCAGTTGTTCGTTTTCAAAGCCTCCAGGGCAAGCAACAAAACTCGAATCTATGCACATGCGACAGTAACCATCGTCCTCTGGTCTTCGCCTCAGATCAGCACCCGCCTAGTGCGTTGCGCCTACCTAGACATATCAGATTTGGTCCGCTCGCTCGCTCTTTCCGATCCCCGTCGCTCCACACTCGAATGTGCCAACGCTGCAGCACCACCCTTTAGCCATCGTCGCCGTTCCTTGACCTCGTCGTATACCAACAACTCTACGATCGAGTCGCCTAATTTCAGCTTCGTTACAATCACCATATTCATCACTTCCACCAACTCTTGCGAATGGTCGTGCCTCCAAGCAGCGGAGGGGCTGCTGCCGCCTCTTCAGCAAATCGCCCGACATTTACTGCCAGCAATGTCACTTCCGCCAAACCCAAATCAGCTGCTCATACACCGAGTGCCACCATCAACAATGCGCCTATGCCGTTGAGCGCAAGACGTTCAGAACCCCTAGACTTGAACAGCGTAGAGCGGAGAGGACAACCAAATGCTGCGCCCGAAATTACAAAAAGAAACAGACTGCACAGCATTCCCGAAGGTCCTACCTTCCGACCCACCGAAGAGGAGTTTCGCGATCCTATGGCCTACATGCGCAAGATCGAGCCTGAAGGTCGAAAGTACGGAATCGCAAAGATCATCCCTCCCGAAGGATGGCAGATGCCTTTCGCCATCGATACATCAGTGCGTACTGTACATCACTGTTGCTCGGCTTCTACTGACACAATCCAAAGCGATTTCACTTCCGTGTGCGACGTCAGGAGTTGAACTCTGTGGAAGGAGGTGAGTCGCATAGCCTTTTATTGGTTCCCATGTGCATTGGCTGACCCGAGATAAGGAACTCGAGCAAATCTGAACTATCTGGATCAACTCTCCAAATTCCACAGGCAACACGGTACTAACCTCAATCGCTTTCCAAGCGTGGACAAACGACCGTTGGATCTCTACAAACTCAAAAAGGCAGTCGAGGCCAGAGGTGGTTTCGAAAGAGTTTGCAAGCAGAAGAAATGGGCCGAAATCGGTCGTGATCTTGGATACAGTGGAAAGATCATGTCCAGCCTCTCGACTTCGCTCAAGAATTCGTATCAGAAATGGTTACAACCATACGAGGACTACCTTCGAGTCGCAAAACCCGGTGTTCAACACCAATTGGAGCTGGAAAACGGCGGTCCTTTCACCCCTTCTCCGGGTACTTCGCCTCTTAAGAAGGAGCAGAACAACACCCCGAATGGTGAGAATACTCCAGCCATGCGCGCATCTGCTGCGCTGAACGCTTCTTTGGATGCCGGAATGCCTGTGGCCCAGCAAACGCCAGTGAAACCAACCCCTGCAGCCCCAGCGCCGGCTCCTATACAAGGCTTTACGCCGGTGAACGGAGGTTTCACATCAGTCAATCGTCCTTCGGGGTTCACACCTGTGAATGGCCCAAACGGAGTTCATGCGACTCCGGAGAACCCACGCTCAGTGCCGCGGACGACTATGGACAGCCCACAGCTTCATGAAACCACCACGCCAAACTTTGAACCAAGCAGCTCAGCAAAGCGACCGTTGACTGACAGTGCGGAGAAAGACTCGAACGGAGATCTGGACGCATCTGGGAGGCGCAGCAAGAGACTGAAGAGAGAGCCGGCGCCAACAGTAGCAGGCTCGCACATGCATCAACCTAGGACATCGACCCCGAGATTTGTTCCAGCAAGGGAACGCAGCAACTTCCCTCCAGGCGAAGCATGTGAAACTTGTGCGAAGCCAGAAGATCCAGGATTGCTTCTGATATGTGATAGTTGCGACTGTGGATATCATGGCGCATGTCTCGAGCCCCCTGTGAAGATGCAGCAACCCGAAAACGACTGGCACTGTCCCCGGTGTCTTGTCGGTACAGGCGAATTTGGATTTGAAGAAGGCGAGGTGTATTCCCTTCGAGCGTTCCAGGAAAGAGCGAACAGATTCAAGGAGAACCATTTTGCGGACAAGATGCCTTTCGACCCTATCCTCAACAAACGAAGGCTCGTCAACGAAGATGATGTTGAGCGCGAGTTCTGGAGACTTGTCGAAAACATTACCGAAACTGTCGAGGTTGAATACGGTGCTGACATTCACTCGACTACTCACGGAAGTGGCTTTCCTACTATCGAAAAGCAGCCTCGCGACCCCTACTCGACGGATCCTTGGAACCTGAACGTACTTCCGTTGTATGGCGAATCCTTGTTCAAGCACATCAAGACAGATATCTCTGGCATGACTGTTCCGTGGCTCTACGTCGGCATGGTCTTCTCCACTTTCTGCTGGCACAACGAGGATCATTACGCTTACTCGGCTAACTATCAACATTTCGGAGCAACCAAAACGTGGTATGGTGTTCCTGGAGAAGACGCTGAGAAGTTTGAGAATGCGATGCGTGAAGCTGTGCCTGAACTCTTCGAGACGCAACCGGATCTTCTGTTCCAATTGGTGACTCTGATGCCACCCGAGAAGCTGAAGAAAGCTGGTGTTCGTGTCTATGCCATCGACCAACGAGCAGGTCAGATGGTCGTTACTTTCCCCCAAGCGTACCATGCTGGCTTCAACCACGGATTCAATCTCAATGAAGCTGTCAACTTCGCACCTGTCGACTGGGAGCCGTTCGGCGAAAGTGGTGTGCAAAGGCTTCGCGATTATCGTCGACAGCCGTGTTTCTCTCATGACGAACTCCTACTCACAGCCGCTTCTCGTGATCAATCAATCAACACCGCAAAGTGGCTCGCTCCCGCCCTAGAAAGACTGTTGGACAAGGAATTGGAAGCCCGCAAGCACTTCCTTGAGCAGCCAGATAACGCTGAGCCGACAGATGACACTTACCAAGGCGAAAGATACACTGCCAAGCCCGAGGTCTTCACAGAGGACATGGACGAGGAGGAGTATGTCTGCAGCTTCTGCAAGTGTTACAGCTTTCTCTCGCGGTATGTGTGCAGCAAGTCGGGTAAGGTCATGTGTCTGCTACACGCGGGTGCTTATGAATGCTGCGACTCCAAAGAATCGGATCGTTATGCCAGTCCAGCTCATGATCACGTCCTTTCTCTTCGCATGACGAACAAGGAGCTGAAGTCAATGGTGCAGAAGGTGGTCGACCGAGCTAAGCTTCCGGAGGCCTGGGCACAGAAGGTTGACGATTATCTTGGCCAAGAGCCTCGTCCGTCACTGAAGATTCTGCGCTCCTTGCTGAACGAGGGTGAGCGCATTCCCTTCGACATCCCGCAGCTTGCAGATCTGAAGCGCTATGTTGAGCGTTGCAACGAATGGGTAGAAGAGGCTACCGTTTACATCACTCGTAAGCAGCAGAACAGAGCTAAGGGGAAATCTTCCCGCAAGAAGTCAATGGTTGCTGAATCAGACGAGCGCGACAAGGAGCTTCGTAATTTCGAAAACATGCAAAAGCTTCTCGCCACCGCTGATGAGATTCATTTCGATTGTCCAGAGTACAAGACCCTGCGCGAACGGGAAGCTGACATCAACGATTTCAAAGCAAAAGCAGTCGCTATCCGTATGGGTCAACAACACCAACCTCGATCTACTCAGGAAATTGAGGAAGTGTTTGAAGTTGGCAAAGGCCTTAACATCGATCTCCCTGAGCTCGAGAACCTCGAAAAGCTTCTCAACCACGTCAAATGGCTTGATGAAGCTCATACTCGTCCAGTGCATCTTCAAACGCTTCAGGAAGTCGACGCCTTCATCAGTCGCGGCTTGGAGATTGGCATTCCCGAGACAAATCCACACATACTTCGCTTGCGAGACGCGAAGACGCAGGGCGAATATTGGGAAGCTAAGGCCAAGGAGATCATGAGTGTCGAGAATGTCCACTACCAGCAACTGGATGCTCTTTCAAAGCAGGCAGCTGGCCTACCAGTCACTGCAGACACGCTCGCAAGAGTTGATGCCATACTCAAGAAGCAGCGTGAAGCTCAAGAAAAGATTCTTGCCCTGTATCAACAGAGCAAGAATTCTGACTTCAGATTACGGCCAATGTACAAGGATGTCAGAGATGTCATGGCGTCGCTTGAAGAACTGAACAACAAGCCTGCTGGCACTGTCGACCTCGAGAAAGAGCAACGTCGTCACGAAGACTGGATGCGTCGTGGTAAGAAATTGTTCGGCAAAGCTAATGCGCCACTGCATATCCTGCACCAACACATGAACTTGGTGAAAGAGAGGAATGATGCATGCTTCGAGCTTCGTGATAAGCCGAGAATGCCGGTCGAGCCCTCTTCAAGAGAACATACTCCGGAGCTTGATACCAAGAACAACTTTCCCGACGTCTTCTGTCTCTGCCGCAGACCCGAAGCTGGTATGATGATTGAATGTGAATTGTGTCACGAGTGGTAAGTCTCAAGTCTTCGTTCAGATAGAGTTGCATCACTAATGTACGTGTAGGTACCATGGAAAATGTCTCAAAATCGCTCGAGGCAAGGTCAAGGAAGATGACAAGTACACTTGCCCCATCTGTGACTGGCGCCTGAAGATTCCTCGCGATGCTGCTCGTCCAAAGCTTGAAGAGCTCATTGCTTGGCAAGACGAATTGGAGAATTTGCCATTCCAGCCTGAAGAGGAAGATACTCTTACAAGCATCATAGAGACTGCTCAAGCCTTCAGGGACTATATCCGCCCATACGTCAACCCTCTGACAGTCTCTCCGGACGAAGTGACCACACTCCGCTTCTATCTTCGAAAGGTCGAAGGTGCCGACATTCTTCTTGCTTACGAGACCAATTTCCTGCGTCAAGAACTCCACAAGTCAGCACCCGTGGCTCCAGAAGCTCCGCCAGTCATTGACTCTTCTTCTTCAACCCGCAAGCCCCGTCCTACGAAGCAGCAGAAGCTCATGGCGTCGTTGGGTATCACCAATCCTGACGATCTTCCTCCCCAATACAAGATCAAGCCTCACAAGCGCAAGGGTAGTGAAGCCCAACACAAGCCACCTCAGCCGCTTCAGCCCGCTGGTTCCCCTGCCGCCCATACTCCATCCAGCATGTCCACAGCAACACCCGGCCCGCCTAGCAGCAGGCCTGGGTACCCGCAACAGACCCCCTCGTTCAGCTATCCTTCCCAAAACCCATCTATGGTCAATTCAGGTTATCGTGATTCACCACTGTTCGCACCCCCGTCGTTCGGTTTGCCACCGCTTCGCACTCCGGATGAACCTTCTCATACTGTCAATCCAGCACAGTTCGCTTCGAACAACTACACATCTCACACATCTCCGCCACCTCCACCAAACTTCGCTGTCTCACGATCACCGCCACAGCATCCTCCGATGTTCAGCACAGGAATGAACCTCGACCCTGCGCTCTTTACTGCTGGCGGAGCTATGTTCGACAAACGACCCAGCTCTTCTGGCAGCCCTAGATTGGTGCATGCCGAAGCAAGCCCATCTTTCAGCAGCCCACAGACCAGCAACACGAATGCGAATCTCGACTCTATCTTCGCGGACATGGTACACAACGACGACGACCACGCTACCCTGGGTCACGAGGGAGAGAACTTGCTTGCTGGTGAAGCTTTTGCCGCTGGCGGACACGATCAAGACCATCCAGATGAGGCACACATGGATGAGTTTGTGAACCACGAGTAGTATGACGGACAGCATGTCTCACCCTGATCGCCGGTGTCTTGCTTATAACTTTCTGAATTTCTTTTTGTTTCTGGTCTTGCTTCGGCTACAGGCCCAGTCCCGCAAGGCGGCGAATTTTCTAGTTACCCTATTCCTTATTCCCATTTTTTGCTCGGAACGGAGTCCAATGATTTTTAGGAGGAAATTGTAAGGCTCACGGCACGAGCTGTTGTTTTGTTGTACGATAACCCGATGTCATTGCTTTGTTTGCTGGCCCCTTTATGGTTCTGGTTTACTCTATCATGTTTGAGCACTAGCAAAAGTTGCTCTCGCAATTGTACAAGAATTGTTTCTACCCAACCTTGGTTCCAGATGTTTGAACCGCCCATGTCGTATGTTACGCGTGCCACCCTGTCTCAATATTCTATGCCTCTCCATATGAGCAGTACTTGTCAGATAACGTGCTAGAGCCGGGCAAAAGCTTACTAGCTCTCTTGTGGTACTTCATTCTTATATTTCTAGGCTTGTGCGACGTTGATGGGGGCACATCGCTCATTATCATGAACATTGTGTGTTTCTGTTGGGAATGCGTATCTACTTGCCTTCCTTCCACGGCGTTAACACATCCTCCAACAATTTGGTCACTCCGATTAATATAAGTATCTGACGTGAGACGTAATACATGTAGAGTGACGAAAACGGACTCGTACAATGGAACTTTGAAAATCATGAACCAGCTGTAAAAAAGGTGACCTTTCTCGGTAGGTAGCTCTATTCAAGTGGTCGGCGAGCGCCAAGCCTTTTGACGCGCTCCGTCATCGCTCGCCGCCGAATTGGTAATCACCATTGCATTTCTTCGATCCCACGAGCATCTGAGCGAGATAAGTACAAAATTTCTCGACAGCCTGAATCACAGTCGACTGGCCACATTCGAAGTCTAGCAATATGTCTCTCACAAATGTCAACGAGATCATCCTTGTGCTTTCCGGTAAGGGAGGCGTTGGAAAATCAAGCGTGACTACACAGCTGGCTCTCACCTTGTCGCTGAGAGGGCACTCGGTTGGCATACTGGACATCGACCTGACTGGACCGTCTATGCCAAGGTTCCTCGGCATCGAATCTTCGAAGGTCAAACAAGCACCTGGTGGCTGGTTACCGGTACCTGTGCACGAAAGCAAGGACACAACCTCAAGCACATCAGACAACAGCAAGCATATTGGATCTCTTCATTGCATGTCGCTTGGCTTCCTGCTTGGTAACCGCAACGATGCTGTGGTCTGGCGTGGACCAAAGAAAACGGCAATGGTCCGACAGTTTCTCTCAGATGTTCACTGGGGCAAGCTGGACTATCTTCTAATCGATACGCCTCCCGGCACTTCGGACGAACACATCTCGCTTGTGGAGACTCTCATGAAGAACGCAGCGCCTGGTCAAGTATCAGGGGCCGTGGTTGTGACAACCCCACAAGCCATCAGTGTCTCCGATGTCAGGAAGGAGATCAACTTCTGCAAAAAGACCGGTATCAATATTCTGGGCGTTGTTGAGAATATGGCCGGCTTCGTGTGCCCAAATTGTGCGGAATGTACCAACGTATTCTCGAAAGGTGGTGGTGAAGTTATGGCCAAAGACTTCAGTGTTCCCTTCCTTGGCAGTGTACCTATCGATCCGGCTTTCATTGCTCTTATCGAAGAAGGCAAGCGACCAACTTATCCCGAAGGTACGGTCGTTGCTGGTCAGGAGGTGTCTGAGCAGACCAAAATGCCCGAGAACGACGATGGTTCCCTGGTAGAGAAATACCAGAGCTGCTCCTTATTCACAATCTTTGATAATATTGTCGGTCAACTGGTCGCCAACATTCAACCTTGAGGAACCGATCGCCTGCGATTGTTTACAAAAAGCTGTGCTGGCTCTCTCAGCCTCATCGGATAGTCATTTCTCAAGCCCGAGGAATGTAATGCGATTCGGGCCGAAGACGAGACATGTCACGGGCGACTCACCCTTGCATACCTAGCTGAGGATAGATTCGGCATGCCGAGTGAGGGCACGTGGCCTGCTACCACACACATCGGCGTCTCCGAGTACATCTCCACGCCTCATATGCGCTAGAAGGTTTCAAGAGATGGCCGCGCCCAATCACAAGCGAATAGATGAGGGTTGATTCGTCTCCACTTGCCTAGCATGTTACGTTCGCGTATATCGGATACCCAAACGAGATCCCTCTGAACTTGGACTCGCATCGTATCCGCTTACAATGACCCAAATAGATCCTGTTACAAGCAGTGGACTGTTTTTGTTGTGCTCGTATAGCAAGTATGTTCATACCAAGGAGAGCTCTATCTAAATTACCCCAATCTTTTCACCTTCTGTGATATCGTTGAACGGGCAACATATAACCATGGCGTTGAACTCATCGTCACAATTCCCTCGAGATACGTTATCGAAGATTGGTACCTCATAACTGGGACAATATGCTGTTAGGGACCGCTGTCGTGCCGCTTGTTCTGCAGAATGCAACCCAATTCGTCCAAAACAGCCGTGTAGAAGGTGAGTGAACAACAAAACACATGGTGACTCTAATCTAACCTCTCTAGGGGTTTGCCAAAGCTCTACCATCGTCCTCTCGGTATCTTCTACGGCTATTACTGTTGCGGATGGATCAGTCTCTACATCTTATAGTATCTTCCCTGTCAATAAGCACATCTCGCAGACTACCCGGCTTTCAACAACGATTCTTCAATCGGCCGCTGAGCCAACAGGCTCTCTCTCTGAACTTCGGAACCCAGTAGCCACGTTCTATTCGAGCTTATCAAGTTCTCTTTCGTTGAGAGATGGAGACCAATTCTCGCCATCTGCTGAGAGCACTGTCGCTCCTTCGGCGTCGAGAAGCTCCTCAAGTATCGCGGATGGTTTGGTTTCGCCAACTGCTTCACTATCAGCATCATTGTCCTCCACCGATTTGATCTTGTCGAGTCTAAAATCTCCCACCGAAGCGTCTAGTGATGCTATCACCATGTCACAGTATGGTACATCAACGACTCCAGAGCAGACTGCTATGGTGACAGCTAGCTCCACCATGCTGATCACGGCATCCATGAACCCTGTTTACACGTGTCCCAGAGACAACGGGATGTACTACTCGGACTCTGCCAAGCGGGTTTACCAGCTGTTGTGTAGCACCGATGAGCCAGACTCGAACCTCGGAACAACTTATCAGCCAGATTTGCAGTCCTGCGTCGACTCCTGTGGTAGCTTTCCCGGATGTATTGGTGTGTCGTATACTGCAACATCCGGCTCGTGCTCCTACAAAAGCAGCGTCCTCAATCGTGTCGGTTCTTCAAATTCAGATTCAGCCATCTTGGCAGACTACATCTGCCCTGGCGCCGATGGCACCCGATTAGTGGATTCCTCTGGTTCAGTCTATGAGATTCTCTGCAACACATTCTTTCCTGCGAGCAGCAATATTACCTCAAGTCTGGCGACCAGTGACCTAGCATCTTGCTCTGAGATATGCTCAAATACCAGCAGTTGTTCGGGCTTCACATTCCAGAACGGGTCATGTACGTTGGTCAGTAACAGAAACTCGAACGACGGCGTTCTGCAGATGAACGTAGCCACTGCGATCCTGATAGCGAAAAGGGTCGCGCAAGTCGTATCGAGTGGCATGGTCCCATACAGAAGCACAAGTCTAGTTAGATCCCTGCCGGTCGACGTCTCTAGGACACCAAGTTCAACAACACCAAACCCGACGACTACTACTACCACATCGACCAGTGTCACTCGGATATCATTGGAGACTTCGACAGTGGGCACGATCAGTATCACTCTCAGCTCATCCAGCCCAGTGTCTGAGGCCAGTCTCGTTACCGACTCTAGAACGATTGTATCGCCATTCACAGATTCTACTACAAGCACACAGTCTGCAGCCGTTGCACTAAGTAGTCAAGGCCTAGTCTCTGTCTCGAGCCCGTCAAGATTGAGTGAACAGGCCGCAGCAGATACACCTACCACTTCAGTGACGCCAGTCAAGACTTTTGCAACTGCCTTGACCAGTAGCACGTCAACGAGTTACATTGTACGCTCAAATATTCGATCGTTGTCCGCAGATAATCCATCAACGACCATCGATCAATCGTCGCAGATATCGACAGCATCAGCAACGTCTACTACAATATTCGCATCCGTTACTCCGAGTTCCCTCCCAGCTAGTCTTCGCGCCTCTTCCGGAACAAATACAGGACAGTTTTCGAGTACACTGTCATATGGAACCAATGATGGCGCCAGTGGGACTTTCCGCACGACTACGAGCGAACTTTTGTCTTCCTCCAGAAATGTTCCACCTTCTGATACTGCATTCGCTTCCACCAACAGTGCTGGCACCTCGAACTTCATCGCTGCCACCTCGACCTTCAACGCTGCCTCGACCTCATTCCTGAGAACTGTGTCTTACTCTCCCGAGTCGTCTGGCTTACCTCCACCAACAAACTACTCTTGTCCCACGGTCGACGGAGACGTAGTCCAGGCCAACACCGGAGGCTCCTACACGATCGGTTGCGACAACGAAACTACAGGATACGACGTCCTTGTAGCCTCTGCACCAGACTTCAACGACTGTATGACCTACTGTGATCAAACTCCAGGGTGTACAGCATGGACATACGCTGGGAATTGCTATCTTAAAACGGGCACTTCTGCTTCAGAGTTCTCATTCCGACCCTCGACACGAGCCGCAATCTCTGGAATAAGGAACGTACCAGCTGGTGGTTCTGGCTTTCCACGGACAAGTACAAGGCTCTCTACTAGCGGTCCACCTACGTTTGTTTCTCAACAAGCAGCTTTCACGGAGCCGACGAGCGACGGTTCTGTACCAACATCGATCGTGTCACCAACGAGCTCTTCCAACTCGTCGATATCTGAAGAACTATCGACTGCTGTTGACTCGACTTTCACATCTGTCCAAATATCGGAGGACAATATACCCAGTCCAACATATCACAGCACAACTACAGCACGCTTGCCATCAGGGTTGGATACGTTGTCAGATAGTGCTCCACACGATTCGACAAGCGCAGCTTCACTTAATCCAACCATTGATCCCGCACCTACTGCTGCGAATAGTGGTGGTACATCCGATCGATCGACAGCACCACAAAGCCTGTCTTCAACCTCGCTTGTCTCTACGCCTTCTGTCACCATTATCATAACTCTGACTTCTAGCGCTGATGCCGCGTCTCAACTCACTGATACCAACAATGTACCTGCTGCAACCGCAGCTGCATCTTCGTCAATTACTTGCTCAGTATTCGACAATGTGCTAGATATCTGCCTCGATGCAGTGATTACACCATCTGTTGGTGCCGGAGGCGGAATCAACGCTGGTCTCGGGAGCAATACAATCACAATCATTGATGTATCGACAAGTCTGGCGATCGCACCTTCTGCTGCAGCAAGTGCAGATCTCGGCATCTCTATTGGAACAGGTGGAGTTGGAGTAGGAGCAAGTGCCAGTGTAGGCTTGAATCCTGGCATTGCTGGCTCTTCAAGATCCGCTACGACCACCTCCTCACCGTCGGCGTCGTGTTCTGTTGGTGGAAATGTGCTCAACGTCTGCATAGACGCTGCCATCACTCCTTCGATCGGTATCGGTGGCAATGCGGGCGTTGGAGTAGGTGTCGGTAGCAGCACTATCACTCTGGTCGACATCTCAGCGTCTTTGGCGGTTGCACCATCTGTGACAGCAGGTGTGGACCTCGGACTCTCAGTCGGGTCAAGCGGTATAGGCCTGGTCGCAAGCGCCACCGTTGGAGTAGACCTCAACCTCAACTCTTCTGGCGCAATTACAGTTGGACCACTACTGCCAAATGTTACAGCCAGTGCTGGTGTTGGTCTCAATCTGAATCTTGGGTCTAGCAGTAGTGCACTCACTTTGCTGGCCGCATCTGCTTCTGTCGCAGCAGGGGTTGATCTTGGTCTGTCTATGGGCTCATCTGGTTTGGGTCTTGCACCAAGTGCTACCTTGGGACTGAACTTGGGTGTTTCAGTAGGACTAGGTGGTCAGGCGCAACGATCTTCAACCTCATACAAGTCATCAACAACTAGCAGTACCAACTTGGCTCTGCTTCCAACTTCTTCCCTAGCGTTGTTGCCAGGATCGGGACTCGGTTCAAACCAGTCACCATCGACGTCCTTGTCGCAAGCACCATCAACGTCGACTACAATATCCTCACGACTGTCATCTACAACATCGAGAACGACGTCGAGTTCCACGTCTACATCTACAAGAGCCACCACTACTGCAGGCTTAGTTCAAGGCTTAGCCAGTGCCTTGGGGCGTCAAGTCACGACTGCTCACATTCCGCCAGAACGACGTCGAGGTTTCACCACTCTGGTACGGATACGCTCTTGACAAACAAACCACGGGGCTAGTTCCATGAGACTGGAAGACATAGCGGCTAAACAGGATTGTATAGAGTGTGTTTTGTTTTTCATGCTAGTGTAGACTTTTGTGGTATATCCTTTCCAAATTGACCGCAGGCTGGACATCTGATATTAATTTGAGTGCTTCTATACAACATCTTACCGTTGAACAAGCCCGCTGTGTATACTATTGACGAGTTCATCGTCGGTCCTTTGGTAGTCCCTGCTACGCCCAGCAAGTCTGATGTGATGTCACGTGTGATAGTAGCTCGAAATCACGTGATGCGAAAGACCATTTTTAGCCAAAAGCAGCTAGATGATGATCTCCTCTCGCCCTGGGAGACAGGATGACATGTGCTGTGGTCGAAATTTGTCAAGGAATCACATGATTCAACTGCTCGTCAAAGAAGCATATGCGAAGTCTGCAGGCTCCAGACATCTCTGTAGCTCTCCGTAGGCATACAATCCGAACATCATGCCTGTAAATGCCATTCCTCTCGGTGGATCTGCCGTCAGGGATTCCATACTTATTTGCTCGAACCATTGGTACTCTTCGTCGAGTTCTGCGTATCCCAGAGTGTAGCCAATCTCTGTGAACCTGATCGCGAGCCTGATTGGGCCCATGTGATTCAGTGGACGATCGGTGATTGTGAATTTCCCTGGTGAAATTGGCGTTTTACAGCGGATCATTCTGCTCTCTCCGTTTGGTCCTTTACAGATACCAATGCTGCTGGAGGTGTATGGGTTCCAGTAGACGACGGTGCCAGCTTCACAGTGGCTGTATCGGGCTTGGAAGTCCAGGGTCGTCTTCCATATTCCTCGTACGATGGTTTGCTTGCGGAGGACCATCGTGGGACTCTCTAGTGATTGGAGGTCGTAGGGCCCTCCCCAGAGCCGTAGATAATGCTCACGTTCTTTCAACGAATACTCACGCTTCAATGGCGTATTTTTGTGGTACCATCCGAGTGCTAGATCCGTGCCTCTGTCAAACTCGTCCCGCCATTCGGGAGCAGATGAGACTGGTTCAGTATCGGCCTCGAAGGTGAGTTGGACTTTGTGTCCCTGGTTGAAGATTGGCCAATCATTCTCCCAGTTCACATCCATTAGGAACGTTTCCCGTCCGAAAGGCGAAGGCAGGAAGCTGTCCTTACCATCATTGGCTGTTCCTTGACGGGGCGGTCGAACGGCGAGGCAGACGGCTTTCCATTCTCCTTTGGGTCCCTCGACGAGATCGGCATGACCGGTGTTCTGGACGTCGTCTTGGGTAGTAGCACTGATCAACGGATTGTTCGGCGCAGGGAGCCAAGGACCATACGGCCCAGTCTCGCTACGAAACACCAGCTCCATATGGCCACTCTCCGTTCCGCCTTCTGCAACAAAGAGGTAGTAGTATCGGCCCTTCTTTATGATGTGAGATCCTTCCGCGACGCCTGATGGCGAACGCCGGATGAGTCTTGGGGGATCGAGGGATGCCCCTGTGATTATATCAATCTTCGATACATGCACTGCGAACCCCTTGAGTCCACTGCTAGCATCATGATCTATCGCTCTATAGCAGGTTGAGAGGTAGACGCTGCCATCATCATCCCAGAAGAGATCTTGGTCAAAGCCAGGTTGATCGAAGTATACCGGATCAGACCAGCTGTTGGCTACCCAAGGATTCGTGGTGGAAACGTAGAAGCCCCTGGGCCAAACTCGTACATCCGTCTGAGGAGAGTAGGCAGTCCAAAGACAGGAAGCTATATAGAACACTCCTTCGCGGTACCTCAAGGTTGGGGCCCATATGCCAGAGCCTGGCTCGCCAGTTCTAAGTTTCAATTGCGATGGTCTTGTCAAGGCATGTCCGATCAAAGTCCAGGTCACGAGATCCCTGGAATGGTATAGCGGTAGTCCAGGGAAGTATTCGAACGTCGACGTTGTCAAGTAATAGTCTTCACCGACTCTGACGAGACTGGGGTCAGGATTGAATCCAGGCAAAATTGGGTTCTTGTGTGTAGGCATGATTCCAACTCAGTATCTCGATTGTTACGGAGGGACAGAACTATTGAATGTGGAAGGAATCAGATTGCTCAGATGAGGACCTAAGCCTTGGCGAATGTGAGTTATTCCGCCAATGGAAGGCCAGCGGTTGAAATAGTTACCGTTTAGCCACTCGATACAAAATCTGTATAAGACTTCGACTCTCCCTCGAAGGACTAGGATTTCGGGGAGCGACCATGGCTCTCTTGTTGACTAGCAACGTGGCCAGGATGATCTGATACTCAGTATGGTCGGTAGCCGTTACCACCACGATCCCAACCCCGACCCCGTCCGCGCCAATTTGCTCCTCCCCTACCACCATGCATCTCCTCACCCCGCCAGCCTGCGCTATTCCCACGACCATAGTCGTTCTGTCTGAAATTGCCTCCAGCCATGTGTGGTGCGTCTCTTGGTAGTGGAGGCAAATTTGGGTGGAATCCTGCGTGGAAGGGTGGAGGTTGGACCAGCTCAGGCGGAGGAGGGGGAATCCAGTTTTGTGGCCGCTCTGGTCCAAGAGCGGAGAGGCTCTGCTCTATGTTCTGGAAGATTTTCATGAACGGCACACTGAAGCCGTAATATCCTTCGACCACTTTGTATTTTGGTCTATCCTCTTTGTTGGTTGCGTCCCTGCGTAGTCGAAGACCCAGGCCATTGAGGGCAAACTCATCCTCATCCGCCGTGGTGGCCACGTTGGGTATAGCATTTATGTCTTTACACTCCTCGATATGTTCCAGCACTGTCTCCATCATGTCAGGATCAACTGAGCCGACAGGCATGCCGAAAGCTCTTATGTGCGTGGTTTTCACAGGGTTACCGGGTCTTGTTGTCTCCATTGCACGCACCATGGTCCCAACGGGAAGATCATACCACGCATCCTCTGGCAAGCCGTGGGTGCTTGGGATGTCATCTTGGATACTGTCAGAATCGATGCTCGTAATCAATTCGTCGTAGTGCGAGGGATCGGTCGTTTGTAACCAGTCTACCCATTTGCGGTAGGCCTTTCGTGCAATACTGCGAAGATGCAGACGTATGCGATTGGTAAATAGGCGTTCCCGAGACCAGTATTGTAGCAAGCACGCTAGATCCTGGTGGAGAATGAGAGCTCCAAGATTGCGGCTTACAGCAGTGAGTTGGACAAGGTGAACTACCGTTGGCTCGATGGCTTTGACAAAGGTCGTGTAGGTCTCAAGTGGCTTGCGCAGTAGGCGACCTGGATTCTCGCGAATGCGAAAGAAGATGGCGTCTATCAGATGGAGCAGGCTGAAGGCAAGATGAGCCTGGGCTAGTGCAGACTTGTCCGGTTGTGATGTATGGTCAGGCGGCAGCAGAGAAAGGAGCAGCTTCAGTAAGTAGTCTCCAAAAGCAGCAACCCTTCGGCGAGATTTGGTAACATGACAGACAATCCAGGCAATACTCTTTTTGAACTGGGATCAGTTTAGCGATGTTGGCAATCAGAAGATCAAGGGCTCAGGAAAAGACCTCTTTGGTGTTACGGGTAGTGTCGTTCAGGGCGGACTGAAGCAGATTGTGGAAGTTGTTGATATCGGACGAGTCGAGGGTAGATCTCTTTGATTGTCCAGTAGTCAGACTGCCGACAAGCTTGGCCTTTGCAAGGAGCAACGCAACATCAGGTTTGGGTGTGTTGGTAGTGGTGAGATTCATCTTGGTGCGAAGACGGATATCGCCCAAGTTTGATGAATTCTGGTTAGAGCAGATTGAAGGGATGGAGGATGTAACCACTTGCAGCTCAAGATGGATCAAAACTCAATCGAAGCGTGTGTTGAACAGGAATTGGTAAGAGATACAATGTTTACAACCAGATGCAGAGAACTGCTTTCAAGGGCCGAACGATAGACGACAAATGCTGTAACAGAAGGATCGGGCGGTGGTGGACTGGCGGAGCGGGAACAAAAGTGTCGGCGGGCGCGTGCCTGAGCGGGAAAGCCCTCGGGTGGCCGGTCCCTTGGGTTCTAGGCGCTACCCAGCCCGACGTCACCGTCAAATGCTGTTTGCTGCCTCTTAGATCATGTTATGAATGTCTGCCTATTGATAAATTCACAGCTTGACCACTCTCTCGACTTACAAGGCCGAATCCGACCCCTTCACTACTTGGAACCGCCGTTGTTGCACCTCTGGACAGCTCCACTCGCCCGTCGCGAGACATTCGTCTCAGCCCGTCAGGAGAGATTCCGTCTCGTGCCGCATCATGGGCGCCGTCCAAAGCGATCTCAAGTCCAACATCGTCCAGGCCTCGTCCGGAGATGTCGCCATTCCCTCGACCCTAACCGACTTCTGGCAAACTGTAAATACAACACCCTCCTCGTTGGCTCCCATACTCCCTCTGCTGACACGCTGTCTTCCCAGTTCTGGCAACGTCCAGAAACCGCCGAACATGTCTTCGAGACCATTACCCCCTCCGACCTTCGTACTATGCGCGACAATCCAAAATCTTTCAACAACTTTGAAACCCTGATCCTGACCGTTTCCCTCCGCCTGATCCACCTGCGCACAGCCGACCACGACCTCTTCGACAAAGATCCATCCACTTTTATTCGCGAGGCCTTGAACTGCGTCAGAATCCTTACCCGCGTCCTTCCTTTCGTCTATGAGTGTGATCGCCTGTGCGCCTGGGAACAAGACTTCTTCTGGGCCTCGACAGACAAGCTACCTCCCTCGGATCTTGCTCCAACATGCCTTGGAGTTGAGCTTATTGATTCGCTTTTGGACATGGCCTTCTGGTCAGGCTTCACACTCCCTATCAATATGCACGGCAACAACGGTCCCACCTACGGCTTCTGGCAGAGCGGAATCGCTTACGAGCGACGCCTGGAAACGAGCAAAGAATTTGAGAGCAGGAGAACAGAAATCATGCAACTTCTTCTGGTTCTTGAAAGCAAATGCATTTACAAGCCTGCCAACGCCTTCACCACTTTTGGCTCCGAGGCAATCGACTTCATCTCCAACCATCACGACCGTAAAAAGGTTCAATACCTTCTGTGCTCTCTCTTGAACACCGTCCTAAAGTATCAGCCCGATGCTCGTTACCTTTCGCCATCCCCCAGAGAACTTCACGAGACGCATGTCAGGACATGTCTGCACTTCCTGCAAGTCAATCTTCTGAATCGGACCCCATGGGCCGAAGCTTCGGCCCCGCCCGATAACAGATTCCGTGATCTCTTCTCCCATCTGCACAAGGCAACACATCTGCAGTTCCTGGCCGATGGCATTCTCAAGATTCTGCGGCAGCCGCTGGAAGCAAACAGCAATGGATTGAACATTGTCCAGAGACCGCTCGTCTGGGCTCATGAAATCATACCGCTCCTTTGGGAGTCTCTGTATTCCAACAAATACTTCCGCGCCTTCATTTGCGAAACGGGTCGCCAGTTCGAGCTTACCGTCTTCCTTCTGTTCTACATCCTGGACCCTAATAAGAATGTAGAAGGAGTCAAACGTGTAAGTCTGCTGTGTGTGCAGACCATGAGCGAGAATCCCGAGTATGCCATCTCCTTGAACAAACCGTTCGAGGGACACGACAATCTCCCTTCGTTCATGCAAATCAAAAACTTCCACGGATCTTACGCAGACTACCTTTTCACTGTAAGCCATCTAGCACGTTCGCGGCTGTCATCATGCACTAACACATCTCTTAGTGGTTACTTACTCTTCTCAAACCCAAGAAGAATGGTCACCTGGATGCTATGGCTGCCGCACTGGTTGGGATCATTGTCAATGTCTCGCCCTATATTTCTCACCTCGGTCGGGCCACAAGTCTGAAATTGATTCAGCTAGTGGATCTATACACGAGGAACTCTCTGTCGACCAGCGTCGAGACTAATGCTATGGTCTTGACACACATGGTTCGCGCGGTGAACTCGATGCTGGAGGAACACAAATCAGGAACCGGTGCGTCATACTACACAAACCGGCGAAACAATGCTGACAAGTCTTTTGTAGAAAACGAGAACTTGATTTGGGCGATCTGGAAATACGGCACGACATTCGAACATCTAGCAGACCTCAGAATGGAAGTCGATCCTGGTTTCAAGCGAATGGTGGAGCAGATCCGTGAACAAGGTATCACAGAGCCTACTTTGTGCCCAGATGGCACTGTACTGCACCCCTTGATCGCGGCCAACGACATTGCCAACATGGACAAAGACAAGGCACCTCGCCCACGTCTTGGAAGAGGACGCACATGGCTAGAACTACGTGACATTTACAATCCAGCAACTTCGCCAGTAGCGCCTCCAGTTGACGATACGCCGCCACTCAATGCAGATGATTTAGCAGAAAAGCAACCGTCGGTGTCTGCTAGAGCGGTTGGTAAACAACCCGAAAAGAGCAAAGATTCCGCAGATTTCGAAGAAGAGAGGGCAAGAGTGTTGACTTCGCCAAGCACAGACATGGATATAGTACGTTTGCACAGCCGATGTGTGGATAGCATACACTGACTAGGTACAGGTCCGAACATGGCTTCCGCAGATGCCCCTACTCACAACGCTGTCGCTTCTGCTGGCACTGCAAGCGTGGACTGCAAAATTGTTGGAAGAAAGAGGCATGGAGGGCAGCCAAGAAGCTGTAGATGGTTTGGGCATGGACGAAGTGCTACAGCCGGTCCGCAATGTTGGACGTATCTGTATCGAGACAACGACTCGAAACATCCACACGTTCCCCATGACGGCCCCATTCTCGGAAGCATATGCAGCTTTCTACTGGGGTCTCGTGGTATCACAGGATCTGCAACATGCGTCGACGTCTGGAAGCGGTATCTGGAGCAGCACAAACGTCAAATTGTTCAAGATTCGAGCTGGCGAAGTCGTACCACCAAGTTTGTTGAGTCCAAAGGGAGCGGTCGATGCTCTAGGGGAGAGTCTTGTGAGCGGTGTTCAGAATCTGGCGTTGAAGTTTCGACAACAGCTGAACGGTGGCTCAGAGGCATAATTCTGAGTGGATGGGGTAATATTTGATCAGCGCATGAACGGCCGGATGTTTGCAAGACGATACCCAGGGGGTTGCATTGGCGCGAATGGATATAGAAGTAAACTTCTAGGCGAAAATTGAATCACTCAGGCATACTGGCACTTTGGAAATATAATATAGGACGGAATCTCTCGGCTTGATTTTATGTGCCGTTTGCCAGCTGTGTTATCTACAAGCTAGAAAGACATTTAAGGCTTCTCGTAGATCCAGTCGGCCTGGGGGAGCTTCCAGGAGTTGAGCTCGTCCTTCTTGAACCAGAGATCGATCTCCTTCTTGGCGTTCTCGACGGTGTCGGAACCGTGGCAGACGTTGCGACCGACGTCAATGGCGAAGTCGCCACGGATGGTGCCGGGGGCGGAGGCAGCGGGGTTGGTGGCACCGAGGAGGGTACGGCCGGTCTTGACGGCATCACGGCCCTCCCAGACCATGGCGCAGATGGGGCCAGAGTTCATGTCTGTGAGCTAGTGTGAGCAGCTGTTGTGTTGCTTCCAAGGGCGTATATCGACGTACAAGTGACGAGACCTCTGAAGAAAGGCTTGTCGCTGAGGTCAGCGTAGTGCTTCTCGAGGTGCTCCTGGCCGGGAGAGGCTACATTGGCGTGTTAGTGTCGCTTTAGGCGTGGGAGTACGGTATCGGGGACTGACTGAGCTGCATTGTTGTTAGTTGGTATACTCAAAACAAATCTTCACTTAAAATACCTTGATAGCGGCCAACTTGAATCCCTTCTGCTCGAAACGGCCGATGATAGGGCTGATAAGGCCTCGCGCCACACCGTCCGGCTTGATAGCTTTTTCGCGTCGTCAGCATCGAGCGGTATAGAGTTGTGAAGATGTAGTTGTGGTTGTATAGGGAGGGGATTGGCCAGAAGTCACATAAGGACGCGGCTGAGTCTCCTAGGACATATCCAGCCGCTCTGACAAGATGATAGCACGTACCGATGAAAGTTTGCTCGGAGGAAGACATTGTGGTGGTTGAATTGACGATAGAGAGATGTGATCTGTCTTTAGCAGTCAAAAATTTGAAGATAACAGGGGCTGAAGTCATGCTAGCTGAATTCTTGGCAGGCTTCAAGCTCCCAGCCAATAACTGAAGTGCCCAGTGCACGTGATTCTAATAGTGACCTCGGCTGACAGTGACGGAAGCTGAAACAGTTCTTCTGCGTCTTCAGTTGATAGGATAATTATTCCAGATGATCAACGCGAATCCCTCAATAGCAGGCTTCACAAACGTTTGAATTTGCCATCTAGACGATTAGGATCAAGCCCAGAAGAATGGCTCGATTTGATTGCCTCCCCCTGGCCGAGGCCTCCAAGATAGCCTCTATATGGCGGGATCCGGTCTGGATCATATTTCTTGTTGTCCAGCTGCCACGAGGAGAGACGAGGAGTCCTCCGCAAACCGCATCAACGTTCAGTATGATTCCTTCTCTCGATCTTGCTTACATTGATTCACCCTCTGCATGTTAGCTCTCACTCTTCTCTTGCGAAGGTCTAAAGGGATGTCCTTGCTATAGGAATGCACAAGGGTTTTCGGACCGTAGTCGCGTCCAAAGAGAGCTAAGATAACATTGCGTCTCGATGGATACTATCCTGTTTCCCGAAAGTATTGTGCTTCATAGCCACACACGAGATACACTCTGCACACGAAGAGGAAGCACTTGATACTTAGTATCGATCCGCAGAACCACAGCGACAACACATCCCACTGCTGCTTTCACTTTCATCCTCACTACCTGCTTTTCTTGCCTCCCTTCTACGACACATTTCGAATTCTCTCCTTGAACTTTCACTTCGAACAACTTTCACTTCAAGCTTGCCGTGTCTTTCTTTTCCTGAAATTTTTTTCACCCCAACTCGTCAGCACACGCTCACCTTCTTCCACCTCAACACTGTTGATCATGAACTGCAAGACTCCCAACCTCTCTGGCGAGATTTCTCCAGGCTCGATCTATCCGCACCTTGTCGCAGGCTTCCGCGAAATTCTCTGGAACGCCCTGTCGTCTGAAAAATACACGGATGGAATGACCGTTCAGGAGCTGACCTTGATCGTCAATATCTCGCTTGTCACCGCAAATCGCGACGTGCCAGACGACTTGCTCGATATTCTCGACCACCTGCTACAGAACTCGTCGCATCATTTCACATATTCAGAAATGACTATGAAATGGTCAATCTCACGGCTGCAAGGCAGAACTCTCAACACCGCCTTCTACAACGTTCTGCGTTCCTCAAGATCAACTACACCACTCCATGGCAGCATTGATCCCATCAATAGCCAGCCAATGTTGACCATCATCATCATCATCAGATACAGCGGTGCACTCAACAAGGAATCAGAGATCAATCTTCGCCAGAGATTCAAGCGCGCCATGGACGCGGTGGATGCGTGCTTCAACCCGTC
>Ga0058697_10000179_pt1 | contig 30895 bp, 30 predicted proteins | sample AgamicAsMae_FD_66619 | JGI IMG/M metagenome (GOLD analysis project Ga0058697, IMG submission 66619) | Agave microbial communities from Guanajuato, Mexico - As.Ma.e | ecosystem: Host-associated > Plants > Phyllosphere > Phylloplane/Leaf | place: Guanajuato, Mexico | collected 2012-06-04
GAGTTGAAGTCGGCGCGGGATTGGATGATGCCTTGTTCGACGGGGTCGTCGCGGATGGTCAGGGCTGTGCCGATGTATTGGCGACCCTTGGAAGTCCAGGCTTGGGCGAGTCCTTGGTCTCTGGAGGAGGATGAGGTGGTGTAGCTGGAGGTGAGTTAGAGATGTGTATCTTAGTAGTAGATGCGAAGGAGAACATACTCAGTGGGAGTGGCAGCACTAAGGCCGACCAGAGCCAGAGCTGCGGTGATGCTGGGAAGATGCATGATGTTCGGGGTGTTTGGTTGTCTGCTCGATGTCCTGTGAAGATCTGTCGATGGAGATCTTCCAATATACGAAGGGCAGAAGGACCCTTATGTACTCGTCCGGGATAATCTCCAAAGCACCATACACTTACATTCGCACTTACCTCCTCTTCAATCTAGATTATCCGTCTACTAGCCGCGATCAAGCTGCATACCACAGGCGACATCGAAGGAGATCCATCGCAATATTCCAAGCCGGGTATGCAAGAAGCAAAGGCCAGGCCTCCGCAGTCGACCCTTCTCGCTACGAACACGCATAGTGTGGGGATACACATCTTCCCCCTGGGGTAAATTACTTGCCCCTCACTAGTTGCCCCTAGTGGCAGTGCTCACGCGAGGAGTCGACCATTCGTGGCGTCCATCGATATGAGGTGGAAGATGAGTTCTGGTGCATTGCCAAGGGGGGTAAAGTCGTGGATATATTCTTGCCCAGAGAATGCCCAGAAAAGCCAAGCCCGTACAGGCTATAGCAAGCAATGTCTTCCAGCGGTATACCGGGCGGAAGGCTCAAAGGACCCGCCCGGTGGGAAGCTTGATGTCCGGTTTGTGAAGATGTTTTGAGGGGAGCTGTATAGGCTGAGACTGGGTGGCCGAGGTAGTGCGAGCCGCAAAGACGTTGGCAATACCGAGGGTCGTTCCATGAGGTGGGGATGCAAATTATCTACTGTCTACAGCTGCGTCTTCTTACCTTGGGCTGGATGTCGTTTGTTCTCAAGTCATGGTCTATGTGACACAAAATGTGCAATATCGAGTGCCATATGTTGCAGGTTGTTAGAGGAAAGAGGTGTTCGATGTCGCCTTTGAATTGGAGAAGAAACGTCGGGGTTGGCTTGGCAAAGACCTTGAGCAGTTGATGAGCTTGAGCAACTGTCTCTCATATCTGACGTCCAGCAGAGCATGCCTTCTCAATCAGTGCTGAAAGAGCCATAGCGCTATTTGCGTCTTGGACAAACTTGGTGCGATTGCATTGTCAATCATCCACCAGACAATAGAGCATTAGTGCCATGATCACAACGACAAGACGACCGAGAGCGTGCCCCAACAGTAGCTGCACGTTGGCACCTCTTCCAGGCCCGGTCATCGGGTTGTGAAACAGATCTTGCGACAAATCTCTAGCTCTCAATAAAGGCTCCCGCAAGCACCGCTGTATGGACAGAAGAGTAAGAAAGAGGAAGCAAACACACAGAGCTTGCGACCAGAAACCCGATACGGTCGAATACGGACCTCGCTGGTCCACATACGCATATACGGAACGGTGTCCAAGGGAATACATTCATACATGAACCATCATAGCTGAGTGTTATAGGCGAAGAGTACTTGAAACACAATTGATCCCCGCTCGTCAGAGCAGATAATAAGGAAACCCCCCAGTCGCTTTTGTGTTATCATTGTGCGTTGTCACTGAACATATCTTAAATAGGATAGCTAATCTACACCACATCGGGAGAGCACCTACCAAGCGACCTGCCATCTCGTCTTACTGAATCCCACAATCTGCGAGAACGCCTGATCACGGTCTTCCATGTTTGTCAAAAGCCACTCTTTATCACCATCGAGTTTACTCAAAATACGCAAATCTCTGCCGGTGTCTTTGACAGGAGCCAACTTGCTTATATTCCTTTCCTTCTTTTCAATTGTGAATATCAGGTCATAGTTGAGAACAAAGATCACTCGATGGCCGATGTTTGTTTCGAATCTGATGGAGCGTGAACTGATGATGAGGCGGCCTTTGTCGCCGTTGAGATGGGCAGAGTAGAAGCCGTAGTCTTTGTTGGTTATAGGTGCGAGACCGACATTCTCGTTCTGTTGGTAGTGGTCACCTTCGTCTTGTAGTGACTTGATTGCCCATTCAGCTATGGCGTCGGCGGGTCAGCTAAGGCTCATGCGGTCAATGCAATGGGGTGAGACTTACCATGTGTAGGTATATTCCAGAATACCCGTCGAGGAACCGATGCGAGCAATCGGTAGTCTGGAAAATTGGACGCGAGAGGGAACAAGCCAAAGAAGGCGATTCCTGCGCCGATCTGCGCAGACTTGATCAAGACGTAGGTAGGGACAAAAGTGGTGACGATAATGCCAACGACGAATAGCGAAAGAGTTGCCATAGTTCTACTAGGAACCCTCCATTCGTAGAAGCTGCAGAAGTGTTAGTAAGTAGATTACAGAAAAGCAGTGAGTTGAGACGGACTTCCGGAGGATCTCAAACATGTTGGCAATATCCGCAAGCTGGACCATGACCCACGGACCCGCGACTTCCTGAAGTCTCTCTAGCCAGGATCCGTCTCTTTGCTTCTCGATGAACTCGGTCAAGTCAAGGGGATCTTGTTGCTGGTCCTCGGTACGCTCGAGGTCTGTGCGAACATCTTCGAGCGTCTTGTCGACAAAGCGCTTTCTCAAGATCAAATAGACGACACCAGACAGCTGTAGTGGGCATTGTTGGTTAGCAGACTGATAGAAGGAGAGGGAACCGAGACCGTACCATGCTAGGCAGCAGTAGACTGTAGTAGACCAATGTCATGTAGAGTACGAGGACGGTCGACGTTGTGACTGGGTCTTCCCATCTGTAAACTTTTCTTACTCTCATGATAAATCTTTGGAAAGGCGCAGATGCGATGATGGTTCGCTCGACATTGGGCATGATGGATTCTTTGGTGAGTTCTGGTGGACTGGAACCGTAGCCGATATATTGACCGCCGTACTGTTGAGCGTAGTATTGTGCGAGCTGCAGAGGGATCAGTGATTACCAGAGCTACAAATAACAGACCAAAGCGTACGTGAGTTCCATATGCCCTCCAGTCGACGGCAGTGTGTCCATCAAGAGTCTTGTGTTCGAATTCTGAGCGACTCTTCTTTGCGATGTCCTTGGGCATGACGCGACACTGTGCGACATGTCGGTCCATGGTCCATCGCACGTAGATGTTCTGTCGTTCCCTTATGAGGCCATCACGCTCTTGTACAGCAATCTCCCTCTCTCTTTCAGTCACAGCTTCTTGAACACGGTCCTCAGCTTGGACAAGCTTCACTTCTTGACCATGCGAGATCTCCTTGGTTGCAATGTTGGCAGCTGCTTGTTGGCTGCTCTGAGCAGAGATCTTGTCCTTGATGGTGTCGACTGGATGATGCAGCAAACCATCTACCGAGATGCTGCTCGGTTCTGGCAGGTCATGGCCAAGTCGAGATCTGTTCGACTTGGCTGTCGAGTCGTTTGCGAGGATGGGATTCGTTGTCGACGTGTCGGAAGGCTTGCTGATATGCAAGACTTTGCGGGCCTTTGCAGCGGCCGAGTGTCTGCGTTCATTGAGCGAATCCTTCAAGCTGTGGTGTGTTGGTGATACGGTATGGTCTGGCGTTACTGGGTTGGTGAGCTGAACACGATCATGCTGGTCAATGATGGCGCGATCAGGGACGCCCTTGGTTTCGACTGGTCTTGTCTCCATAGCAGGCGTGGCACGATCCGTCAAGTATGGTGTTGATGATTTGCTGGATCAGCCTTGGTCAATATCGATGGAGATGAGAGCAGATGCAACTATAGCGTCATGCTGTGGAATGTTGACAAACATTGCAGCTTCAAGTCCCTTCACTTGTCCATGGAAATGCAGGGCAGACAAGATTGGCAAGCATGTCGTCAACACTGGTCATCGATGAACCCCTCAGCCGCTTTTGTACAACGACGAATTGTGGGGACGGAGCTGTCTCCACGCTAGAGTTCACTCAGGGTCCAAGGGTCCACATGAAGAACATTTCTTGTAGCAATTGTATAGGTATCTGTCTGCCTATCAAGAAAGCCAGTCGTCTACTTTGTGGTCTAGTCTTGCAACTTACTACACTCTGCATTCCTCATGGACCTTACATTTTTCACAATTGTCGGACGTCCATCCCCTGGGAGCGGAGAGACAGTTCACCAAGTCAGGGGCGTCTCGTCAAAAGACAAGAACTTGCCAGAAGTCTCCTCACGAGTCGCCTTGTCAATCTGGAATACGCGTCAATATGTATTCGGAAGTTCTTGTTGCTCACAGCTCACCTTGCCGACCATGCCGTTGATAGCGACATCCATGGGCGTGGTCCTATCCTCAGGCACTCCCAGTGCTTCTTGAGCCTTGCGGCCGTTGTCAGTCTGAATGCCACTGGAAAATTAGTCAGCACTCGCGTAAATGAGAAACGGTGACCATCTTAAGTTACCCAGGATGTATTGCGACTGCGATCAAGTCGGGATTCTCAATATGAATGCGGCGGATGAGCAAATTCATCGCAGCTTTGGACGCTCCGTAGCTTGCGATTGGAGGAACAAAGTACTCTTGCATCGCTATAGATCCAACGACAGAGCTGATATAAGCAAACACTGGCTTCTCTGCTTTCTGCAGCAGAGGCAATGTGGCTTGGAATAGACGCACTGTACCTGCAGTGTTCACATCGAAGTGCTCCATCAAATCCTTGGTCTGCATCTTGGAGACTTCAACAAAGGCGTGGATTGCGAACAGTCCGGAATTTGCAATCACAAGGTCGAGGTGATTGATCTGATGACTGCCGAGGCTGGATATAGCTTCTCGGGCATCGGTGTCTGATGTGCTCTCGACCTTGACGATAACGATGCTACTGCCCTCAGCCTTGGGGAGCTCATTCAATCGAGCTGCTTCCGGGTTATGGGGTTGGCGGACTGTAGCGATGACTGTCGTGTTGGGGCGACTGAGGTATTTGGTTACAAAAGCATAGCCTATTCCCTTGTTGGCTCCTGAGATTAGTACGTTGTAAGTCATTGCGCTGGATTTGGGAGGTCAATGGGTCGGTGATGTCAACTTCCTCCATGGCGGTTCATCGCTGCCTTCTTATCTGCTCAACAGCGCCACATAGTAAGCGCTGAACAGAGGGCTTTGTCAGATGGCGATATTAACTGCAGCATGGTATACAGATCACACCGGTCGAATCATCCTGCAAGCTGCGGCGTATAGCAAATCTCACCCGATAACTCCGTAGAATACCTGGATGTCCTGGGATGCTTGATCCTTCGACCGAGTCAGTGGACAGTCATCCACCAGAAGCCACATTCAGCCGGCTTGGAGATATGAATCCAAACTCCGTCCTAAACCCCTTTACTGGATGTCATTGATCCATGCAATGGTACCACAGGAATGTGGTAGCCTGAAGTCGTTTTGGGGATTGTTTCGCTGTCGCTTACACCACCGCTGCAGCGCTGCTCTTCTTGGATGCGCCCGGGAGAACAGGCTGCAGCTTGCCTTGCCAAGAACAAACGCCGAGACGCATGACGACGACCTCCTTGGAGTTCAGACTTACAAGCGATAACCACGTACAGCACGTAGAAGATCAGTGGGACCTGGAGTCAATTCTATGCTGCTGCCTGTAGAGAGAAGGTCTTCAAAGACGCGGCCACAACGAAGCAAACGCGCGGGCAATATCTCGGCAGTCAACTGCTCACCAAACATTGTTCGACGATCATTAGGGCACTCCATACTCTTCTGCATACCGCAAGACTCACACCATCGAGACGAAGATATGCCTAAGGGACGCGTGGCTCACAGGGTCGACAATGGTGACGACCACAATCATATCCTGCTGGTGAGAATGCTATAAACCACCAAGCATTCGTCTGTCACATCGTCTTGCATCACCAAAACCTGGACACTTCCACACCACCGAAATCTGACCCTTTCTGCATCATGGTATCCCAAATCTTGCTCTTTGACCAATCTCGAAGTGCCAGTGAGTAATGTCTTTTTATGAGCGTCACATGCATTGACTCTGTTGACACAAATCAAGGTCACCTGCTACAGCGTATCCTGAGCAAGCAGCCCAATGTCGCTCTGCTCGACAGTCCTTACTCCAGATGCCGAGGTCAACAAGTCGGATGGTTGATGAGTGACGAGTGGGATCAAGGCATATCCGACGATACTCAAACCGCTTTCCGGGCTGCTACGGCAGAAGCGACAGGGAAATGGCAACACGCCCTTGCAGAAGCCGCCAGAAAGGCAAGTCAAGATCAACTTTGATAATCGAATGTAAGACTGACGCACAGCCGTAGGATCAGATCCTCATGGTTCACGATCACCCATTCAGCTCTGCGGATCCAGCTGTAGTTCTTGATCTCATCCACTCCGCCAGCGGCCGCGCTTTCCATCCGCCTGGGGACAAGAATTTCACCTCGATCCCTGCATCTTTGCTTCTCCACGAGAACACTGTGCCCATATTGACAATCCGTGATCCACGTCTGGCAGTCACCTCAGCCTATCGCGTTCTCAAAGACATGGGTTTGCCACATGGAAGCGGACGACCCAATTTCACCATCAGTACTTCATTGCAATGGCAGCGACTGCTATACGACTTCTTCACCTCGCACGGCATTACGCCACTGGTCGTTGATGCAGACGATCTAATGACAAGCCCGCACTACGCACGTTCATTGTGTGAGAAACTAGCTCTGGATCCAGAACACGCATATCTCTCATGGCCAGCAGCCACCGAGGATGAGAAGAGTGCATTGCACCCGATGTTCCTTGCGAGCCAGAGAAACCTCATAGAGTCCGAAGGTCCCAATCCTGGTAGAGCTGCAAAGAACATCGATTTCGAGAAGGAAGAGCAGGGATGGGACGAGGAGTTTGGCGAAGACCTGGCAATGGTGAAGGAGATGATCGCTCTTGCCATGCCACACTATGAGTGGTTCCAAGCGAAACGCTTTAGGTTAGAGTAGGATGACTCACATCAGCAAGCAGAACGATACACCGGCAAATCTCCTTAGTCACGACCCTGAACTCATTCGCAGAGCAAGTGATTGTGTGGAAAGCCTATAGTTATCGTCGCGCAGATCGCTCTGACGTCAAATCAATCCTTCGAACTGCTTTAATACAAATAAGAGCCCCCGTGTCCGAGTCTTTCCAAATTTGACATCATTACCCTCATCAACAGAAAAACATTCATGTCCCACAACGCACCAAACATGGAGGACTCTACGCCAAACACTAACCCACAGCAAACGACCCCGGACCCCATACCCAAAGGCTCTCGCTCGTTCCGCGCAAGTGTCGATACTTCCGTTCTCCAGCAAGATCCAGAGATGTGGAAACGAGCTCGCCTCTTCATCCGCAACATCACTTCTCGCTATACCAATTATGCAAATCAACCCATCGACATCTTCAAAAGAGACCTTCACAATCTCTGGTACCTCTTCATTGGAGCTGCAAAAGTGACACCTACGGATGAAGCTGCGGCGGATAGATTGGCTGTGCAGGTGCTGGTGGCTCGTGAGATGGGGTTACTGGGGAGACTTGAGGGGCCAGGTACAGAGAGACAGGTTGCGCATATGTCTGAGGCGGCGAGTGGTGCACCGTCTCGTATGTGGGTGGATTTACCATTTCTAGTCACAGATCTACGGGAAGCTTGGAGAGAAGCAATGGTGGGAAGCAGTCCGATGCCTTCAGATCAACTTGTCAACCTCGCCGGCTTTACTGCGCGTCTTGTAGCGTTCGGCGTATGCGAGGCCGAGTTGTCTCAATGTGGGCTTTTGCTGCTTCGAGAAGCACTGGAAACTCCACGGCCGGTACTCCAAGACGACGATGTGAGTGACAATGATGATATACCATTGTCTCATTTCATGCCTGCACTGTTAGCCTGGCTCCGACATGGCAGTTACAAGCTCTTCGGTCTCTGTGCCCGCGGTCATGCTTCAGCCTCGAGCACTGACGATGCAGAAAGCCCTGAGGATCGATGGGTGACAGCTGGACCTCTGTTGTCAACTTCATCTCCAGAGCATGGAGAAAGGCTATCAGGATTTTCCATGACTCGATGGGAGTTTTGGAAACAGAGGTTAGATGAAGTTGCTGGTGATCATGGTGCTCTCGAGAAGAGTGTGCAGGGACAAGCGAAACATTGCTTCGGTTTCTTGGACTCATGGGAGCGCATTACCGGAGGCGAGGGTCATGATCGCGAGACAGCGAGGAAGGCATACTTTTATGTTGAATAGATTCAATAGCTCCATTGAGTGCATTGAGTGTTGCTTACATCATCCTCGGCTGTCGGGAGACTTCTTGATCTCAGGTACGCTCATTTCAAGTGCTGACAATCTTCATGCGACGATCTGAACATGATTCTTGCAGCTGGTGCTGCGCAGTGGCTGCTGGACGCGAGTGATCTAAGCCACTCGTTGAACGTCTGTTCTCGACGAAGGCCTGTGTATAGACTCGTTGTACACAATCATGTCGGAGCGAGAAATGAAGATTTCGCTCAACGCGCCCGAGGCTGTGCGTGCTGCGCGCGAGTCGAGAATACGTGGGATACGCAATACGCTCCCACAGATACGGTGCTATACGCAACAACTCAACAACTTAACTATTCTTGACTATAAGCTTTTATGGCAGGTACTGTGATTTTCTGTGAGTCTCTCCTTATAGTCTACTCTGTTCCTCCCATCTTTGTTGTCGATCATTCTTCTTGCAACCCCTTCCCTCTATCACAATGAAAAAATCATATACCGCATCCACATACTCAAACGATACGCTGGAATCTTTACGACACGATACGACACGCGCTAGTCTGAACGATAACGACTGGAATGACTCTCCCCCACCTTATACCCTAATCGCTGGCGATTCCAACACACTCACGGAAAACGATGGTCGCGTCAGCCTTGATGTCAACTCAAAACTTGCCCGCACGTTATCAGTATTCATCAAAGATCGCCCAGAACAATCACCTCCAGAGTACCAGGAATCGGAAATTGCAGAATTCGCACAACCACCACCCCTCAATATCGTCATCCAAATCGTTGGCAGTCGTGGAGATGTACAACCTTTCATCGCTCTTGGAAATGAGCTTCAGAAGTCTGGTCATAGGGTCCGCCTGGCGACGCACGATGTCTTTCGCGATTTTGTCACTAGATCTGGCCTGGAGTTCTACCCTATTGGAGGCGACCCGAATGAACTTATGTCTTACATGGTCAAGAACCCCGGTTTGATCCCAAGCATGAAATCCATGCAAGCAGGAGAGATCACGAAGAAGAGAGCGATGATTCGTGAGATGCTCGAAGGCTGTTGGAGATCGTGTATCGAGCCAGATGACACTACCGGTGCTCCTTTTGTCGCTGATGCCATCATCGCCAATCCGCCAAGTTTTGCTCATGTGCATTGCGCTCAGGCTCTGGGCATTCCGGTACATTTGATGTTCACCATGCCATGGACAGCAACGAAAAGCTTTCCTCATCCCTTGGCTAACATCAAAGACAACAAGGCAGAGCCCAGTATGGTCAATCGACTTTCTTATGCAATGGTAGAGTGGATGACATGGCAAGGCCTTGCTGATGTGGTCAACGGATGGCGTGAGACACTGGACCTGGAACCAGTGCCCACTACCGAAGGGCCTTTTCTGGCATACACGCAGAACATACCTACAACGTATTGCTGGTCTGGTGCCCTTGTGCCCAAGCCATCGGACTGGGGCCAACATATTGACGTCTGCGGCTTCTTCTTCAGAGACACGCCAAATTACGAGCCGCCTCAGGACCTCCAAGACTTTCTCAGTGCTGGGTCAACACCAATATACATTGGTTTCGGCAGCATAGTATTGGAAAACCCTGAGAAGATATCTCTAATCATCGCCGAGGCTGTCAGGATTACTGGAGTCCGCTGTGTTCTGTCAAAAGGTTGGGCTGGTTTGAGCAATGTAACAGAATCACCAGATATTTTCGAATTGGACGACTGTCCGCATGGTATGTATTGAGGTCTACTGAGTTTTTGTCTTCGGCCGTCTGACTATGATATCCAGAATGGCTTTTCCAACATGTCTCAGCGGTCATTCATCATGGAGGAGCAGGCACGACAGCTTGTGGTCTGAAGAATGGTCTTCCATCTCTTGTATGCCCTTTCTTTGGCGAGTAAGCACTTTTCCTGTAATCTATCTGGAAGTTCACACAACTGATGACGACCCAGTCAACCATTCTGGGGAGAAATGATCCATGCCGCTGGCGCAGGACCCAAACCGATACACCACAAAAGCCTCTCAATCGACAACCTCAGCGAAGCCATCAGGTTTCTCACAACGCCAGAAGCAGCAGACTCTGCCCATCTCATCGCGCAACGCATGTCTACAGAGAATGGCGTGCAGACCGCCGTTCAATCCTTCCACCGCAACTTACCCCGCCACACCATCCGCTGCGATATCCTGCCACATCTGCCAGCCGTATGGACATACAAAACATCCTCCAAACACACAATCAAGCTCTCAAAACTCGCTGCAGAACTTCTCAACGACCGCCTTAAGATCGATGGCAAGAAGTTGGGTATGAACGAGATTAGGACCTACATCATTGAAAACCAACGTTGGGATCCTATAACGGGTGCTGCTAGTGCAGCTATCGGAACGGTATACAGATCTGGAATGGCGATTGGTGATGGATTCAAAGGCAAGGGAAAGCAAGCCTGCAATCAAGACGAATACCTCTCCGTGTCAGGAACGTCAACGCCGAGATCGAGGAGCTGCAGTAAATCAAAGAACCCAGCAATTGGCTCTGAAGACGACGTGGACTCCATACTGTCATCATGCGAAGACAACGCCGACAACAAATCCATCATAGCGACAAACAGTAAGGCGCCCAACCAAAAGAAGCAAAACCAAGATGGAAACCGCATAGCCAGAGGTTTCGGCAAAGCAGGCAACACAATACTCAAAGGCGGCCTCGTCGACATCCCATTCGCTCTAGCAGAAGGTCTACGCAACGCGCCCGCCATGTACGGCGACAAACCCCGCGACTTTGGCCCCGTCACCGATTGGAAAACCGGCGGCATAGTTGCCGGCAAAGGACTAGTCTTCGGCCTCTACGACGGAATCTCCGGCTTAGTCACCGAGCCAGTCAAAGGAGCAAAGAAAGAAGGTGCTTTGGGTGCACTCAAAGGCTTTGGTCGAGGACTGGGAGGTATGTACTGGAAACCTAATGCTGGATTGGCAGGTTTGCTTGGGTATACGATGCAGGGGATTTACAAAAGTGTGTATAGTGCTATTCATACTGGTACGAGGAAAACGATTGCAGCGGCACGGAGGGAAGAGGGAATTTGGCTGCTTATGAGGGCAAGAGCAGATCAAAGCTTCGATCTCAGGCAGATCGTTACAGCGTTCGAGGAGATAAAGAAGGATGGTTGTCGTTAGTGATTCTACGCGGTATTCACATCTTGATATCATGGCACTTCCCTCGCGATGCGTGGGATATCAATAAGGTTTCCTGATGATCGCATCTGAATTGCGCCGGATTTTACTGGCAAGGAAGTATCAGACACCGAGGTGGGGGATGCCGGGAGAGATTATGGTTTCTCTGTCAGTTCGGATTTGCGCTTGCTCACACAAGTTCAATCAAATATGTTGCCCGATGATTTCTGGCAGGATAATCTGTTAGCTGCAGCGGGAGTAAAATACAGGTGAGGCTCAGTGTGCTTTTGCAGAATCTGGGGTCAACAACTCCCGAGAAGTGGTCGGCCCTTCCTCCGGAGGTTGGTTGATCGTTGATGATGCGTTCGAACGATGTTCAACTTGGCAATGACTCAAAGCACCGTGATGGATTCGCTTACATCATCTATCTGATTTTTGCCCAATTGTCATTCTCTTTACGCACAGTACGGAGCACGGCTAGAGCTCTTCCGTAATCCCCTATCCGAAGAATCCGTCAGCATTCATACATCAATTCAACCTCCCACCCTGCTACTCGTTGCCGCCTTTTCCACACTCAGACTTGTCCATACATCCTATCATACAAATCCTAAGGATTGCTTACAATGAAATCTTCCATCCCAACATCCCTGCTATCAGCACTGGCGTTCTCTCACAGTGTCAAGGCAGCAGCCACTTGCAGCAACTTCACCATCGTAGGAGAGAACAACTACACCAAGCCTTCCTCCATGACCTTTGCTGTCAGCCAAGGTGTCGTCTGCAGCGGAACTTCAGATTGCTCAGTACCGGTTGGCGGAATTGTGACCGACCATCGCACGACAAATTTGACCGACTCTACAATGGACTGGGCTTTTCCACTCATCAGCAACGCGACTGGATATCCTTTCAACACAACACTGGTTGGCGCAGTCGAAAACACCACATATACTATCAACGCCGGCTCTTCAGGATACATCGGCTTTACACCCACATACAGATGTACGCAAGGAACCTTCTCAGGATGCGAGAACAAGGACCTGGATGGCACACCTGTGGAAGCATGTACACCATTCGGCTGGGAGACAGGCACTATCAACGGTACCTTGGCAGCGGTCGCGACGTCGCCAGAGACTGCAATGGCTCTTGTCTGCAATCCAGCGAATACAAGTTTGGCGTCGAGTGGCAACAATACCAATTTCTGCATCAATCCGACCAACTCGTCTTCAGGCAACACTACGGCGCCGGATTTGAGAGCTGGTGCTGCTGTGTCGAGTAGCGTGGGCACGGTGCTATTGTCCGTCGCTTTACTGGTTGCAACGATTGGAGTCTGAGCCACCATGTGTATAGCCAATCTACTTGACACAGGGACTTAAATGATCCTCGAAGCGTTCCTCGGTTGTCGGGCTATCACACCCTGGTCGGTTCGTGGATACTTACATGATCAGCCTCTGTTTCTGCAGGCGCACAGCCTTGTGCTCGAAGCTTGAGTTCTTGGAAGCCACATGAATATGCCATACCGAGACCATGGGAATGGTAAAAATATGTGCGCAATCCGTCCAGATGAAGTCAGCTATACATACTGTGGACATTATGTCTGACTTCGAGACGGGCCAGGAGGTTAGGAGATCACTCTGCCAGCGTCAGAGAGAGTTATATTCATCGGCGCAGGTAATTAGATTGGGAACTTGCAGATCGCATCGGCCTGTGTCTTTGTTCAAAGCAGTCCTCGAGCTTGTCGAGCAATGCCATGCCATATACGCCGATGAGACTTGAACATCCATACTCTTGGACGTGCCGTGACATGTGCCTCGTAAGCGACTATGCTCCATTAAAATTGTGACGCCAAAAGCCATGTCTCAATGTATGGCTTGCATCGTGGCGCGGCATAGAAAGGAAACTCGTTGACTTGCAGACAGCTCACGATGCGGACACGACATGTCTCCCGAGTGGCCAGAAGTCGCGGCTGCCAAGCGACCATGCTAGACCGATCACTCTTCTTCTCCGCCAATCACAGGTGATTCGAGCTGCGCGGACTGAACATACCTGCCCCGACTCTTCGTCAACGTTAAAGGATTCCAGCTTCTCGTCCGTAACGCGGGTAATGACGATGTGGACGCTCCTAGCGATCCTTCGTGCCTTCCTGAGGCGCTCACAGATGATTTAACCCGTTCAATCGGGTTCGACATCGTCCTGAAAAGTCCGCGCTTTGCTGCCGATCATAGCTATGCCCTGGTTGCACTGCCAGCTACTAGATGTCGTTGGTGAAAGATCGCTGCCTGCGCACGATATTTTCGGCCAGGCAGATCCTGGCTGTGAGGCTTATAAGTACCTTGGACACCTCTCCTCTCTAAGTTATACCAGCTCTCTCTTGCACTAACCTTGACCTCACCAGAAAGCTTCCGGCAAACATGCGACCTTTGCTTTCCCTTCCAGGGTTTCTTCCGCTCCTAGCAGCAGCACAAACCGACAATTACGTAGGCAGTGTTGGTGTCATATCACCAGGAGGACCTTCAGCCGTCAATGCTTCCTTGGAGGCCACAGAACTGGCAGGTCGCCATCCCAATGGAACCGCTTCAACCACATTTCAGCGTGTCGTCGACGCGACGCAAGAAACATGGACATGGCGTGTGAACATTACCGACATCGCTGTTCCCAACGATCCTACAAACCTTGGAATGTCCTCGGCAAATTCTTCTGAGCACCTACATATCGTCAATACTCAGTGGGAACTCCAGTGGCCTGATAATAACAATGCTAGCGAAAGCTTTACGGATTTTCTCAGGAGGATCGACTCGAGAGCATACTTCAACGCCATGATTCTGAATTTGCCGTCCAACATCACTCGAGCGTATGCGAACCAGACCAACGGCAATTGTACGGCCGTACTCGGGGACGCCTGCGTTCGCTCGATAGAATCCGCTGCATCTACTGGCAATTATCTGAAGACCTCGGATCTTACAGGTTGTGCAAGTACCCTGAATGTGGCTCGACCCGGTACTGGAGCCGATCTTGGGTTTGGTAAGATTGTCGGCCACAAATCCGTGATTGGCTTTAACATACTGATCTTTTTGACATCTAGAAATCAGCTCTGCCTTGGTCGATCGCAACGTCTCTTCACCCGAGCTACAGCCATATGGAACCTTATTCTATTCCACCTCGCACACCTTTACGAGCGATAACCTTACTTTGTTCAATGAAGCGGAGAGCGCGGTGCAATTGTTCATCATGCAACTGGTGCCCTTGAACGCGTCAAAGAGCAATACCGATGCTACCGTGCTTTGCCAGATTGTTGATAAATCCAAGACATCTGCAGCCATAAGCTGGCGTCAGAGCTCGGCAGCAGCTTGGGCGGTTGTCATGATGGCGTTCATTGTCATGATCTGTCAGTAGTTCTATAGCAAACTATTCTGTCTGCCTTTGCGGAGCAATGATATAATTTTGACAAGCTCGATGGAAGCTTTGAGTCAAGTCTCACAACTGTTGTCGGGTCGGTGATACTGATATCTACATCCCTTGCGCAATCATGGGAGCAATACCTCGATCAGCGACGCGCGGGAGATTTTATCTTTGAATAGAGCTGATGCTATATGTAAAGCCGCTGACCTCAACCCTCTGATCCACACGCCCTTACACGGACTCTCGCTGTGAACCTCGTATGCCGAGGCATCATGCTCAAGATCCCAAAGACAGGTTACATGCCAAAAGTCGTGGCTAGCTCGCTGGGCTCTCCACCCTGACCCTCTGGTGATCGTCTCTAATCACAAACGCGTATTATGTGTTGAACCACTTCCAACGGAACCAGGTATGAAGGAATTGAGAAGGAGATATCTTATTCCAGTGCTCTAGCAGAAGTGTGGTTCTCCTACGAAGACTTGCTTACCTGATCAACGGCTATGTAACCAGCACATGGTGTTCCAGATGTCTCCCAATTTCTGCCCAAGCAAACCACACGCGGGCAAAAGTGACCCCGAGTCTCAGAACGTTCTCTGCAAGCGTCCTCACAAGAACATGTACGAGCTGGAGAAGCATGCGCAAGATTATGCAGACATCTGACCATGGCGCAAGCACGTAATAGCCACTCAGATGCATTCTCCTCGATGCAGGGAGTGTGGCAGCGTGAGACGAGCCGATCGCTTGCACCACACAACTATCCCCCTTGATCCAAAACAGAAATCTAGTCACTAGAAATTACGGAAAGTGTTCAAGAAGTTGTTGAATTTTGATCAAACACATCATCACCACTCGCGCAAGCGCAAAACCCGAAAGACATCGGCCGAGATAGAAACCCTATCTCCGAAGCTGCTCAATCAAACTAGCTCCATCCCACTCGCGTGGCTTTTGCGTGTGGAACACGGCAAATCTTGTGCGCATCAGCCCCCAAAACAACAAGCGCTACGCATGACAAACGACAAAACTACATGTCTGCTGGCAGGTCCCTCGACTCCTTGACCGGGCATCCGTAAACGAACACCGTCAACCTACTTGATCCTTCTTGGTTTGAAATCATAAAACGATCGTCGTTGTTTCTTTGCAGGAAGGCAGCCAATCGTCGGTTTCGGTCTTTTGTCTAGAGTCGGAGACCGAATCTCCAGTCCGAGACTAAGAAGCATCCCGGTACATAACTTGCGTCGCACCCGCCGTCATTGTTTTTTTTCTCCTACACGGTTCGTCCCTACTCATCCTCCCTTTGTGATCTGTCCTACCCATCTTCCAACGATGGCGCTTTCGAAAGAATCCAGTGAGAGCCTGCAATCGACACCCTCGCCAATCGAAAATCCTCCGGTCGTTCCAAACGAGCAAGCCGCGCCAAGCAATGAAGCCGCCGTCAACGAAAAGGACATCGAGGCCGCCGCACCGAGAGCACCACCACCGAACTTCCTTGGCCAAGTCCCCAATGGAGGACTTCAAGCATGGCTACAAGTCATCGCAGGATTCTCACTGTTCTTCAACACATGGGTGTGTACAACCAATACCATCAAGTCTGTCGCATCTAAACTGACACCGAATTTCAGGGAATTCTCAACACTGTTAGCTTACCCGCCCTTGGCAAATCAATTAAGCTTAACTGACCAAGCTTCTTCTAGTTCGGAGTCTTTCAAACTTACTACGAGTCCGGTGTGCTGATCCATACATCGTCATCTAACATCTCATGGGTCGGTGCTATCCAGTCATACTGCGTGTTATTGATGGGCTTCCTGTCTGGACCCATCTTCGATCGTGGATATCTTCGACCACTGCTCTGCGTAGGATCTTTCCTTGTGGTCATAGGGTTCATGATGTTGAGCTTGTGTCATACTTTCTGGCAAGTTCTTCTGGCGCAAGGATTCTGCATCGGTATTGGCTCTGGACTCTTGTTCGTCCCTGCCGTCGCCATTCTTCCGACCTACTTTAACACCAAGCTCGGTCTTGCAATCGGTCTTGCTGCATCTGGTAGTTCAATGGGAGGTATCATCTATCCCATCGTCTTCTACAGATTGCTCGATCAGATCGGCTTTGGTTGGTCGGTCCGTGTCTTGGGATTCCTCGCTCTGGCCACACTGCTCATCCCTATCTTCGTCATGAAACAACGTGTAAAGCCACCGAAGGCTCGCGCTCTGATCGATACGACCGTCTTCCAGGATATCCCATTCATGCTATTCACCCTTGGTGCCATGATCGGGTTCATCGGCCTCTACACTGTTCTCTTCTACATCTCCTTCTTCGGCCAGGCCAATGGCTACACTGATGCCAGCATGTCCTTTTACATCGTCCCTATCCTCAACGCTGCTTCAGTGTTCGGCCGTACGCTGCCAAACGCCCTCTCGGACAAGACTGGCTCTTTCAACATCATTTTACCAGGCGCGGCTGTCTGCTCCATCCTCATCTTCTGTATGATCGCTGTTGATGGACTGGGCAGCATCGTCGCTCTGGCCATTCTCTTCGGTTTCTTCTCAGGAGTATTCATTGCTTTGCCCCCGGTGTGTCTGGTCGCTCTGACGGCAGACAAGTCGAAAATTGGAAGCAGAATTGGCATGGCCTTCGGGTTTATGGGCTTTGGAACCTTGGCTGGTGTAAGTACACATAATATGCTGATATGGCGAATTGTCGGGAAAATTCGGTGGAGTTTCGATTCGTTCTTGCAGAGACTTTGCTGACCAAATTTTCAATACAGGGACCCGGAGGCGGCGCAATCTTGCAGAACTACGGGCCTACCAATAACTGGACGGGACTGTGGGTCTATGGTGGTGTCTCATGTGCTGTTGCTGCTGCCATCTTCACGGTAGTCAGGTTCATGAAGGCTGGAGGCAAACTCATGGTCAAAGTGTAAAAGCAGCACACTACAACAGCCACACGAAAAGATTTTTCTCGACTCAAAAGTAGTAATTTGTAATACCAACACAACTTCAACCTCCAAGATTTCTCTGCATCATACTCGCCGCTTAATCCCCACCCAACACTCAACAGGCTTCTTTGTGAATCCTTCCGAACACTTCAGCTCCTCCTGCTGCAACTCGAGATCATACCGTCTGAACAGTGTTGCCACGATCAATTGCAACTCCATCAACGCCACATTCTGCCCCACACAAGCCCTGGGCCCATGACTAAAAGGATTAAATGCCATTTTCTGCCTTTGCGTAAGGCATTCGGGAAGCCAGCGATCAGGATCAAACACTTCCACATCTTCACCCCAAATATCGATGTCGTGGTGAAGTGTATAGCTAGGCACACTCAACACCGTTCCCATGGGAAAGTGCTTTCCTTCAAAGTATACTCCTCCAGCAGCAGTGACGATGCGCGGTAGACCCAGTGCAGAAGTCGAGTGCAACCGCATTCCCTCATCGATACATCTTTTCAAGAACTCCAGATTCTTGACTTGCTTGTGTGTCGCCACTGCCTCGTTTCCAGGGATCGCAGTATCCAGTTCTCTTTGCAAGCGAGGAAGGATGGTCCCAGGTGCATCCCGCTCGCCAGCGAGAATCCAATAGATGATTGCACAAGCGGTATTGGAGACTGTATCACTGCCAGCGATCAACTGCGTCAATGCTTCTGAGACCACTTCTTCGTATGGCATGGGTAAGCCATCAGCATCTTTGGCTTTGAGAAGGAGAGTCAGGATGTCGTGTCTATTTGCCTCCTTGACCGTTCCTTGTTTGATGGCGTCCAAGCGCTGGGATACTGCCAGCGCGGCAATACCGTGGAGATCTCGGACTGATTGCAGACCCCTGCTGAAAAATGTATCCGGCAAAAACCTGGCAGAAGGCCGCAGAGCGGGTAGCCAGCCCAGAGTAGCAGAGACTTCGCCTCGTCGATTCAGTGTTTCTGCCCCTGCAATGCGAGTGACAGAGCCATCGGGCCGCTGAGAAACGCATTCATCTTTCCCTTTCTCCACCATTCCAAACGCTTTTCCAAAAGCCAAGTGTCCGATAATGTCGAAAGCGATGAAAGTGCACCAGGGCATCATATTCAACCTCTTATACCCATCCTCTTCTTCTGCCTCTTTCGCAATGGCGTCCAATTTCTTCACCCAGGTTTCAAGGTTTTGGGCCATGTAAGGTTCGAATCTCACCACAGCAGCAGCAGAAAATGCGTGCGCTACTATACGTCTCTTCCTCGCATGTTGTGCTCTGTCTCTGGTATTGAAAACACCAGGCACTCCAGAAACAAACGCATCGTAGAATTCTGATTTCAGCCATCCGTTTCCGTGAGCGTAGACAAGGGAGATGGCTTGCTCAGAAGCAATGGAAATGTGATTGTAGCCGATGCGGACGAGGGTGCCGTATTTGAGGTGGGCGGAGTGGATGGCGGAGTAGCGTTGACCGAGGCGGGAGTGGTAGGCTAGCCATATATTGCTGAATTTCGCAAGAGGAGGGCCAGGAATTGAGTGGAGAGGGGCAAAGGTGGTGAGGTATGGGATGAGGTAGTAGAGAGTGATCCAGAGAGGAAAAATGACCAGGACTAGCAGGATGTAAGTTGAAAGTTCCATGTTGATGCCTCTGTGATCAAACAATGGAGAAGGAAGTTCGGAATAAGTCTTCATTTCTTTTCTACTCTGTTTGATAGCACATAGGGTGTCAGAAATCTTGCTCTAGGGTGTAAGACCGAGGTGTTGGTGTGTACAGTACACCCCACTCTTTGTGTGACCGCCTATGTATCAAGATCGCGGCCACAATCATTGGAGAAGCTTAAGGCCAGTGCCACCGCTGACAAGAAAAGCTTGCAGGGAAAAGTGTCGAGCAAACACGGTATACTCCGTTTTGTCCTTGTACTTCGTACTGGAGTCTGCGAGCAGCGTCTCACACTGCCTGACGTGCTTATCGAGAAGCAGTCTTTTGACCTCTGTACGCGCCACCCCCCTTCACCGCCTTCTCCGTCTTCGTCTGATGCACCCAAACATACACAAAAGGATACACCGTCTCCGGCAGCATAGTCAACCCAATAACCCACACACTGATCTTACTCCCCACATACCCCCAATTCTGCGGCACATTCACATACCGCCACACAAAAACCCCATAAGCAGTCCAACAACCAAGATACCTCGTAACCCTATCCTATCATCAGTTATCACATCCCCAACATCAGCAATTCCACAAGAAGCACTTACCAAATTTCCAGCCCATGACCTTTGGTATCTTGTTTCTTGAGCAGGAGATACAGACTACCCCACCCAATGGGAAACTGCAGAGCCAGACCCGTCCAATAAGCGGTGAGTTGCTCTCTCTCATCCGGCCATATGTTTGCTACTCTCCAGAAAAATGCCAGTGATGCGAGAACACCTATTATCATTCTTTTGACAACTGGTGAGCGATGGCCTGGTGCGCGTGTAGCAAGGATAGTGATGACAGCGAAAGTAAAGTCAAGCAGAAACCAGATAGAGAAGCTTATACGTTCGAATGAGGTGGTTGTAGTGGTGTAAGCGTAGAAGATTTCGTAGGCCATTGTGCCGCAGCTGTATATGCTTAGTGACAGCTGCAATACAAAGAGGGAAAAGTTGTCTCACGTGAACTCGATGAAGCCTGCGCAGGTCTTGTCGCGATATGTGCGGATCATGTAGAAGAGATAGCAGAGTGCATAAAGGACGCCACAGGATATGATGAGACCGTCTTGAATATAGAGATAGCTCTCTGGCGGATTCAGTGCAAGATCTGAAGGTTGCACTACCAGATGCGCGTGGCGATAGTGACTAGCAAGCTCGAAAGCCATGTTGATGATTGGCCTAAAATTTGGATTCGACAAATGGATAGAGGTGAGCGAAGGCGAAATCGAGCAAACGGGATCCGAAGTTTGAGAACCAAGTCTAAGGTCGCAATAGCGATCAAGGACTTCGGAGCATATTCATATATTGTCTATACTTGGTATGCTTTGAAATAGGCTCTCCGCAGCCTTCCGATTTGGGTGCTGCGTGCTCCGCGGACCAACATTCGCAGGCGGAGAATTTGACATCGAGAGTCTTCTCCAAAAACTCGAGATGCAGTGATCCTGAAGTCTGAGAAATCGCATTTGTTAAAGTTCACGAGACGACACTCACTCGTGATTGTATGCTGCCATCTCGAACCTGTCGTTATACCAGAGACGTGCCGGCGCCGGATCCAGCGGATGACACCTACTTCTTGGCGCCAACGCCTTCAATAATCAACATGGCAATAAGGCTGCGCAAAAGATGTTTCTGCTTCCGTTGGTCCCTCAAAGGTGAATGTCGCGACATGCTCGGTCGGCAGTATCGGAAGCTGATCCCAGCCGAGAGGCCCGGCAGTGTCTTCCACATCACCCCAGATCCATCTCTTTGCCATTTGATCGGTTTTCAACTTGATACCATAATGCCTACCTTTGACAAGCACTTGCTGGTACCGATGGAACAAACAACTGCTCTCAAAGATGGCCGTACGTATGATTTGCTCTCCAGGACGTAGAGTAAGGATTTGGTGTCGAGCGGGTGAAGTAGCAGCAAAAGGGAACGAGAGAGCTTGTAATCGTTCTGCACCGTGTGCTGGTGATGGCTGCTGTAGGTAGAAAGGCGGAGACGGTAGTGGCATTTCTTCCCCAGTCTCAGAGTCGACAACGCACAAGAAGGTATCCCAGAGGTAATTGTTCGAGGTCAAGATCGAATCGAACGTATTGATGGTGACTCCTCGTGTCACTGCGGCGTCGAGAGCAAAAATCAAATTGAGATGCATCTTCTCTGGCGCACGACACGGTCCGGAGTCTGGATGTTGAGATGTCAAAGAGACCAATGCTGTGATTGATGGTGGCGCTTCGGCACTCGAATGAGCCATAATACTATGATAAATTAGCATCTTCAACATTTAACATAGATCGAGTGAGACTCACCTGGGAGTCTCAGCGCACAAAACAATATATGTGAACAGCATCTGCACCGCATTGTCCCAACCACCCGCGTGCAAGACTTCAAGCATGAGACCAGTCTTCGTAGAGTCCTGAGTGACAATTTTCGGTCCATCGTCCAGGGCTTTATCACCATCAAGGCAGAGGAAGATATGCGATTGAGGTTGTTCCCGCGAACCAGTATAGGTGGTTGGGCACCTGCCGGACAGAGGTCGGCTTGCCATCTCGTCTTTGTGACGCGCAAGTGCGGACGGCAGATTCGGCACATTATAGATGTGCAATTTCCAGGGCACACACTCAAAAAGCTTGTGATTGAGTAGAGCGTAGGATGTTTCAGATGGCTCAGATCTTTGACCGACGACATAGAGACTGTAAGAGAAGTGGGTTGAAGCAGCATGTTTGCTATCGCTGCAGTCAAAGCACTTGACTCCCAAACTATCGACAGCTTCGTGGACCTCAACTCCAGCAAGATCGAGACTTTGCATAGATTCATGTACTGGCAACGTCGGCCTTCGCATAGCATGCATGATGCTTTTGGGGATCCCAGTATCTGAGTCGCACCGCTCGCCATACGTAATCAGATCTTCCCATTCATGATAATTGTACTCTTCATCATCTTCGTCATCCTCATCTTCGTCATGAAGCCGTGGTCTCTTCTCATGGCGCAGATAGCCGCGAGTAATTTGCTTAGCAACAGGCTTGTCCGGCAGAGTATTAGATTCGATGAGATGCGGATCATCCGGCCAGCCCAGGGCAACATTGCGCTCCATCAAAGAGCTGAGTGCCCATTCATGTCCTTCATCGTCCCAGACGGTTTGCAAAAAGCGTTCAGCAAGCTGGTTGATATGTGGATGGCGCTGAACATTGAGATCCTTTCGAAGTCCAGGAAGCGCGAGTTCTTCTTCATCATCCTCCCAGCCGGGGTGATCATTGACGTGGTTTTCAAATTCGCGTTCGCTCCCATCACGGCCAAGTAGTTGAGCAGTATACTCGGCAGTAAGCAGCCCAGTACTCTCCCAATTCTCATCATCCACGATGATTAACTCCTTACGATTGAGCATAATGGGACCCAAGCCCACCGACTTGCGATGCTGCTTTTCCTGCTCATGATGTTCGATACAGTCCAGTATAGAGGCTTGAGGACAAACAAAAATCTCCAATCGCCAGCGACAATTTTCATTGAACCTGATACAAGCATCATTGGAAGCAATGTAATTCCTCAGTTTATTGGGAAATTCTTTGTCGCTTGCAAGACATCTAGCACTTTCCAGGATATATACCTGGAATGGAAAAAAGCCGAGTCCAGACCACGAGTAACGTCCAGGGATGATGACTTTGTTGCCAGTGTGGTCGGTGATTGTGAATGCTTCGGTGCTACTGCCTGTGAGCTGTTTTTTGGGAGCTTTTCCTCCGGCCGACTTGCGAGCAGTCTGCTTGGTTCTCGCCATGATGTGAAGAATTCACAGAGGCTGGTTGATGTTGGAAGAGAAACTTGCGGTCACACGAATGCCAGGGGCTATTTCGCATCTGTTGCCTGTTGTTTGATTGCGACGCGGGGACGCGACACCAAATCTGACGGTAGCCTCCTGTCATTCCTGTCGCGACGACCTCGTTTCGTAAATCGAGGGTCGGTGAGCATTGACATGTGAATACCAATGTGATTGGGAGTCCGCGAAGACTGGCAGTCGAACTCTGAGTATTCAGATAGGCCGATGGCGTGATCGCGACACCTACGATTTCGCCCATGCAGGGGCGATTCCTCACGACACATACCGGCGCGGGGTGACATTCGACTGTATTCGTACATGCAAGCAATCATGCTCGAGGGACAATTGACGGTCTGTAACATACAGTTTCGCTCTGGCAAGAGACAAGGATGATGGGAAGTATACAGGAAGAAGATCGACTTTTATTTTTTTGAATGCTTGGCCGGTTGCATCGTCACTGCTTCCATCTGTCTTCCATTCGTCATCAAGCAAAAGTCACCTCGAGACGAATAATTACAGTGACGAAGTAATGATTCAACTATTTGTCGTGAAGGGTATCTAATATCCATACACTCTGCTTCCTCTTCTTTCATCTCATAGCGACCCTAGGATCTTCAAAGAAGCAATAGACGAGTCTCATCTTCTGGACCTGTCAATCACTTGCCGCTCAACCTCCGCTCCTCAGCACTGTTGGTATTTCCCTTCTTCGATTGACTTCCCTGACCCTAGATATCTGTCTGAAGATCTACGCCATACGTACATCGGGGCTGGCCAAGGGTCCTGGATCCGGGTCTTGCTCTTCATCTTCATCTTCCATATCCACGTCTTCTGCTTCTTCGGCCTCGTGTTCGACATCCTCAAGATGGGTTGTGCTGTCCACTTCGGGCTCGTCCTCTTCACCGTCTTCATCTTCTGCTTCGTCGTCCTCGCCCTCACCTTCTTCACCCTCCTCGCCGTCTTCGCCATAGTCCTCCGCTTCTTCGGCACCTGCAATGCCGTCCTCGTTTTCCTCCTCAGTATCAGTGATCAGCTCGCTATCCTTGACACTCGCGAAACGAGGATTAAGATTTGGGAACATCGGAGGCTTGACAGAGGCGTGAGAACTGGAAGCCAGGCCAGAGTTGACAACATCCTCGTCGATATCGCTGAGCTCACTATCGCTCTCGTCATCGGCCGAATCGTGGATACTACCTGCGACGCTGCCTTCTGCCGTGTCGATACCTTGCTGCTCAGCCAATTTGGAAGACGGACGTCGTGTTTCTATAACGACTGAGACTTCCTGGCGTGGCCGGGCGGGTCCGTTGCCGGCTGGTGTCGTAGGCCCGGCGCCAATCCTGGCAATACAAGCGTCAGCGCAGAGACGAACTTCCCTTCTGCCCACACCGATCTTGCGACGTGATGCGGGTGCTTGATCTCCTGTCGGTGGTGTTGCGGTACCGTCAGGCATCGAAGTAGCAGCAGGAAAACCAGGGGGTTTTGCGGGTGCATCAGGTGCGCCATCCACATTCATGAGGTGTGACAGATTCATCATAGGATTGCGTTCCACAGAAGGGGTGGCAGCTTGCTCCTTGGCGAGTGCCTCTTGCTTGATAGCCTCGTCTTTCGCTTCTTCCATTGTCCACAATCTCCGCCCCACTGTGTCGTACAGATATGCGTATGCATCTCCAATCAGGTCATCGATTGTTGCTGCCTTCATCAAGCCACCGTTGATTTTCTTCAGCTCAATGACCTCTTGCATGGTTTCCAGCACAGGATGGGTGGCATTCTCAGGCTCTTGACACCATTTTTCCAGATAGTCTTTGCGTCTGAGGAAATCGTCATGGTTAATACCGCTGAAGATGGCTGTCTCTTGAGCGATAGGAATCTGTCCATGGCGACGAAGCACTTTCAGATAGGCAGTACAAAGATACTGCCAAAGATTGCCATGCTCGAAGAACTCTCCGGTCTTCTTGCGGACTCTACGTGCAAGCGCGTCGAGCAATGACCGATCTTCCAAGAACTCGAGAATCTTGATGAACATGTCGGCATACCTTGTAGTGTAGACGAAGTGACGGCCAGACCGCTCGTTTTCAGGCCTCCAAACATTCATCATCATGGTCTTCGTGAACATTTGCTGCATAAGCTCATGTTTCGCGGCCAGACAGTATGTTTCTTTGGTACCATCACGGAAGAGTATTGCAGCTGTTCTGTATATCATGCGATGGTGCCAATGGAGCTTATCTGCAGCACGAAGACTCCTGAGGACTTTGAGGATGTAAGGCTCCCAAGAGTCGAAGTCAGAGACGGGCTCGATCTTCGCAGCATATGGTGTAGCGGTCAGAATGCTGCATGCCTCAGCAGCGTCGATGAAGTGTCTATTGACCATCTTGTTCACCACAGACACGAGCTTGTAGTGGGGCTCGAGAATAGGTTCGCGCTTTGAGTCCTTCTTTCGCGGCAACAAGTTGATAGACTCGCAGAACTCATTGATGATGGCATCGATACTTGGGCGATCAGCTTCCCTTGCAGCGCTGCAATACATCTTCCACAAGCATTTGCCAAGATAGAAGTGCAGCTTCCATTTATTAGGATTAATGCGGATAGCACGACGGAAGAGTTCTCTGGCAACCTTGAAAGCAGAAAAAGGAGTCAATGCTTTGAAAGGAGGAACCTTTGTGATGGTCGCACGACTCTGGAATCTCTCAAGGTCGTCGAGCGCAAAGGCCTTCATGCCAAATGGCTCTCTGGATGACGAGTAGATTCTCATGGCGAAATCGGCAAACATCTCGCCAAACTTTGCCTGTGTATCTCCACTTGGCTCAGCAGAGCGCATTGCCAATGACACGGCCATGGTATAGCAGTGTACGGCAGCTCGTTGCCACGTCACCAGCTCGGTCATGTCCCCATTCACTTTCTCTGCAGTCCACGAAACAGCTTCTTCGATCTTGGAGTCATATGCTTGAGCCAAACGGAACCAGAGCTCCCAGTCGTCCATGCTATACTCGAGCGCTTGCACAAAGAAGGCCACTGCAATGTTGAGATCTTCGGTCGGGGTAGGACCTATACGCTTCTGTGCTCTAAACCTGCTAAGTGAGATTTGTCCCATTAGGAAGTACCAGCCTTTGGCAGCTAGAATGGCGTGTTCAGCGGGTACTGGTGTCAGATCAATCTCGCCCTCTCCCCTCAAACATTTGTACAAATCGATAGGATTGACGTGAGACTTGAGGAACGCTCTGTACACATCACGATTGCGAAGGATCGCGTCCGATGGTTTTTTACGTCCGATGATACCGTGTACTTTCTCGATTGTATCCTTGAGAGGATGTTTTGGCAGCTCTGTAGTCTTGATTCTGGCAGCCAAGTTTAGCAACAAGTCGACAGCTTGCATACCAGACGTCTTGTCAACAAAAGCATCGTGAATGCAGTTGTGTTCCCTAAGCGCATAACTTGGGTCGAGAAAACATTTAAGGCCAAACATGTCGTAGAGAATTTGAGCGAACTCGAGGTCGAAGTCGTCGTTCTGCTCCTCTGACTCGTTCCGGAAGCGAAGGACTTCGGTCTTTGCAAGTTTGAGGAATACTCGTTCAGCTCCACTACACATGTCTCGTGCTCCGAGCACTTGATGCACGGCTCTCAAAAACTCGAACAATGACTCATTGGGCTTCTCCACGGTCTCTTTGTTTTGGGCCAGGCTTTCGCGATAGAACTTGTACAGCAATGTCCAGGATACTAACTGCAGTTCCCGAAGGACCTTTGTCACAGAGACGAAAGACTTGAGTGGGGCACCATTGCTAGTTGAGGGCGCTTGTCTTGCACCAACCTTGATCTCATCTTGCAGCAACGTGGAGGCATGCAGCACTTTCTGCAGGTCGACTAAACAGCCTGTCGCGCTTTGGAGGCGCTCGTCGTCCATACAGTCCAGAGCATCGGTATGGGAGTTGATAGATGCACTGATTTTGCCGATGAGGTCCTTGATAAGGCGCACGTACTTGAGCAAAACGGTCTGGCGCTCGTTGGCAGTCTTCTCGGAGTATGAGGATGACTGGAGATCTGAGAGCAAAAGTTCAATGACGCGGAAGTAGCAACAAACAACCATGGGTTGATAATCGATTGTTTCATAGGCCTCACGGAGTCTTTGCCAAAGGGAGACTTGCATGCCGATATTGCTGTTTCTGAGAAAGTTCAATAGCTCAGAGGAAGTCGAGGCAGAATGTGCAGGCTCAACATCTTCAGCGGGCGCGGCGGTACCGTCATTACGAACATCCTGGTGCAATGTCTCCAGAAGCGGCTCAAGGCCTTCAATCACAACGGTAGGGTCATTCTGAGTTGGATCGAAAACCCTGGTGAAGAAGTCCTGCGTCGTCAGTCTCGAAAGCTCTCTATCAATGGCTTCGATTGACATCTGTGGCATGACCGAGTTGTTCGGGAGATCAATGACAGCTTCTCCAACCGCCTCAAATATCGATCTCAATTCAGACCAACAGGCAATAACCTGCTCTTGCGAGATATTGTTCGAGACACTGATGTGATGTGTGACGGTCCATAGGTAGCGCAGATTGAGTTGATCCTTCAAGCTTGGCTGTTGTAATAGACTGGTGCGCAAGTTCATGGCATCGCGTGCAAGGTTACCCCATCGTTCAGCGCGGTCTTCTTGCAGCTGCAGAGTATCCGCATCGACACCACTGTTGGGTTCCTTGACGAGCGAATAGACATCTACATGTAACTCAAACAGAGTTTGTATGACCTCGATGAATGCCAACGCTTCGTCCAGCTGCTCAATCTTTGTGTCTGTGAGCAGGACCTTATCCCACTTCAGCACAAACTCAGACAGCGTTTCGAAAACGAACGTATCAGTTGTGACAAGGACACGAACCAAGAGAGCTTTGAACTCTTGCGGCCATGTATGGCCGACGTAGCTTGATGTACTTGCGGGTAGTTCGGGGCGTAGGAGCAGTCCATGATCGGGATGCAAGAATTGCACAATCCATTCGTAGAGCACGTCGTTGATGTGGAGGAATTCTGAGTTGATATGGGATGTGAAGCGGTCGAGCTCGGCGCAGAGACCCAGATCGGGCTTGTCAACAGACCGAGATTGGGTACTAGGAGCAGCAGAGAAGCGTCCGCTTGGCTTGACGTGAGCATCAGAGGTGGTGTCCAGATCGCTGTTAGCATTAAGCAATACCCGCGCTCGTTCGTCAGAATAGTCGTTCAGGAAGGCATACATATCCACACAAGCAAGGTGTGCACCTTGGGACGTTGCCTCTGTGTCAGTCGCAGCTTCGCGTAGATCTTTACGAGCGTTGGGTGAGACGGCGAATTTGGGTAGAGTAAGTCTCTCGAAGAGCTCGTCAAGAGACTCGAAGAGCTGATTGTCGACATAATCTAAATCTGCCAACGCATCATCGGCTTGAGCAGGATTCACCAAGGTCTCATCTTCTATCTGACTCTGATCAAGGATCGACTCTCTGGCACGAAGACGCTTGCTTTTCGAGCGTGCGCCCTCAGCAAAGGCACTGTCGATCAGCCCGGCGGCATCGCTTGAGCGTTTGCGTGTAGGCAGAACGGTCATAGCTGGCGCTTGAGGAGTAGTCTCTACGATTGCAGAATCTGCGAAAGCGGGTGGGAGCACGGTGGGCTGACCACCATCGGTACCAGGAAACTGAGCATCGACCAGTGAAGACATCTCAGGTGGTCCATCCGACACTTGACGAGGTGATGGCTGGTCGAGCTCGATATGTTCCACGTCTGGAAACTGACGATGTGAGTTGAAAGAGATGCCGAGACCGGGCAGGGCCGATGTCGTACCTGCCTGTTCGGCGAGGTAGTGCCGGAGAAGGATGTCACCAAGATCATGCCATGATTTGGGAGCGCTGAGCACACAGCGAAGTGCCGAACTTGACGAGGTAGGTAGTGTAGGATGCTTTTGTTGGTAGTTGTGGATGACGGAGTAGTTGGCAAGCTTCTTCTTGAGCATGCCAGAGAGTTGTCGTCTCTTCATGGTTGACAGGGGAGCTTGTAATACAGACAGCTCATCTTGTAGTTTGACAACAAGCTCGCGTAGCTGTTGACCCGCCAATGTTTCCGAGATGCCAGGGATTGATAAGACAGAGTCCAGACCCTGGGCATCGTCGTCCAGCACAGCTTCGAGACAGAAACGAGCAATACGGTGGCTGCCCAGCATTTCTCCGACTGCAGCAGATCGTCTCCACAGGTCCAGGTCCGAGTCATCCTTGTCTATGGCCTCGACGAAACATTCCAGAGCGGCGGCAGACGCCTTAAGGATGTGCTTGGTGTTGAGCTTAACATCCTGTGTCGAATGCAGCAGTTCGTGCTGTAGGGATTCCAACAAGAACTGGCCGTGGTTCTTGTATGCGAGATGAATGATCTGGGGCAGTGTGCTGGGCGCATTTTCTCCAGTCGGCACAATATGCTCTTGGTGGTGAGAGTAATAATCATCGGCGTCGGGCTGTGGAGCGTAGAGTTCGAGTCGATTTATTTCTTGTTGCGACTCAGGATATTTGAAGATGTCTGATTCGAATAGTGCGCGGTATGCTTCGGCGGCTTGTGCGTAGGAGGGAGGACCATCCGAGTGGAATTTCAGGGCAGTCTGATATAGCTTGAGGGCCTCTTCAATCTGGATTTCCTTGGTGTCGTCGATCTCGATGTCTTCTTCATGGTCGGATTCGACATTGAGGGCTTTGAAGGTGGCCATGGTGAATAATGGCAGGCCCGAATGGCCACACGAGTGTTGTGAATATCTTGCAGGTCGGCATACGAGTTTGCGTGTAGAGGAGGAAAGTGCGCAAAGCACAAGCAAGCGTGTGTTTGACGGTCTATCAAGGTGCTTGCTGCGGAAGGAGCGTCAGAGGGTCGCGCTTGCCCGCGGGGACGCCAAGCTGGAGATGATGGCGCGTTCATTGAATAACAGCAGCAACAGCGACCTGAAACTCACATCCAATTACGAGACAAGTGTTTGAACCGGAAGGAGCCCTCCTGCCTACTGCCCTCTTCCTTCTTCCTCACCGGCGCATGGTTCACTCATCTTATACCCACTAGCGACAATGATCCAGACAGCTGTCCCCGAGTTCGCATCCACCTCCTGCCGCTCCCAGTCAACCAACTGACAATAACAATCAGGATCTTCGAGGACGACTCGACCTCGGTGGTAGAGATCCGCACAGAGAACTTGCAGTCGTTACGGGAATTGGGCCCGCCCGATCTCGTCCACCTGGTCAAGCAACCCGTCAAGTCGACCAGCAAGCAGGTACATTGCAATGCGCCGAGGCCTCCTGAAGCTCGCCATCTCTGACCAAGTCTTGCCTACAGGTCGGAGTCTATCACCACGTCACAGGCGCCGATGCCTCCTCGTCCGCCAGTCTTGCCGCCTACATCAACACCCTCGTCTACTCTCCGCACGACAAGACCAACAAAGTCACCTCGGGGCTCTACTGCTGTTACAATGCCTTCTCCCGACTCGACATGCGCGTCCAAGTCCAGATTCCTGGCACCGTAGAGAGCTACTGTGTCAACGAGCGTGGTGACAAGCTCGAGGCTTCGGAAGAACACTGGCTGGAGACCTATCTGTGCAGCGTCCTGCGCGCTTACTCGTACGCCGATGATGGCTCGGGTGATACCATCAAGAAGATTGTTGGAGTCCGCCGCTTCAAC
>Ga0058697_10000181_pt1 | contig 30795 bp, 28 predicted proteins | sample AgamicAsMae_FD_66619 | JGI IMG/M metagenome (GOLD analysis project Ga0058697, IMG submission 66619) | Agave microbial communities from Guanajuato, Mexico - As.Ma.e | ecosystem: Host-associated > Plants > Phyllosphere > Phylloplane/Leaf | place: Guanajuato, Mexico | collected 2012-06-04
ATGACGCACGCCGCACTCGACTCGATCGCGCTGATCACCAGCGCCTCGCTTGAGTGTCGAATGTCGAGTGTCTTGTCGCAGACTGTGCAGACAGTGGGCAGCCGTCTTGAACCAGAAGGCAACAACAGAGCGTGGTCGTCGTATCCATGCTTGGATGCTTCACATGTCAACGAGTCAACGAACACGCTGATGGTTATGTCCGGATCTAACGTCTCCACAGATGGCCCGCAGATGAAGCTAATCACATAGCCTCTTTGGGAAGGCGCCCGCCGCCGGCTGTTTACGAATGGCATGTCACTTTTATTAGGTTGGGCAGTTCTCGAGATTCGATACCCGTCATTTGCTCTTCAAGCCCATGGCCCTTGGTCTTCTTGTCAGGGCGACAGGTAGGTTAAGCGCTCGATGGTATCTGATGGCCTTGTCCTGTCTCGGTGGTTCAACACTGCAGAGAAGAGGAAGGAGCGGCGATAAGCGCATGTGCCTACCTATCTTGCCAGGCCGACCTCGGCTCTTCGGGAGAGCTTCCCCATGGTAGCTAAGTTACCGAGCCCTACGAACGTGTGCACTTGAGCAGCCAGTCGCCAATGTTCAAGACACACCAACGCACTTAGCTGGATTCCAACTTGTCCAGCTGCTGGTCACCTCGTCGCATGGCTATGGCCCACAAGGAAGCGGCGCCAGGCTCCTTGAAGCGCAAGAGACGGCCCACTAGGAGAGCAGACAAAGCGCCCATCTCTGGTCATGCCCACCTCGACAGCAAACTCAAGGGAGAGATCGCCCTGCTTTCTCATGACCTGGTCGACGACTTGTTTCCTGCCTCCTCAGCAGAATCTGGAGACATCTACCATGTGGCCATCACTCCCTGGGCTCCGTCTTCCGTCGTCGCCGATGCGGCCACCCAGTGGGTCATCATACCATGCAGAAGACTCCCTAGAGGACACCCCGATCTGCCGCACTCTTCGATCAGAATATCCATCTTCTCCCACGTAGCACACGCTCTCCAGCGAGCATTGCATATTCACTCACCCAATCGCTCTCTTCGTCCTGCCTCAACCCTCGAGATCTGCCTCACCCAAGTCGTCGCACTACCCCTGGACGTCGTTTACGTCTCGCTCGACTCATCGCCTTCTGAGAGTACCAATGGAACCCAGAAAAGCAATGCCAACGGTTCCCTGCGTGTCTCGAAGGCTGGGAAAGATAAGGCATTGACAAGGCCAGCCGCAGTTGACTCTGATCAAGCAACTCGCGCTGTACGAGACGCTTTGGATGTTGTACGAGTCGTAAGAGCTGGTGACGTCTTGTCCCTCACGCTGGCGCGTCCTCAAGCACAAGCCTCTGCTTCACCTGCCTTGATCACAGCCTGTGAACCTGTCTCTCAAGGACTCATTACCTCGACAACACAGATAGTCGTCGTCTCACAGACCGAGCGCCGTAAGAAATCGGCTCGGTCGGTAACATTTTCCCAGCCAGACGAAGATACTGCCAACGAGGCATTCTACACTGCCGCTGAAGATGGCGCGCTTTCATCAGCAAACTCCCCGCCTACTGATACTGTGCAGGACTCAGACTTGGCTTCTGAAGACGCTCTGTCCGATTTGGGTGATCTGTCAGATGATCCCGATGATATGATATCTTTGAGCTCACCTTCAATTGGGTCTCAACCCTCGGGCATTCTTTCTGCCAGATCCAATGCGACCCCGAAACTTTTCGGCAAGTCGCGTGGCATTAACACCCCTGGATCTGTGTTTTCATCGATGACCTCGACAACTATGAGGGGGGCGCAAGGAGGACGAACCAAAACTTTCAAGACACAAGGGCTTCTGGAACGCATTCCAGACGACTTTCTTTATCCAAAACCTGGCTCGCAACAGGACGAAGAAGCTCGAGTATACGTCGACACGAGTGCTTTGGCAAAACTTGGTTGCTTCTCTGGTGATTGGATCCAGTTACAAGTGGCGGAAGATCCTGCCAGCGCAAACTCTCTGATGTCGTTCTTCCGAGATCCAGAGATCGATGAGAATGCCGTTTGGAGGCCACTCAAGATATACGGACTACCCGAGAGCCTGTCGGTCAGGACACAGAAGTACCCCTTGAATCACAAGTCTGGCCGACGCGATAGCATTTCTTCTTCACATCCTATCTCTGTCGCTCCTGCTACCCTTCATCTGTCACCTGTTCTGCTGGCCAATCTTGGAAATCCCGGTCATGTGCGGGTATCGTCCTTGCGAATTGCAGATGTCTCTAACTTCCTGCGTCCTGGACAAACCAAGTCAAGGCTCCAAGGCTCATCCTTACCACCTACAGCTAAGGAAGTGACCTTATCCAGGCTATCAACACCTCTCTCGGAAGAAAAGTCGACTCAGCCAAGTTTGTTCGCCCGACTGCAAGATCACTTCAAGCAAAAGCAGCGCATCGTGAAGTCTGGTGATCTCATCGCCATTCCGATTGACGAAGCCTTAGGCAAAGCAGTGTTTGAGGGAGGTGCCGCAGACGAGACAAATGATATATTGACTCATCTTGAGTCTTCTTCGGGCAACGGTTCCACCAAAGCCCAATCACGCGCGTCAGCAGTCGCGTGGTTTCAGGTTGGCGATGTAAGTTCGCCTTTCAACAGCGACGCGCAGGATGCTGAGGAGGCTGGACTCTGGGGGGGAGTTGTGACCATTGATCCTACAGAAACCAGAATGAGTCAATCGGGAGCACTGCAGAGGAAGCTGCCACCCACAACCCACAACTCGTGGGAGTTCTATCACGGCATCAGGAAAGTGCCTCGAACGGCTGTTAGTGCAAGCTCTCATCTTCGCACATCACCGAAAGAACATGTGCCATTGTTGCAGCGGCGTATACGAGAGCTTATGGCAGCTGCTATGAGCCCTCGTGCTGTCCACCTTGGACTTCCGCCTCTCGCCATCCTTTTGACATCAACTCAGAGAAACATCGGAAAAGCCTACACAGTCTCTCGTGCTTGTCATGATTTAGGTGCTCACGTCTTCTCTATCGATGCGTACGAGTTGGTTTCTGAAGGAGCTGCCGGAGGTGGAGACACCAAGACAGAAGGCTTCCTCAAGGCTAGAGCTGAACGAGGGTTGCATTGTGGTGCGCAGCACACATCGCTCTTGATTCGTCACCTCGAGGCTCTCAGTTCAGATCGCATGGCTGGAGCTTTGAAAGATATTCTAGCGGATTGTCGTGTGTTGATCGCTACCTCGACAGAGGTAGACAAGATCCCAGATGCCATTCGCGGCCTTTTCACCCACGAACTCGAGATGACTGCGCCTGACGAAGCAGAAAGAGAGGGTATCCTTCAGTCAATCATCGCAAACTCAGGTCTCGTTATTTCGCCTCTAGTTGATCTGAGCTCTGTAGCAGTAAAGACAGCTGCTCTGGTCGCTGGTGATCTCGTTGATGTGGCGGAGAGAGCTGTACTCAACCAGGCGACTCGCCTCGAATCTCTGGCAATTGCAGCTACTGCGTCTCGCGAACAAGCCATCTCCGTCAGAGACATTCAGCTAGCTGGTGGCGATTCAGCTACCTCGCTGACGTCTGCGGACTTCGACAAGGCAGTCGATGACGCCAGGAAGAACTTTGCGGACTCGATTGGCGCTCCCAAGATTCCTAATGTGCAATGGTCGGATGTCGGAGGCTTAGCTAATGTCAAGGAGGCTGTCATTGAGACCATCCAGCTACCGCTCTCACGCCCAGAGCTTTTCGCAAAGGGCCTCAAGAAACGTAGTGGTATTCTGTTTTACGGTCCGCCAGGAACTGGAAAGACGTTACTGGCAAAGGCCATCGCAACAGAGTTCAGTCTCAACTTCTTCTCCGTCAAAGGGCCCGAGCTACTCAACATGTATATTGGTGAGTCCGAGGCGAACGTGAGACGTGTCTTCCAACGGGCTAGAGATGCAAGACCTTGTTGCGTGTTCTTCGATGAACTCGACTCAGTCGCACCGAAACGTGGCAACCAGGGCGACAGTGGTGGTGTCATGGATCGTATCGTCAGTCAACTGCTCGCCGAGTTGGATGGCATGAGTGATGGAGATGAAGGTGGTGGCGGCGTCTTTGTCATCGGTGCGACAAACAGACCAGATTTGCTTGATCAAGCTCTTCTGCGCCCAGGCCGCTTCGACAAGATGCTGTACCTCGGTATCAGCGATACGCATGAAAAGCAGCAGAGAATTTTGGAGGCGCTCTCAAGAAAGTAAGAAGAAGGCTGCGCGATCAGACGCGAGATATCTTGCTAACATTCACCTCCTAGATTCACACTCGATCCGGAGCTAGATCTTGGTCGCGTAGCAGAAAAGCTTCCGTTTACTTACACAGGTGCCGATCTCTACGCTCTCTGTTCTGATGCTATGCTCAAAGCCATTACCCGATCCGCTCGCATTGTGGATAACAGAGTGGCTGAGATTAATGACGAACGAGCAAGACGTTCTCCATCTGAGCCTCCAATATCTGTTGCTTACTTCTTCGACCACTTTGCTACTGAGGTAGACACGAGTGTCGTTGTGGCCGAGGAAGATTTCATGGCAGCAGAACGCGAACTTGTTCCCAGTGTCAGCGCCGATGAATTAGGCCACTACGAGCGCGTTCGTCGTGAGTTCGAAGGTGGCAAGGAGAAAGAAGAGAAGACATCTCAACAACCCAATGGCACAGATAGTCGAAATGTTGCACGGGATCAGATTACCCAGATGCTTCGTATGCAGATGCAGAGGGCCAACTCGGGATCAGGCGGAAGCATCAATGGCAAAGGCAAGGCGATCGACCAGGAGTTCACTGACTCTGTTGATGAGGATTTTGTTATCAGAACCGACCATCTGTCGATCAACGGGTCTGGCAAGGGAAAGGGTAAAGGGAAAGCAAGAGCTGAGTCTCCGGATGGGGCACAGTTTGGGGAGGGGGCTGATGATGAGGACATGTACGCATGAGACCTAGAATGTCAAGCTACCATATCTGTCCATGGCTTTCTGACAAGTATCCTATGTCTGCTCTGCATTGAGTGGTCTGTTGATTCCTTGCGTGACTGATCAACAATGGGCATAGCGCCGTTGGTATTGACAGGGTCATACCTTGGACAGCAATTTTTGACTCGACAAGCAGCTGGTTGGCGATTACTTGGAACGAAGACGATACGCAGCTTTCCGTAGAGGTTCTAACTGACTTGCAGTAGTAGCCATCAGCTAGGTATATGGCTGGTGATCTCTTACTGTCGATGGGTCGTCGATTTTCTGCGTCTGTGATTCTCTGGGACAAGAACTCAATGCATAGAACGGCGTTGTGATCAAACCTCCCAATGTGCAAAGTTATGTCACGCGGGCCTTTCGAAATGCAAAGTGCTTCAACAAATGGTGAGCATCCACTGAGTCGTAGTTCCATCGGCTCTCTATGAACTGTGTATACTGAAAGCCTCAGCGCCGCCTGCATGTGGGTGTGTGAGGAGTGACAGAATTTAGCACCTAGGTAGGAAGCAAAAGAAAGCGCACAGCATTCAAGCTAGGGTTCAGAACATTACTCGAGTCCCCATGTCGGGTTTAGCTAGCTGAGCATTGCAACCCCTCGAGACAGACTGTTCAATATAGGCGCCAGAGTGAAACAAGCAATGTCAGATCGGCCTACAAGAATAACCGGTGGGAAAGAGTGCAAAGACAGCTAGCGCCTGTAGAGGCTCTCTGACGGCTATCGTCCTTCCTCAACCTGGCGGCCTTGGGGTTTGAAGCGGGCTACCGGCCTACCATCTCCTCGCTCGTTCGTTGTCCGAAATCTTCGGCAATGGACGGTGAAGACGTCGCTAAACTTGTAGAGGTCATTAATAATCTCTGACATGAAGCATTCACCGAAGCGGAGAAATCTCGCGCCAAGCCGTCACCAGGTCTGTGGCATTCTTGTGCCTGAGAGCCCGGTAGAATATCAAGAGCAAGCGGAATGAACGACCGGTGGAGGACAAGATCAGGCTGAAGAAACAATGGCTTGACGGAGAAAGTGCAGCGTGTCAACGACGAGCGCGTAACTAGAAGCCAGCTAGGAAGAACTATCCAGCACCAGACACCTGCCGCTTGCGTCCTCGGAGGTGTTTCCAACGCGCATGTCCCCAGTCCCTAGCTGGCTGGCGTGCCGCACAGGGTTAGACCTGTTCAGCTGCGTGGGGGGAGCTCGTCTGTCGGTCAGAGATCATGGTCTCCCTTCCAGCTCTGCGTATGAAGGGGCATCTCAGACGATATTCATGGATGCGAGGAAACAGCAGCTCTGAATAGAAAAGCACCACCGCGCGGTATCAAGTTCCCTTAGCTAGCGGTTTGGGCGGGTTCGGCATCAGCGGAGATACTGACGCAGTACCCGGCTCGCCGTCGGACATTTCGAAGGGTGCATTGACCGAGTGATGTGCTTGTCCGGAGTCGGACTCGAAGAAGAAAGGGATTGTCGAGTGGCATTCATAACAAGTGAATTCTCCGACTGTTGGCGCGCTCTCTGGAATTCGAATCTCTTTGTTTGACTGTTGCATCGATACCATCTGAGTCGCATAGCTTTGTTTGCACCGAAAGCAGCTGTCGAATCGTACAAGTTTTGTGACGCGACCTTTATTTCAAAGCACAGTACGAAGACGTCACAGACGACTCGGTCCGTCCTCTCGATCGCTCTGCCCCTCCAGAAGTTCGGCCGCCAAAGTTCCTCAACCGATAAACAGCTGCACTTATCCTTCGCTCTGTTCCACCTCGACCTACTACCTTGGACCTCATCACATTTCTAACTCTCGACAAAATGGCTGACACTGTTATCACCCCGGAGGTCGAGTCGAACGCGTAAGTGTCGCATCCTGCCCGCTCGTGGCCTTTCCCCCAGCACTTTGTTTGCCGTCACTTGTGAGGCAATGCAGCCACCCACCATCACACTTGCGTCCATGGGGCCCTCTACTCCGACGCGCGCTCGATACGCCTGGAGCTGTTTCCACTCGCGAATGACTAGAGCTGACTCGAGCACATAGCGGCACCATGGAGCTCAAGGACAACACCGTCATCGTTGTTCTCGGTGCTTCGGGTGATCTTGCAAAGAAGAAGACCGTAAGCTCTCTGAACAAGTCAATTGACCTGCACGAGACGATGCTAACCAATTCTGCAGTTCCCTGCTCTCTTCGGCCTGGTAAGCTTGCATCAAGCACGAGCTCTTGTCAAGCCCTAACTGATAGCAACGTATAGCACAGGAACAACTTCCTTCCCAAGGGTGTCCAGATTGTTGGTTACGCACGATCCAAGATGGACCATGCCGAGTTCATCAAGCGTGTCAAGTCGAACATCAAGACTCCCACAAAGGAGGTTGAGGACCAGCTGAACGAGTTCTGCGGCTTCTGCACCTACATCCAAGGCGACAAATACGAAGAAGACAAATACTACCAGGGTCTCGAAAAGCACCTCAGCGAACTCGAGCAGAAGAACAACCAGAAAGAGACTAACCGCATCTTTTACATGGCTCTGCCCCCCAGTGTCTTCATCGTCGTCTCTGAGATGCTCAAGAAGCACTGTTACCCCGAGAAGGGCATTGCCCGTATCATCGTCAGTGCCTAGTGCCTTACCTAGTCGGATCCAGCGCTGACAACCGTATACAGATTGAGAAGCCCTTCGGCAAGGACCTTGGCAGCTCCAGAGAGCTTCAGACCGCCTTGGAGCCCAACTGGAAGGAGGAGGAGATCTTCCGTATCGACCACTACCTCGGTAAGGAGATGGTCAAGAACATCTTGATCCTCAGATTTGGCAACGAGTTCTTCGGCTCCAACTGGAACCGCAACCACATCGACAACGTTCAGGTATGTTGACGTAGCCCTGTCGAGCTGCACAAGTGACTAACGGCATCAAGATCACTTTCAAGGAGCCCTTCGGCACCGAGGGCAGAGGCGGCTACTTCGACGAGTTCGGCATCATCCGTGATGTCATGCAGAACCATCTTCTCCAGGTCCTGACCCTGCTCGCAATGGAGCGTCCCATCTCTTTCTCTGCCGAGGACATCCGTGACGAGAAGGTTCGTGTCCTCCGCGGCATGCCCCCCATCGAGCCCAAGAACGTTATCATCGGTCAATATGAGAAGTCGCTCGACGGATCAAAGCCTTCGTACAAGGACGATGAGTCCGTTCCCAAGGGATCCCGCTGCCCCACCTTTGCCTCAATGGTCGCCTACATCAAGAACGAGAGATGGGACGGTGTTCCCTTCATCCTCAAGGCTGGCAAGGCCCTCAACGAGCAGAAGACTGAGGTCCGCATTCAGTTCAAGGATGTCACCTCTGGCATTTTCAAGGACATTCCCCGCAACGAGCTTGTCATCCGCATCCAGCCCAACGAGAGTGTGTACATCAAGATGAACTCGAAGCTCCCTGGCCTGAGCATGCAGACCGTGGTTACCGAGCTGGATCTCACCTACCGCCGCCGCTTCTCTGACCTGAAGATCCCCGAGGCCTACGAATCCCTTATTCTCGATGCCCTCAAGGGCGACCACTCCAACTTTGTCCGTGACGACGAGCTCGACGCCAGTTGGAGAATCTTCACTCCTCTCCTCCACTACCTCGACGACAACAAGGAGATTGTCCCTATGGGCTACCCCTATGGTAAGTGTTCTTCTCGTACAAGCTCGGTGACCAATACTGATTCGAATTGCAGGCTCTCGCGGTCCCTCCGTCCTCGACGACTTCACCTCTTCGTACGGCTACAAGTTCAGCGACGCTGCCGGCTACCAATGGAGCAACCTTCCCGAGAACAAGCTCTAAAAAGCAAAATGATATATACCCGAAATGAAAGAAAATTGGATGCTGGTGTGCCGAGCAAGGGCAAAAGCATATCTAGCAGGATAACAATGGTAGAGAGCTGTCCTTCAAGACACCTTCATGCCACGAAGGGCGGCTATGCATGAACGCATCTGAAAGAAACTTAATGACTCGTCTTCTTCGCTCCATAGCAATAAACTAAACTATTACGCAACTTCTCAATCCTCTGTAACTGTGCCATGCTGTGATAGCTGTTTGCTGGTGGCTGCTTGCTGCTCGATGTAAGCCTTGCTGCTCGAAACTCGGCCTAAATTTAGCCTGAATGTGCCTGGCTCTGTGGCTGACGGCCGTGCGCCCAGGGAGCGATCAAGACCCCTGTGGCTTGCTTTCTGTTACGTATCGTGTGCTCACCTGTTCAGCTCACAATTCGATCACTGAGTTATTCATCTTCGAACACATCTGTGAGCCTCCATGCCAACCTAGAGATTGGTCGGAAGAGGAACGATGGCACAGGCGCAATGGCAGGGGACACCTCATGTCAAAGGCTCGAGCGAGTCCATGCGCATGGTGCTATTGACATTCAGCTTAATCGGCTTGCAGTATGTTCACGTCTGAACGAGGCTCGATGATGATTCTTAATTCTGACAAGCTTGACAGATTTACATGGGGAACTGAGATGACTTATTGCACTCCGTATCTGTTGCAGCTCGGTCTTACCAAAAGCAAGCTCTCGCTTGTTTGGATAGCTGGACCATTATCAGGACTGATCATGCAGCCGATTGTCGGTATCATGGCCGACAAGAGCACCTCGAAATGGGGTCGTCGACGACCTGTCATGGTCGGTGGTACGGTTATTGTGAGCATCTGTCTGCTGATTCTGGGCTGGACGAAAGAGATTGTTGCTGCATTCGTTGAAGAAGGAGAACTGGTTGGTCAATCCCAAGCGCCAGATCGCAATAGGAGAAACTTATTTTGACATCTCACAGCGCCGTGAAGCCACCATCTTTCTGGCTGTGTTGTCGATCTATGCTCTTGACTTTGCTATCAATGCTGTTCAATCTTCATGTCGCAGTCTCATCGTAGACACTTTGCCCATCCCAAAGCAACAACTGGGCTCTGCGTGGGGTAAGTCTTCACAGCGTCGTCTCTGTCTTGGTTAATCTAATGTCTTGAAGCAAGCAGAATGGTGGCTGTTGGTCATCTCATCGGCTACGGAGCCGGTGCACTGGATCTGGGCTTAATCTTTGGGACACTTATTGGTGACACACAGTTCAAACAACTCACTGTCATTGCAGCCGTGGCTCTCATCGTAGCCATTGGAGTTACATGCTGGGCTGTCGAGGAGCGTGTGCTTCTGGTCAGAGGGTGCGATCTATTCTCTCTTTCACCGAGCTTATAGCTGACTGAATCACAGAGAAGGTGTAAAGGATGAGGGTCTGATTGCGGTGCTCACGCAAATCTTCAAGACCACCAAGAATCTACCCAGGCGGATTCAAATGGTATGATCTCCGAGTATGAAGCAGTGTGTTCAGGGAAGAGCTGACAAGTGATAGATCTGCTGGATCCAGTTCTGGTCATGGATAGGTATGTAATGATCGGACTTTCTCCTGAGATTGCAATCTGACGCTGCAAACAGGATGGTTCCCATTCCTCTTCTATTCCACAACTTGGGTTGGAGAAATATATCTCAGATACGATGCGCCTCCGGATGTAAAGAACTCCAAGGATCCGCTAACAGATATCGGCCGGGTGGGAAGCATGTCGTTGATTGTGTTTTCCATTGTCACATTCGTTGGCTCAATCACGCTGCCATGGATGGTCAAATCTCCAGAGGATGAGAAGCCAGACTTTACACCCAGACCCCCTGCAAGCATTGCGCCAATTGTGAAGACTGTGGTGGAGCGCAAGCCCAGCCTGTTGACTGCCTGGACGGTATCACACCTCATCTTTGCAGGATCCATGGTCTTTGCTCCGTTCGTTACCTCGTTACGTTTCGCGACAATCTTGGTTGCGGTTTGTGGAATGTGAGTGGTTCACAACATTCGTGCTCTGCTGCTAGTTTACTGACCGAAAACAGACCATGGGCTCTCGCTTGCTGGGCTCCTTTTACTTTCATGGGTGTCGAGATCAGCAAGCTCGGCAGCAGCTTACCCACCGCAAGACGCGGCAGTCACCAATACCAGAGAGTGCCTGACGAATCTATCGAGATGAGCTCGGAGGCTAGAAGCGTCGGGAAGCACGAGGATTCTGCCAATGGTGAGCTTGCTGGTATCTACCTAGGCATCCTTAACCTATACACGACGCTACCTCAGTTTATTGCTACCGGTATCTCGATGGTGGTGTTCACAGTGCTCGAGCCTGGCAAAAGTCCGGAACTGGCAAAGGATGCCCACCCCGACGAGCATCACAGTACAGAAGGTTACAACGGCATAGCAGTGTGTTTATTCATTGGAGCTCTGTGCTCTGTCGCGGCTGCAGTCGCAACTCAGAGGTTCAAGAATACCGCATAGATAGAATACAAATGCACAAACATCGGATACCTACACCAATTGACGAAAGTAATGTGTCTGTATACACTACCTGCACAATGTTTGATATGCAGAGATTTGGTTTCATAACCATCTCTACAAATGTCGGGCTTTGGGGTTGCACCGGAAGCCGATGGACTCACGATATCAATGACGTAATCTCCCCAATTCGAGCTCAATGGTTTGGTGGTGAGGTCCAAGCGTGTTGTGGGTGTTACTGAGTCGTAGGAGCAACGTTACTGATGGGATAGCCCTCTGCTTCTGTCTCCAAACGATTGTTGTCTTTGTCGTGATATAGCGAAAGTTGAACAATAACCATGGATTACAGTGTGTTGACCCTTGTGGAGCCTGCAAGAATGTTACCACGAGCTAACTGAAACAACAGACACTATGCTTGAGAAGCTGCTGGATGGCGGTTACCTGCCCACGACGGTGATTCGTGCTGGTATCCGCCAGCAGCTACGCCAGCGATTGACCTCTATCGCGTCGACATCGAATGCATCTGCTTACGATACCAAGATGAAGTATGTCGAGCTCCTGCGCGAGAGACCAATTGCGATCGAGACATCGAAAGCAAACACGCAGCATTATGAAGTCGGCACTGGTGTGCTCAACAACATGCTGGGCCCGAATATGAAGTATTCGTGCTGTCTCTATGAGGGTCTCAAGCCTGGAGAAGGCCTCGGTGAGGCGGAGCTGCTTATGATGGAAGATTATGTCAAGAAGGCCGACTTGAAGGATGGCATGACCATGTTCGATCTTGGGTATGAAATCAGAAATCATCAAACAGATTAGACAAAGAAAGCTAACAGGGAGCAGATGTGGATGGGGATCGCTCAGTCTGTTCCTCGCAGACAAGTTCCGCAACTCCAAGATTACTGGCTTTTCAAACTCGCGTACGCAAAAGGAGTACATTGACTCACAGGCCAGCAAACGAGGCTTGACCAACTTGACGATTGTCACGGGAGACATTGCTACGTATGAGTTCCAAGCACCGCTGACCGGGTCTTTTGATCGAGTGTTGTCGATAGAGCTGTTTGAGCACATGAAGAACTACCAGCTTTTGCTCCGCAAGGTATCAAGTCTGCTCAAGTCAGGTGGCAAGCTGTTCGTACACATTTTTGCGCACAAGGACAGCCCTTATGATTTTGAGGATGGATGGATGACGGAGCACTTCTTCACGGGCGGCACAATGCCCAGCGCAGATCTGCTGCTCTGGTTCCAGGATGATCTGAGATGCCAACGCATGTGGTGGGTCAACGGCAAGAACTATGCGCAAACCTGCGAGGTAAGAGAAACAGAGGAATTATTGACAGAGCAGAACAACAAGCTAACAAGTGCAGGACTGGCTGTCAACCATGAACAAGAACAGAAAGGTGCTCTGGCCGCACTTGGAGGAGACGTATGGAAAGGAGTTGACGCTGACGTGGTTCCACCGATGGCAAATATTCTACCTTGCATGCGCCGAGTTGTTCGCATACAATGGCGGAGAGGAATGGGGCGTGTGCCACTACTTGTTTGAGAAGCCATAGATGAGAGAATTGGTATTGTGGTATAGACATGAATAATTGAAGAAGTTGTTGAAGCGCAAAACAGCGAGTGACTCAGTGGTCCCAAGGGTGCTTCCAGCCAAGGAGAGCAGGGCCGTCCTTTGGTCTTGTCAATAGGCGTAGATGAGTCGGGGCGCGGGAGAGTGGGTACCTTTCTGGCTCTGTACATCAACTGCGGAGGAAGTCAGACTTGTCGCATGAAATCGAAGAGTTTGGCAGCTTACGAAGAACCACATGCTGGCACCGAGGCCAGTGGCAGCGAATCTGTAGAGAGGGCGGACGGGGTGGATGTGGATGGGGTGGGCGCCGTGGGCAGCACCGGGACGAGTGGGACCAGCCATTGTGTCTGCGCGCAGTTAGAGAAGCGATCCAGCTGGGCTGCTCTAGCGATTGGGCAGGATGCGTACGTGAAAGGTGGTGGTTCAGAGTGGTGTTGGGTAGACGTCGCTGTCGACGAAGTGAATCGACTCGTTCTTGGCAAGCAGCAGAGTCGACGTCGGGCTTTCGCAGGGCAGCGTGGAGATGCAATGACGCTCGGTGTTTGTCCATCATTCGCGATCCACCAAGACTTTATTCTCCTTCTTTCCCCCATCTCGGTCCCTCCCTTCGCGCTTGCCTCTCGGAGTGCATTTCTCTCTCAACAAGCACGCAACATTCACCACCGATCCTCGACACGCGCGCGCTCTTCGCATGCCATGACAATCGACTGAAGCCCTCGCAAAATGGCCATGACCGATACGAGCCAGCGCCGATTCCGCGGATGCGCTGGCATCGACGACTTTGAGATTGTTCAGAAGCTGGGTGAGGGCACTTTCGGTGTCGTCTCCAAGGCCCGCTCAAAACGTTCCGGCGCCATTGTCGCCCTCAAAAAGATCTTGATACACAACGAGAAGGATGGCTTCCCCATCACCGCCCTGCGCGAGATCAAGCTGCTCAAGATGCTATCTCACCCCAACGTTCTGACCCTCCAGGAGATGGCTGTCGAACGCCACAAGAGTACGCGTTGAAACCTCCGACAAGAGTCCACCACATCCTAACTTCGACCACAGAAGACGTCAAGAAGCGCGCTACCCTCTACATGGTCTGCCCATACATGGACCACGATCTCTCGGGAATGACCACCAACCCAGACATCTCCTTCACAGAGGCCCAGATCAAATGCTACATGCTACAGCTTCTAGAAGGCCTGCGCTATCTGCACGACAGCCACATCTTGCACCGCGATATGAAGGGTAATATCCACCGCTCCCTTTTGTATTGGTTCGGTCTGATCTGACTCTCAACAGCTGCAAACATTCTCATCAACAACCGTGGTCTGCTACAGATTGCCGACTTTGGTCTCGCCCGTCACTACGATGGTCCTGTACCCCAGCCTGGCCGAGGCAACGGCGATGCAGTACGCGATTACACAACCCTTGTCGTGACACGATGGTACCGTCCTCCAGAGCTTCTCCTGCAGCTGAGGCGATACACTCCGGCTATCGACATGTGGGGCGCTGGGTACGTTGCTCTTCTCGCTTTTGGCATGGTCTTTTCTGACAACAAACAGCTGTGTCTTCGCCGAGATGTTCGAGGGGCGACCCATTCTCGAAGGTAAATCCGACCTCAATCAGGCCCAAATCATCTTCGAATTGGTCGGTTCACCCAACGAGGACAATATGCCAGGATGGTCGCAACTTCCAGGCTGTGAGGGCGTCAAGGAATTCGAGCCACAGCGTGGCACTCTCCGCCAGAGATTCCGCAAGTGAGTTCTCCTCGCCCTGGTGGTAGTGGGTCACCTACTGACACAGACACAGCCTACACCCAGAAGCCCAGAACCTGCTCGCAGAACTGCTCAAGCTGGATTGGCGCAAGCGCATCAATGCTTGGGATGCTCTGCAGCATCCTTACTTCAAAACCCACCCCCTTCCTTCTCGCCCCGAGGACCTACCGCGCTTCGAAGAGTCACACGAACTAGATCGCAGAAAGCATCACGAAAAACGCGCTGCCATGCCACCTGCCCCCGCTGGCGGGACAGTCGGTATGGGCCCAGATGAGGCTTGGGGCGCTGGTGGTGGCCGCAACTACGGTCCTCCAAACGGCTACTCTGGTTACGAGCGTAGAGGTCCACCTCGCGATCAAAGGATTCCTCCCCCAGCACGAGCCTACGACTCGCGTCCTCCCTCACACGACACCCCTCCGCTAGCAAGAAGACCAGCATGGCAAAATGGTTCCGACTCGCGCAGACCACCACCTCCGCATACAAACGGCTCATCACATCTCCCACCCCCTCCTCCAGACAACCGCCTTCCGCCTCGTCCTCCGCCACCTCCAACCGATGGCCGACTTCCACCTCGCCCTCCACCCGCGAACGCAAGAAGCGGTCCGAATATTGATACATACATTCCGAGCTATTCTGCTGCGCGCCGAGAAGACGCTGCACCACCGAACGGCAGGCGCAACTCCCGTGATCACGGATATCCTCGAGACCGCCCTCCACCGAACGGAAGAGACAGAGATCGAAGGACTCGTAGCAGGAGTCCGGATCGTGAGCGTCGTGAGAGGCTGCAAGATAGAGAACGCGAGCTGTACAACAGTCGCCGTTGAGCTTGGTCATCACACTGGGGAGACCTATGAGAATACATTCTTATCAACAACCACGAATAGAGCTCAGAGCCGGCATGACATTCGGGTTTATCAGGCCCATAACATTGATATCATATAGCGAGGCGTTGTCGGTTTCTGTTTCCAGAGCGCAAATCATGGGAGCGGCAATCTTGGGAGGGGTTGTTTGACACAAGGGAGAAGCACTTCTCACGACAGATGTCCCTCCATCATATATTATATTGTCAAAGCAACCAAACACTATGCAACAAGAAAGCCATTTGATGTAAGGTATTGGATGTGAGTGACTCTTCACAAGTCTAGATCTGAGGCAAATCCTTACGACGCGAGATCCACACTCGGACGTCGTCGTTCGTAGTGTAAACTCCAGTGGCTGGCTTGTATCGTGGCATCTTCCAAGCACCACCCCCAACAGACTCCATATCCCACATGCTGATGAACGCCGCTGTGAAGACCAAAGCCTCTTTCTGGGCAAATGCTCGACCTTTGCACATCGAGTGTCCACCACCTGCAAATCTGTGGTCAATATTACTCCACGAAAGGGGAATTGTGTTTCTTGACCTACCATATGGCCGGATAGTACCCATGTTCACAGACACCTCTTCATCTCTTTGCTCTCGCTTGATATGCCTATCAGCCCTCCACTCCTGTGGGTCATCGAAATAGGCGGGGTTGGTGTGATGGATGGAATGAGCGATATGAGCATAAGTCCCCTTCTTCAACAAGAACTTCTCCGCATCCTTTTCTTTGGAAGCTGGGAGAACCAGGTCTTCCTGCATGACTCTGAAGCTCCAAGGTGCTGCATCCAAGCGTAACGATTCGATGTAACAGCTTTTTAACAACGGGCATTTACTTGCCAGAGCTTCGTGGTCGAAAGTGTCGATGCGGGGCGGTTCTGGTACGCCAAAGAGCTGTTCGGGCTGGACGGCGTGGACGAAGGGTGCAATCTCCTCGCGTAGTTGAGCGAGGACTGTCTTGTTGGTGTAGATGTGGTTGAGCATCCAGAAGACCAGCATGTTTGCATTGGCGTTCATGGCCCATAGTAGAGACAACTCCAAAGCTGCTCGCTCATCCATTGTGAGGTTGAGTTGACGGTATAGCGTCAATCTCTGAGTCAGAACAGGACCGACATCATCGAGAGACTGCCATTCTTGACCTGGATCATCTCCGTTTGCTGCCTTCTCCATCGCTTCTTCGAAAGCAAGTACAGCGTTGAAAGCACGACTGCGAGCGATTTTTGCTCTCCAAATGGGAGGAATGGGGAGCCAGGCGGGGAGTCCAGTGGCCAGCCATTTGAACCCTCTGTCCATGTCCCACAGATCCAGGAAGAATTCGGGGTTGTTCTTGACAAAGTCGGAGCCGATGAGAGATGGATTTGCATTTGCAGCGATGAAGTCTCGGATCAGGTTCATCATATTGGCCTCGACAACTTGCTGTCCATTGGCTTTGATGATCGTCTCTGCATTGCTGCTCCTTTCCCATTCTACCTGATCGACCCTGCTCTCAGAAAAGGTGACTAGATTGGCGATGTTGCGTTTCGTCACATCGATGGTATTCTGAACCATTTCTCTCAGACCAGGGTCAGAAAGCAGGTGCTTGTAGCATGTATTCAGTCCCGGTAGTGCGTCCTCGTACCTCTGCATGGATGCTTTCGACTTTGGGTAACCAAACACAGCAGTCATGACATGTTTTCCTACCGAGTCCATATTTGCGATCGAATGTTTTTGATTCATCAATGAGCCGCCCATGGAAGGTGAGAATACGATGTTATGTGTCGTACTGCCCAGATTTAGTGCGAAAACACCACTTCTGTAAGTATCGCGCGCTTTATTCAGTAAAGTCTGTGGTGACAAGCTGAACTGTGGTATGTGCCCGAGGATGGGTATCCAGTAGGGAATCATCGGTACGCTTCTTGATCCATTCTGAGCAGGCTTGGAGCTTCCGAAGAAGCCACTAATGAATCTGGTTGTGATCGCCAAAAGTAGCAATGCTACTACTGCGGTTGCCCATGTTGTGTCCAGTCTCTGCGATGCTGTCGGATGAACTTGCAGCCTGGCGACGGGTGTCACGGTAGCGTTGGAATCCATTGGCACCTGGAAAGCTTGATAAGGGGTAACGGTTGGTGGTCACCCTGGCGCAGGGCAAGACTGGTCCGGATGATGTTTGGAGGATCTCTATAGCGGATGTTCCAGCATCAGCATGTCCCGATACCAGCTCGGGAAGTGCTAGAGATTTCGAAGATAGGAGAAATGTACAGAGATAGTTAAGATGACAGGACCGTGAACAGTCGGTGACTTTGTTTGGGATGCCGGTGACTTTCTATTTCTTGGCAAAGGAAAGATTTCTTGAAGACCATCATCGCTGAAACAAACGACACATTAATGATAAGAACAACACTCCGACCATTTGTTACATTTTATCATCGAAAGAGCTACTTTTCATCTTTTTCCGCAATAATGGCACCCAAGCAGCTCAATTTCATCACCGGCAACAAGAACAAGCTGGCCGAAGTTCAAGCAATCCTCGCCCCAACTGGAGTGGACCTCTCCAACCAATCTGTGGACTTGCTTGAGATCCAGGGCACCATCGAGGAGATTTCGAAGGACAAATGTCGTAGGGCAGCAGACACGGTATGTAGTAATAGAGTTACAAGAGAGAATTCAACAGAATATTTATCAAGTTCGATTTTGTCTAGGTTGGTGGCCCCGTGCTTGTAGAAGACACATGCTTGTGCTTCGACGCCTGGGATGAACTCCCCGGCCCATATGTGTAAGATTCCTCGCAATCCCAAGTCTTTGTACCCGCGGACTAAAAGTTCTCTTCAGCAAATGGTTCATGCAGTCGCTCGGCGTCAAGCAGTTCCACAAGCTTCTTGCTGGATTTGAAGATAAAGGCGCCCAGGCCGTATGCACATTTGCATACTCTGAAGGCCCTGGTCACGAACCCATCATCTTCCAAGGAAGAACCAAGGTCCGAGTTCACAGTCCCAATCTCGCTGATGAGTGTGTACTGACTGATACGACAGGGCAAGATTGTTGAGGCTCGTGGTCCCACCGACTTTGGTAAGCTTGCTGGTTTGCTGGTTAATCGAGGAGAAACTGATCTGAACCACAGGATGGGATGCCTGCTTCGAGTATGAAGGCCAGACATATGCCGAGATGCCAAAGGTCGAGAAGAACAAGATCTCGCATCGTGGCAAGGCGTTGGCCAAGTTGACTGAATGGCTCGACGCCCACACTGAGTAGAGAGTCCTCGAGCAAGTTGATGGGCAGGCGGCGCTCCGTATACAATAGATAGACCGAGTCGCAGTTAATGAAGATGATACACTTATGCCTCAGAGTGGTCCTTCTTCCAGTTTTCGATCCAAGTCTGAATGCGTTCAAGATTCTCATCAATATGGTCGAGATCGTCACTCTGCAGCTCGACGACGATTTCTTCGTCGTAAGAATCGCGTGCCTCCTGCAGGAGCACCTCCATGATTTCGGCGTCCATGTTTTCGTCGAGCTTCTTGTCGCTGTAGCCGCGGCTCTTCAGGCGATCGAAGAGGATAGTGCTGTTACAGCGAACGACCACCACGAGATCGATCAGAGATTGAGGAAACATGTCACAAGCGTGCCAGTCGATAATTTGACCGCCAGCCTCGAGATCGGGCTCAATGGCGTCCAGGAGCTGCCGACGTGTCAGGAAAACATTCCAGTAGCAGCTGTATACACCTTTGATGGCGTACCTTATCCTCGTCGACAATGACACTGTTGAGCTCATCGTCGAAGCCATCCTCGCAGTCACGCTCTTTCACGACCTTGTTGACATTAAGGTGGGTGAGGCCAGTGTTTGATGCGAGCTGCTCGCAATGAGTAGTCTTGCCCACGCCGGGGGTTCCAGTGATGATGATGTTTGGTGAGGTACGCATTGTTCGGGTTGTTTGTCAGATGTTTTGTGGATGAAGATGACCTTTTCACATGTAAATTGAGGATGAGAACGTTCCCCACCCTCGGAAAACAAGCTACCGATGCGCCGATCACCGCTTCACTTGTCAAATAATTCTACCACCCGTTCTATACCGCTCACACTATCATGAAGCTCCTGCAGGCAGATGAATCACCGGACTTATCACAAAGGAAAGAGTGCGCATTGGAACGCCTTGCTCGGATCAAAACAAGAAATTTGCTTTGCTGCCAATCTTCTCGAGCATCGCTACGAGTTTGTCTGATGCTGCAGCGCACAGCAAGAATCCAAGCCCGCAAAGGAGGACAGAACTGATCAGATCATCGGAAGCGCGTAGCGTAATGCATCAAAGATCACGAGAGCATACCAACCTCGGCTCCAATTGCGTCAACCACGACAGCCATCTGGCCAGATATGGGGCATCGAGGACTGTATAAGTGCCGTGACCCTCGCGTGCACATTGACCAGGTAGGGGATGTAGATAATTTGTTCAAGATCATGTGAGTTGCACATAACGAGAAGATTCAAGTGTTCTCGTAAGAGCTCTTGCGTCCCACACTGTGTTTCTCGCCAGTGCCTTACTTGAACGGGCTAGCTTCGGTGACCCGTGACTTTGCGACCAGCCTGCCGTCAAAGATTCGAGCCCTGAGTACAACAAGAATGAGAGACCGATCACTTCTCGATCTCGGCTATCACAGATAGTTACTGATTGCTCTGAATCGGACTGGCTGTCAGTCCGCAAAGGATATCGTCATTGAAGATCTGTGGTGCTGAACGCGTATTACTTGAAGGTAATTAGTCTGGAATGGTTCGAGTGATTTAATATTCGTGACAACATTGCAATAACTGGATGGTCCCCTGCTTCGTACTCAATGATAGATGGTCTTGGAGTTATATGAGGTAGTGACTCTTCAGCAAAGACTGAATTCAACAGATGGTTCGGGTGTTGCTCCCGCGCTCGACGGTCCGTCGCTGTATCTGTGATATGGGTGGCCGAGCTGGTGCGATGCCTCTGAGTGATGTGCTTCAAAGACAACCAGCAGGTGACTATGCGTGTGGTTCAGTAGATCGTCGTAGACAGGGAGGTTACGGATGCTCTTCTCCGACCAGTCAGCTATAGTCGGACGATGGGATGACTTCGAGTATGGCCGCATACTGCGTGGGCACGTGGCGACTGCTTTTAATCTATGGGTTGTGGACACAGACAAGGATAGAGTCATCTCGCATGCTGGTCTCATTCGAGCGGGGCAGAAGATCTAAAGTCTTCATTGTTTTGTATTGGGAGCGCCACGAGTACTGCTCTACTAGGGGTCGAGTCTTGTAAATATGTGGTCTCATGAGTGCTATCGACCCTTGTAATAGTTGATGGCGTGGGCGATGGCTGCTAATGACATGCTGTCGTGGTTTAAAGCATGATTAGAGGCACTTGTGACTAGAGAATGGTCAGCCTTTCTCTCCTTGCTCGAGTTCCATTGCTCGAACGCCTCAAACGCCACCCACTACCACTCGCTCCACACTTACGACGAAAGTGGTTCTACTCTATGGCTTCGTGGTCAGTAGCCGTAATGGTCGGTAGAGTACGGAAACACTGCATCGAGCATAGAACGTTGGGCAGAGGGAGGGGTTTTACGCTCAAAGATGGCTTGGTGCGGGCTGTCAGGATTTGGGAACACTGCACGAGGCTTTGGTGTTTGGCAGTGGACGAGCTATACCAAGCTGCCCTCAACTTTGCAAAGCTGGGCCGATATCGAAATAGCTCTCCTCGATGGCTCCGCGGTTGGCTGTGGAGTGGATAATATACGGGGGGGATACTGCGCGAGTGCGTCCATATCAGGTTGGACATGTCACTTTGTTTCGAAAAGTGACATTTACATAGCTAGACAAGAACACTCTTCAACATATGGACAAGCTGGAGAAATTTGCCCAGCCGACTCGCAAAAAAGAAAGTGACAATGCAGGTGACGTGTGGAACCAGGTCTGAGATTGTGATTGTTGCTGAAGTCTTCCCGAGAATACGTCCACAAGATTCACCTCCACAGGAGCTAGACATGTTCTATTCCTGAAATCTGATGAGGATTCGATTTTGTGATCTGTAATCCGTGATAGTGAATGGCGGCCTGCGAACCTTTCTTGAACATGCTCTAGTGAACGCATATGCTATGTCAATGTTGGACGGCGACATCGTCGCGGCAACTCTGACTCCAAATCATAGAAACAGCCATCCAAGCCCATCTCTGCCACTCTCTTCCGTGTTCTCTTCACTTCGCCTGAGGTGCATTCTGGAAATTGTCCTTCAGTTCTGTTCCACTGACGCTCCAACATCTTCCGCCGGTCTTCTTTTATTGCACACTGCTCATACAAGTCTACACTGTTTCATCCTCATCCACCTACCTCCCTTCCTTCATCCTTCATCGCGACCTTCGCCCAACATGTCATACTCATACGCCACAGCCAAGGCTGTCCTCAGCGACGTCGACAAGGACCGTATTCTTGCCATGCATCTCAGCCAGTCCGACATCAGCAATGTGAGTCGACAGTGTAAACGAGGGCTCACACATGATCCGCTTTGAGTACTGACTTGAAGTTACAGGTCGACTGGGACAAGGCAACTCAGGCTTACGGCGCCGCCAGCGTCGAAAGCATGAGGGTCTCTTACCGCAACCTCCTCAGGAAGATCGAGAAGGCTGGCGGCAAGACAGACGTTACCGCACCACACGCTGGAGCCGACGCTTCCGCTTCTTCTACTCCCAAGACGCCCAAGACTCCCAAAGGCAAAGGCGGTCGTCCTCCCAAGCGCAAGGCACACGACACCGGATCTGACGAGGATGAAGACGCGCCCAACTCTCTTCGCAAGAAGGCCGCCAAGAACATGATCAAGGCAGAGGACGAGGACGAGGATGATGAGACTAACAAGGCTCTCAAGAAGGTCGGTCGTTCTCGCAAGACTCCTGTCAAGCCTGCTACAAAGACCGCCTTGAGCAAGGCTGCCGATGGTAACGAGGACACCGCTGACAACTCCAACGACGTTCCTGAAGATGTTGAGGCTGCTAAGGAGGACGATCAGACTCCTGGCATGATCAAGGAGGAAGACCAGTCTAAGTATTAGTGTCTCCAGTGCACCTACATGACCGTTGATCATTCGGCAGCAGGCTGCAGTCAGATGGTTCTATTGCGCCGTGCAACTCTGAGGCTACTGCGGAGGCTGGGGAAATACTTGGTGTTGCAAAGTCGAGGGGCCAACACACCAAATCAAGGGCTTGAGCTGGCGACGAGGACATGCTGAAGATTGTTGCGATCTCGAAGATCGCGCGTTTCTTCTCCATGGAGCTGCTCAGAAATACAGAAATTCTCAATCCAGAGGCAAGACACCGTATTAATGCGAATGGAAACAATTGATCATCTTCGAGGCCTCTTCTCTGTTCGATTTCTATTGCTGAGTGACGTCTGTCCTGAATGTGGGGAGATGGATCATTGTGTTGTCTGGAGTAACGTGGAGCACACACTAGCGATTGTCGAGGTCCTGAGAATTATCGCGGATATGATGGCTATCACGAACAGCTCGAAAAGTTGTAGTACTCATCATATAATGTCGAGCAACCAGATACAAGAGTGACTGTGTGGTGAGCGGAGAGAGTGAGGACGACCTGAGCTGCGGCAGTGAATGCCAAGACGCTAGCCGGCTAAGTCCTCGGCGCACTTTGACGCCCACACCCGACGAATTCGACCCGACCTGCTCGAATTTCCGTGTGAGAGACGAACATCCGTGAGACGACACGACTACACAACTCGACACTCGCCGGGACAATTCAAATCGACACAAGATGCCATCCGAGCAAGGTCACCGCCGTGAGTTTCCCTAGAGTCTGGAATCTGGTCTTGCGAAGACGCCACCTGCCAGATTGAAGATGAACGCCTCGAAAGAAATGTCTGCTAACGCGCTACAGTCTACGTCAAGTGAGTAAAGAATCCGAATCGCTGCCACACCTTCATCTACGCCTATCTTGCTGTATCCGAACCGATCGATCTCGAACAATGAACGAAAACATCACACTCCATCCACAACACAACAACCGACGCATAGCGCACAGAACGTATATTAATCTCTTTCGCACAGGGGACGTCACCTCAGCTACCAGAGAGGCAAGCGCAACACCAACCCCAACACCAGCTTGATCAAGATTGAGGGTGTCGACGACTCCAAGGCCGCCAGCTTCTACCTCGGAAAGAAGGTCGCCTTCGTCTACCGCGCCTCCAAGGAAGTCCGCGGCTCCAAGATCAGAGTCATGTGGGGCAAGGTCACCCGCGCTCACGGTACATATTCCCTGGACAGCAGAAAGAGACAAGGAGCACATCTGACGAAGAAATTACAGGCAACTCTGGTGTCGTCCGCGCTCAGTTCCGCAACAACCTCCCTCCCCGTTCGTTCGGTGCCACCGTCCGCGTCATGCTTTACCCTTCTTCGATATAAGTGCGGCAATGACGGAATCGATGGGATAACGAGCATGATCAAGTGTCGCAGCGGTGTTGGTTTGCAGTCAACCTGGTCTCTATGACAAAGCCAGTGGTTCAAAAGGAAGGCGTTTTCTCAGTCTGGGAAGGGAAGCTGCCGACTAGTTTCATGTCCACAAAAGAATCGCAAAAGCCTCCCGGCATGGCGCAATAGCCATGATGAGATAAACTGGTTCCCGTCGTCTCGAAAATTTTAACGTTCCAAACTCGACTGAAACTCACGCGTGAATTGGCCTAGATTGTGATTTTGTATAGGATACTAGAATTAACGACTGCTAGAAACAGTCAAGAAAGCTACATGAATGGGCAGACCAACACGGACAGGGTCGTAGTGAATATGGCACTGATTGCATGCGTCCATAGCCATGACCGGCCAGTGTGGAATTGTGGAGGGTTTCGGCTCTATAGCCCCAGATCGTTTCCCGAACAGGCGTCATCAGCCCGTGCCTGCCGCTTTGCTGCAGACATGCTTCCTTTTTGCTCGTCGTGACTTTGTTCATTCATTTGCTTGCCCACGAGTTGCGACAGTTGCGGTTGCTTCTCTCCGACAAACAGCAAGCCTCATGGATCGCAATGGCTCGAGAAGCCGCCGGCGCTCGTCCGTCACCGTCGACGACGACACAGCCAGCCGTCGTCATAACTTTTACCGTCGCGAATCCAACATGAGCGAGTTAGTATATTCATTTTTCAGCCCCAACACCATGCCCCTCGTACTTATAGAAGCAGGGTTAGTTTCCTCAGCAATGTCGGCATGGCCAACGACGAGATCTTCTCAGGGCCCATGTCCGAGAGCGTGCCCACTGCCAACAGCTCCTTCGCCCATCGACGTTCGCGCGCAGACTCGACTACCAGCTTCACCTACTACGATGATGAGGACGAGGACCGCGACATCTCTGACGAAGAATGGCTTCAGGAAGAAGCCATCATAGACGAGGAGGCAGAGATCGAAGAAGGCCGTGCTGACGATGCTGAAGACGCTCATGCTTTTGCTGAGCCCGACATGGACCTGGAATCCAACCACCGCCCCTCTCTGCACAGTCGCAAATCCTCCGGCTACTCTCGCTCATCGGCGCGCAGCCCACTTTTGAGACGTCGTCGTTCCTCGGATACAGACAGAAGCGTTAGAAGTGGTTATGGCTCGGGCGGAAGGACGACTCAGAAGATATACATCCAGAACGAGGACATGACTATCGTCGTTGCTGGTTTCAAGACTTCTGTTCTCGGATACGCCATCTACCTCTGCATATCCATCTGCACCCTTGGTCTTGGCTTCTTGCTGTTCCGCTGGTTGCCACGATGGCGCGTACGATTGACTGGCTCCCCAGCCCCTTTGCATAAGTGCGACTGGCTAGTCATCGAGAATCAGTGGAACGAAATGGTTGTTCAGCAGCTAAGCAAGCAGAGTTTCGAGCTGCCTCTCTCTTCTGTCTTTGGCATGCCTGGTAAGGGTAAGATGCGCGAATTCGATGAATATAACGATCCTATTCTCGATGAACTTCGCATCATGGACTACCGCTACATTCGTTTCTGTTTCCACCCGTTCAAGGACAAGTTCATCCTCGGAAACACCTGGCAAGACCCTGCCTGGACGGACGTGGTTACCATCCGCGCTGGTATTGATGGCGAGGAGCAAGAGAACCGCGAGCGTATCTTCGGCAAGAACATGATCGATATCGAACAGAAGTCAATCGGTCAGCTCCTTGTTGACGAGGCTCTGCATCCGTTCTACATCTTCCAAATCGCCAGTCTGGTCCTCTGGTCTGTCGATGAGTATTACTACTATGCCGCTTGTATCTTCATCATTTCGATTGTAAGTATCGCATCGACTTTGATCGAGACTAGGGCGACTATGGCACGTCTTCGCGAGATCTCACGCTTCGAGTGTGACATTCGTGTGCTTAGAAGCGGATTCTGGCGCTACGTTCAGTCAAGCGACCTGGTGCCGGGAGACGTCTACGAAATCACGGACCCCAACCTCACACAATTCCCTTGTGACAGTCTTCTGCTTTCTGGAGATTGCATAGTCAACGAGAGTATGCTCACAGGAGAATCTGTTCCGGTCTCCAAAGTCCCAACAACCAACGAATCGCTGGAGCTCCTCGATCTTAGTGCTTCATCTATCCATCCCGAGGTCGCAAGAAACTTCTTGTTCAGCGGTACCAAGATCATCCGCGCTCGCAGGCCCCAGGAAGATAAAAGCGATGAAGCCGCCGCTCTGGCTCTAGTCGTTCGCACTGGATTCAACACAACGAAAGGAGCATTGGTCCGCTCCATGCTTTTCCCCAAGCCTTCTGGATTCAAATTCTACCGAGACTCGTTCCGTTACATCGCAGTCATGGCAGGTATCGCCATGGTTGGCTTTGTGGCTTCGTTCATCAACTTTGTTCGTCTCGGCCTCGAATGGCATCTCATTGTCGTTCGCGCATTGGACTTGATCACCATCGTTGTCCCTCCCGCACTACCCGCCACTCTGACTATTGGCACCAACTTCGCTTTGTCCAGGCTAAAGAAGAAGTTCATCTTCTGCATCAGTCCTCAGAGGGTCAATGTTGGTGGCAAACTTGACGTGGTCTGCTTCGATAAGACTGGTACTCTGACTGAGGATGGTCTTGACGTTCTTGGTACTCGTGTAGTACACCGACCTGCGAACAGATTCAGCGATATTCTTACTGACTCTACTGCTCTTCTACCTGGCGCAACCTACGAGCGTGACCCTACAGTCGACTACAATGCAAACAAGGCAATCTTGTACACAATGGCCACCTGTCACTCTTTGCGCATTGTCGATGACGAGTTCGTCGGCGACCCTCTGGACCTCAAGATGTTCCAATTTACTGGCTGGCAATACGAAGAAGGATCCGAACGACCTGGCGCAACTGACGAGGACGAGCAAAACTCGTTGTCGCCATCTGTAGCCCGCCCTCCACCTGGTATGGAACTTGATCTGGATGAAGACGAAAACTCACCCAACAACAAACGAGCAATCGAACTGGGAGTGCTAAAGTCCTTCGAGTTTGTCTCGCAATTGAGACGTGCCAGTGTTATCGTCCGTCAATTCGGCGACCCCAGCGGCAATGTTTACGTTAAGGGTGCACCTGAGTGTATGAAAGACATCTGTCGCCCTGACAGCTTCCCACCGGACTACGAAGAGCTACTTAGCTACTACACGCACCGTGGGTTCCGTGTCATTGCTTGTGCAACCAAACACATCTTCAAGCTCAACTGGTTGAAAGTGCAAAAGATGAAGCGTGAAGAGGCCGAGTCTAACCTTGAGTTCGTCGGGTTCATCATTTTCGAGAACAAGCTCAAGCCTACTACGACGGGTATCATCGAAGAGCTTCGCGATGCAAACATCCGCACCGTTATGTGTACCGGAGACAACATCCTGACTGCTATCAGTGTCGCCAGAGAATGCAACCTGATCGACAGATCTGCTCACTGTTTCGTTCCTCACTTTGTCGAGGGCGATTCACGCACTGCTCTATCCCGTCTGAGCTGGGAGAGCGTGGACAACCCGGCTTACCAACTGGACGACAACACTCTGAAGCCTTTGCCTCCGCCCGCCGAACACGACTGCTCTTTGCCATACGACGTCTCAAATCTGCGCAACTATTCTATCGCTGTCAGTGGTGATGTTTTCCGCTGGCTCGTTGACTTTGCCTCGCCAAAGGTTCTTCGTGAGATGCTAGTCTGCGGCCAAGTCTTTGCACGAATGTCGCCCGATGAGAAGCATGAACTTGTGGAGAAGCTACAGAGCATTGACTACTGCTGCGGTTTCTGCGGCGACGGTGCCAACGATTGTGGTGCTCTCAAAGCTGCAGATGTGGGTATCTCCCTCTCTGAGGCTGAAGCTTCAGTCGCTGCGCCATTTACCAGCCGTATCTTCGACATCTCATGTGTACCTGAGGTTATTCGTGAAGGCAGAGGTGCGCTTGTCACAAGTTTCAGCTGTTTCAAGTACATGTCCCTGTACTCGGCCATCCAGTTCACTTCTGTGAGCTTCCTTTATGCCTCTGCTTCTAACCTTGGAGACTTCCAATTCTTGTTCATCGACTTGGCCCTCATTCTTCCCATCGCTATCTTCATGGGCTGGACAGGTCCATACCCTGTCCTCTCCAAGAAGCGCCCAACTGCTAGCTTGGTCTCTCGCAAAGTCCTTACACCCCTCCTTGGCCAGATTGTTATCTGTGTCTTGACTCAACTCGTTGGCTGGGAGATTGTACAACGCCAACCCTGGTATCAGCCACCGGTGCTGGACAGGGAGCACTCGAATTCAGAGAACTCGCAGAACACAACTCTCTTCTTGATCTCTTGCTTCCAGTACATACTTTCGGCCATCGTTCTCAGTGTTGGACCTCCTTTCAGGCAGTCCATGACACAGAACTGTAAGTACTTTGCCATTCGCAAACAAAAACGCATCTACTAACATGGTCATAGTGCCCTTCGTTATCACCATGGTGACTGCCGTTGGCGTATCCGCCTACATGCTGTTCGATCCTGCCCCATGGCTTGTCAGCCTTATGGAGCTCACGGATATGTCATCAAGCTTCCGTATTTTCATCTTGGTACTTGCAACTGGAGGCTTCGCTTGCTCGTACCTGGCCGAAAGAGTCGTGTTCCCTCCTCTTGCCAAGTGGATCGGTAAGGCCAACGCCAAGTTACGACCGAGCCACCAGAAGAAGAGGAAGGAGTACAAGCTTATTGCTGAGAGCATGCGCATCTGAGGAAAGAATGGAGGATTTCTCGTCTACTCTTCACTGCTAGATGGATGACTATGGTTTTGTTTTATAGAGTACATACACGCGCAAAGCAACCTAGGTATACGGCTCGGTTAAGCCTAACTGTCCGAACTATTCCTATCTGTTTTCCTTCCCAGCTCGACTGATTTGAGGTTGACGCTCGAGCCGTTTGTAACTTTCAGAGACACGATAACTCCGTCCACGTTCAACTCAAGCTTGTGGTACCAGGGAACCGCATTTCAGAGGAACAGACAACCCCAATATGCCCTCTCTGACAGAAGATTTGTCTTCTTCCAAGTCTGGTAGTGATGAAAAGGAAAACATCTGAGGAACAGGGTCGTCCTCCCAGCATCCTCGAAACAAGTCAAAGACAACACCATCTTGACAAAACGTTTCGATTTTGACCATTGACGTGTAGCGTAGAGAGAACAGCAGTACGATCGACGCACCTGTGTCGATAGTATCAGGTAATCAAAACTAGGGGAATATCCATATTGAAGCGAAAATGTATCATAACTTGTGGCTTATGCCTTGACAGATATCATGAAACCAGTGACGGAGACTCTGGTAGCCATGACCAATATCGCAGCACCCAAGAGAGTGGCACCCGAAAACACTTGCATACCCACCCAATTACCACTGCCAACCAACAGACCTGCGATTGGTGTACCAATGAGGATACCAAAGGAAGCACAGAACGTGTTCATACCCATCCTTCCACCGACTGTACTGAGGTCTTTGGTGATTGAAGCCACAGTAGTGGGTTGCAGACTGACAAAGGCACCAGAGAGGGCACCGTACAGCAGAGCCCAAACGATCAGACCACCAGCAGTGTGCTCAATGGCTATCCAGCAGAAACCGAGTATACTGGCACATAAAGTACAGCAACCGAGTACATTCAGAGCACCGACTCTGTCTGCAATGAGACCGGGGATGATGCGACCAGCGATCGACCCAGCACTCATGATGGGAAGCATGTAGAATGAAAGTGTGTCTCTCAGGCCGGATACGTTTCTGGCATATGTGGAGATGTAGAAGAAAGGAACGTAGAGTCCAACAAAGCCGACAAAGCTGGCAAGACTGAATAGAGCGTACGCAGGTTCCTTGAAAGCAGCGAAGTCCAACAGCTTTCTACGTGTCTTTGGAAAAGCACGAGCCTTGATGCAAAAACAGGGAATGAGCAGAGTGACCAACGAGATGAAGCCAATGATGCGAGTAGCCCATCCAAATCCGATTTGAGGCTCGATACGACGGAATATGATGGGATAGATGACACCTCCAAAGCTCGATCCCGACGCGGCGATGCCCATAGCGAAAGACTTCTTTGTTGTAAAGTACGAAGGGATGATGGCGATCGAAGGAAGAAAAAGACATCCAGCTCCGAAGCCAACGCAAATTCCTTGCGCCAACATAAGCTGCCAATACTTTGAGCAGAGACTCGTCATCATCATCCCAAAAACGACAAGAACAGAGCCAAACACAATAAGTAATCGAGGATGTCCGCGATCGTAGACGGGTCCAGCAAAGACAGTCGCACTACAGAGCAGGAAAGCCTGTATTGATCCAATCCATGAGATATCCGAATCGCTCACATCCGGTATGAGCGTGCTGCTGTAAAAGTCTTGGAATACACCGAATCCGTTGATCAGACCCCAGCAGCTCATGAAGCACATGAACCCAGACAAGACTTGTAGCCATGCCGTGAACCCGCCATTTGGTATAGTAGATGCGGGATGACTTTTAGAAGGCTGTTCCTTGGAGTTTGATTGTGCTTTCTGATCCAGTGACCCTGTGGTCTGACCTAGCGAACGACCGAAGTGTTCTTGTTCTGAGGGTCGTCCTTGAGACTCGATATCGGATTTGGCATCCGATTTGATAGAGGAGGTGCTTGATTGTCGAGAGCTCGTCATATTGTATTAGAAGTCGGATCTTGCAAAACTCGCTCAGAATGTTGAAGGGCTAAAAACCTAGACACATATCACAGCAAGAATCTCGTACCTACATGATTGGAGTCAATGGAGTCTTATATTCCGTCGGTCGCCTTGCAACTATCATCAACAGCCGGGATTCCAGCGTGCAGAAGCCGGTATTGTCACAAACAAGCAGCGCCGAAGTGCTTCCTTCTATCCCGATAGAAGTTGTCAGATGCTTGATCGGGATCCACTTTAAGTCGCATGAGT
>Ga0058697_10000183_pt1 | contig 30736 bp, 33 predicted proteins | sample AgamicAsMae_FD_66619 | JGI IMG/M metagenome (GOLD analysis project Ga0058697, IMG submission 66619) | Agave microbial communities from Guanajuato, Mexico - As.Ma.e | ecosystem: Host-associated > Plants > Phyllosphere > Phylloplane/Leaf | place: Guanajuato, Mexico | collected 2012-06-04
CGGTGGTGCTCTTTGATGCATAGAGATCATAGCCGGCAGCAAACTCACTGCCACGTGTAGGAGCGCGTGCCGTCGCTGAGAGGAGCTTGATTTGGAGGGCTGGCGGCGGAGGTTCGAGGTTCATGTGAGGGAGGGAGGTAGCTGTAGCAGACATGTCTAGTTGCTGGTGCTTGTGCGGAGGAGATTCTGGAGTTGGAGTGGCAGCTGGGTCATTCAGCATAGCTGTAGACGAGTCAGCACCAGAAGATCAGTCAAGCTACAGAGGTATACACTCACAAGCAACCGAGAGGCTTGGTGCGGGCTCAATGTGCTTGACACGCTTGGGAGAGGGCGAGGCAGGCGGCGAAGGTGCTTCTCTTTCGATGGCAGGGGTTTGAATTTGCTCCATGGTGGTTGTGGAATTGATGAAGGACAACGCGCTGGAACGCGTTCTGGCTTTCGGCGTCAAAGTGCTTTATCTCAGCTTGCACAACTCTTGCATCGCTTGCACGTGAGCTTGTACAACTTTCATACCGCTTTTCCCTCCATCTACCGAGCTGCTGGGCTCATGAACAGACACCTTGACCTGTGTTTCAGTCCAGTCTTCTAGAAACATGTCAAGTCATGACCAAGGCCCTGGATTTACTTGCAACCAGAGCAGAGCGCGACCCAAACACTCCTCCTTAATCATGTCTGAGGACCCTTGGCTGCACCCTCACGCTAAGGGTTTATGCTTGAACACTTTCCACCAACTTTATTTCTGACCGCTGCAATATTTATCTGAGCAGTGTGCGAGATTGCAGATGCGCCCTGATGCCTGACTCATCACAAAAAGTGCCCAAAACCTGTCGCCTGAAGAACCAAACTTGAACGGCCGTCGATGATGATGATGAATGATGGTCGTGTGGCTGAACCAGGTTGATCATTCGTCAGCTCTTCCTGTTCTCCGAGCTGCGCAGACCCTGTCGACCTCTCCGCCAACTCTCCAAGTTGCTTGGTCAACTCTGGTTATCTAACGGCCGAGAAGAACTGTCATGCCTAAAACACGTCACCACTACTATCCATAATATCTGCAGCAGCGATATGTCCGGCCGTGCCTTCCTTAATTCAGCTTGCTATGGACTGTAGGGCTGATGCCCGACGCCGGAGGCATAAACATTCCCCGCCATCTCCCACTAGGGACCTGTCATGCCGAGTTCCGACCACCTGGTGAGCATTGCTTATGGAATCTCTGTCAGGTTTCCCTCTTGTCTGCTGTTTTGGAATCACACTAGCTCAATCGATCAAGTCCTTTGTGCCCAACGCTCATGTTTCGTAAACACTGCCAGGCGGCGTGGTGGCTGAGTGCAGTGCCTTGGAGTCCTTGTTATTCTGGGCTTACGACTACGCCGTGACGCTCGTCATGCATGGCGTCGATTTTAGTTTTGGATCTGCACTTTTTGACCGAGACACTAGTTTCTGCTAAGGTGCTTGACTCTCCGCAGTGCCGTGTACATCAATACATATATCTGCCTGACCATCTGCTGCGGTCAGCGCCTTTTCCGCAGCATTCCTATCTCCAACGAGCAATCATACAAATTCAGCACATCTCCGCTACATCTCAGGCTCAGACGACCAATCCATTCTACCATCACAAACAATCGCCAACACTACAACGAACATGTCTTCAACATCCTCAATACACTCCATCTTTTCCGACGATGAGCTCCCGACATATGAAGAGATTGCACTGCCTCCCAATGTCACTATCGAAGAGCGAGAGATTTCTTCCGATGACGAAGACGACGACGACTACTACTACAACGACCAATCCGAGCACAAGAGCACCACCATCAAGCAAAGCACAAAAACATTCGCCAGTCTGAAATCATTCCTCTCAGGCTCGGTCTCAGTTGCTCCTTCGGCCGAGTTTCAGAAATCCACCGTCACATTTGATCAAACCGCCGCGCCGACTCGTCCCAAGACGGACCGCAAACCGTCGTTCAAACGTGAGTACACATCGAGTCGCCAGCAAACACCTTGACACAGTACTAATCCCTCAATGTTAGTCGCTCCTATTCAAACATCAACTTTGCAATCGCGCAGAATGGCCATGCGCTCGACGTTACAAATGGGCAACACCGTCTAAGGACGTCATATTCGACTTGAACAGGCTTTTCTGATGATTATTATGACCGACACGAATCTGGGTTTGAGCATATGCAGGACATGGTTGCTTCGGTGTACTTTTTGTTGTTTTTCGTCCAGTTGTTTTTCAGATACCCAAGCATGGCAGGAACCGGCATTGTTCTTTATTCGCGCGAGCTCTGTTTTCTTGGCGAGTTTCCAGGTCTTGGAACAGGATGGTCAATCTCTGGATGAGTCTAGGAGGTCTGCATGTGGATGTAGACTGGGAGGAATACTTTCGAGTCTGTGTTTAGCTTAGTACCGTTTGTCTATATGTACAACAGGCTAGTAGCCATCTCCGATCAATGTTCTGGCAGTTTCATGTATGTGCAGTGTTGATCAATTATAAGCACAGAGTCTGACGGCATTGTTCACCGCTGTCTGCTCTCGAAGCCGTTCTCCAAAATATCGATTAGTTCGTCCAAGCTGTGGAAGGGAGTCAGGTCAGCGGATTGACGGTTGGGACTATCATAGATTTTGACACGTACCGGCTGATGACTATGTCAGTTCTGGGGTCCTTCTCGAGATCTTCTTTGCCTTCGCTTCTGAGTAACACAGTGGCGGCACCAGCATCGTGACCAGCAACGATATCGTCGATACTATCGCCAACCATGATCAGAGGGATTGGTCTTTTCGAAGTAGGTCGGCCCTCTTCCGACACATCTGACTCGCTGATGATGCCCCATTGCTTCGCGATATGCAAAATTCCAGCCGGTGATGGTTTAGCAGGGCGAAAGTCTCTTGTGACAATAGGTGCGAACGCATTGATGTGGCCTGGCAAATGGTTGCTCAACAGGTGTTCCACGGGCGTGTTGAAGTTTCTTGTGCAGATTCCTTTCAGGATGCCATTGGTATCCAGATGTTCCATCAACGTGACGAGTCCGGCTTGCGGGACTTGTTTCGCCATGGCCTCTCGCTCAACATCTTCGATAATCTGGTGAGCCTTTTTCTGTTCATCTCCGGACAGGCTGTATACGTGGTCCAGGATGTCCTCTCCTTTTGTGATTCCCAATTTGTTCCTCATCTCGGTGAACATGTAATTCTGCGGTTCGCAAAGAGTTCCATCAACATCGAAAACAATGCCTTTCAGCACCATGTTGCCGTCGATGGCGTCATGACCTTTGCCTTTGCTCAGAGGCGCAAACTGTCTTGTGGGATGTGAACTTGCCATCGCCAGTGTTCTGACGCTGTTGCTTGAGAAAATCTTAGCGGAACCGATTGTTGAGCGAAGGAAGATATTCATGAGATGCGAGTATTGTAGTTGGAAGGAAGAAGTTCGGCCAAAGCTTCAATGTTGGAGGTGAAGCGTCCACGGACGCCAATCGTCGACATCATGTCAACAACCCGACAATTCTTTTTCAACGACAGTATGATCGCTGTAAATTTCTCAGAATCACCTCACAAACGTCTAAGTCTAGCGCCTCGGACAGAGACTCAGGAACCTATCAAACTCAGGTATCTGGCCGAGGGCAACGCAAATATTGTTTACTCGTTCACGACAACTGCCAAAGATGCACTTCCTGATGGCGTCCGGCGTAAGCTCTTGCGACTGAGAAAAGAAAAGTCGTTCATTCAATCTACCAAGTCTCAGCTTTCAACGTTTCAACAAGAATTCGTTCCGTTGTTTCGGCCTGAGAACCTTATAGAGCAGACTCTGGTCGCGGTAGACGAAGCACTCATCAGGCGTCTCAATCAGGAACTTGAAGAACACGAGAACGGTGAGCTTCGGCAAGCTTTACGACACAGCGACCGATTGGCGACCGATGGCTATGGTTTGCTGATGACTGACATGACTGCTCGTCACGGCAAGTATCTGTTCGAAATCAAGCCTAAGTGGTTATTACAGTCGCCTGATGCGCCTAATGATTTCAAGAGGTGCAGGACTTGTGCGTTGAGATTGCAAAGGGCTCATGCATCGGCTGGAAGTGCCGTGATACCGAAGCCGGGCGGATTCTGTCCTCTTAGTCTGGTTGACGAGGATATTGAAGAAAGACAAAGAGCTTTCCAGAGCATCATCGACGCGCAGGCTGGTGATATGTCAAAATCCTCCTGTATGTTTTCAATGATGAGTGGATCTAAACTTCTATCATTCATGCCTTGCTTGTTACATACAAGATTTCTCAGAGCATTCATTGACTCGATACTAGTGAGAGAAGTTGTCAACTTCTTGGCTGAGAAGGGGTATCAAGTTTTAGAAACTCTTCGCAAGCACCAAGCACATTTTGATAAGCACGGATTGCTAAACTCCAACCCGTGAGTCCGAGACGTCTCTCCGAGGAATCTTTCTAATGACTAGCAGGGACACATTATCGGACGACTACTCGAAAGCCATGACACTTCGCGACTGCGTTCTGTTCGTCAAAGGTTCGATAGACGCATTCGAAAAAACAGCAGATATCCGTCTAGCCGACCTGGACTTCAAGCATGCTCACCCAGATAAGGTAGCAAAGTGGACGAGTACGGAGAAAACACTTGTAGACCAAGGCTGGTACACGAACGTTGAGATTGATGGGAGAATTGACTCAACGTGTTTGCTTACTCGGCGATCACTTTCAACCATCTAGGCACTACTTTGAGATATGACAATTCTTTGTCCTATCTGCAGTACCACAAAGGGCTTCGGGCAATCGGGGCGCGGCGTATGTGAGTACTTGAATGCATGTACCCGCTTCTAGCGCGCGGCGTCTAGTCCTATCCATTTGTATGACAGGAGTATATGTATATTTCATCTTGCCATCTGATACTCACGTCATCTCTGTTACCTTCAACTCTTGATTGAAGACTGGCTAACTGCTTACCAATGAACAGTTAGTTGGTGGCCAAGACACCTCTATCGCAGGACTCAACGTCGGCACCGAGTCGAGACTTTTGGGTGCCCTTACGGATTCTGTGGTGTTCGAAGTCGTGTAGCTTTGCGAACAGATTCACCGAGGATAAAGCTTGTGCCTTGAAGTCGGCGTTCCTGAATCGGAACTGATGCGGGTGGCCATTTCCCAGTGCTTAACGTCGTCTGGAAGGGCGATGGCGAGCGTAAACGAGACACGCTGATCATAGCTCACGAGCGAGGTCCATGACAGTGGATCACTGCTGGTTGCCCATCGGAATGACGTGACTTCGAGGATCACCGCGCTTCAGTGTTATAGCATCGATTCTGCCGAAAGCCTGTGAAACAGAATGGCTATTGTCGACTTCAGTGCTCACAGACTTGCGTTCGACTCGGTGTCTTGAGAGATGAGGTGCGATATACTGCAGATCATGCGATTAGTCCTGCAGAGAAGGTGTCCACAGTTCATGGTTTTGGCTCTCCGAGTAGATTCGCTGTACTGATGGAGTGCTATATTCTCAGCGTTAACCATTTCGTGGGCTCGCGTTGTAATTTTCTCAGGAGCTGAGGAGACAACACTGTAGCGGAGTATGGACACACGAATATAATAGAACTTTCAAGAACGCGAACATACCATACCTGATAATCCTGCAAACACTTAGCTGATGTAGAGAACCATCGGTCGAGGTCGGGTAAAGACAGCGACCTGAACCCTCTGCTGCCGAGGAGGGGAACGTATGCACGACGAGTGTTTCTTGTGGTTAGTTGTAGTGCGAAGTGCGGGACACTCTCTGAACATCACCCATATATAGAGGATCGGTGAAGGTTACTACAAACTGGCAGCTCTGCGGTTCCATCCTTTCAAGCGAGAGAATGCCTTGACAGCATGTAGGTCTGAGGCATCCGACCCATGTGTAACGAGAATGTTCCACAACACAACTATGGAACCGAGCGGCTTGATGCCCTCCGGTTCTGCACCTCCAACCATGATGCTTTGGATTGTAGCCTCTGCTCCTTCAACATATCCGGATTAGAAAGAGCTTGTACTAAACTCGGCAGCGGATGGGGCGTAGATGAGTCCTGCGATCGCTGGATCGATTAGATATCCTCCTTGCGGAACACTGTATGCAGCATCGTCGCTACAGAAGCTGAACGAGCAAAGCCCGTGCGATGCATTGAAGGTCATGGCCAGGTGGTCGAGCCGAGAACAGTGGTTAATCACCAGGGTCCCAGAGGCATCGATACGTATGAGGTGCCAGAAACTTGTCGCCGCTACAGGACCATAGGCAGACCTATTTTGCTACTGTTGGGTGTCAAGGTACTTCACAGTACAATCGGCGGATATATCCTCTTGTCAGTCGTTTGCAGGGTTTGACGCAATTTCTTGGACGTAGAGAGGGAGGACCGATTGGGCTGACTTGTGGCTGGCTGGGCACATCATGTTGTATCAACCGGACGTGTCGGAGCCTTTCTGCCTGAAAATCCACCTCACTATATTTTGATACGTTGCGGCAGGGCGGAGAGCGATTCCACATGCACCTGCCTTGCTCGTTCATTTGGTCATGGGATAAGTACCACTTGCTGCAACTTGCTTGTTGCCGGGTCTCGTCGTCCGGTAAATTGAACACTTAGTGTTCTACTTGAAGTCGTCTGAGCGGTTGAATATACTGTTGGTATTTTGTCACCTGCCTTAGAACTGCAGACTCGACCCACTCCCGACTTCGTACTCGTTCCCTCTGGATTGTTTCTTGGTGAGTGTATCGCCAAGCACTTGGTCATTGATGCTGAGCCCTGTCATCCACAGCCTTCTGCTCCTGCCGGCGGACAGAAAAGGACATGATCGTCACTAGCCTGGCCATTTGTTGTCGGTATAAAGTTCCAATTGCTGCCAACCTTCGCAACACATCAACTACTTATCTGTCTCCTGCCTCAGTTCGTACACACCTAAATTTGTTCGCAATCATAACCGTGGCCTCGTCACAAGATATTGATACATACCCAATCTCGACACTATACACTCTCACACCCATCATGACAACTTTCGCGCAACATCCAAACAATGCCACCCTGAACATACCTCGTTCCGTTATGCAAGAATCGAATGCCCAGCCATACATGCCAGCTCAAACCAGTGAACAGCAGATGCTTGGTCGTCAGCGTTCAACACCACGCATGCAGCCATACCTCGACCAAGATCGACAATATCAGCAGTCTGGATATGTACAGCAAGCAGACCGGCTGTCTGGGTACGACCAACGTTCCACCTACCTAGCTGCGTCTTCGTATGGGCCAGCAACGGCTGGGTCGGACAACACTCAACAGCTTCGACCTTCTCTGCATCAGAGGCACAGCGAATCGAGTTTCCGTTCTGCGCGTTCCCACAAGTCGACACGCTCAACAAAGTCGCACCAATCACACCACTCAGCGAGATCGACGCATTCGCCTCGATCGCATCATTCTCACCACGGCATGGATCGTGAGCTCAAGAGTCGCAAGAAGGAGAAGGATATAGACGCTAGGCCGACGATGGGAGATAGCGTGATGCTTGTGGTTAACCACTTCCGAGATCTGCTGTCTAGCGATAGACATTAATCGTGTTGGCAGAGACGAGGGCGTTGACGAGTACGATTTATGACGGGCGTTTGGAGAGTGCTAGATTGTTATCGAATCATACCTACGCGTACCTATATTCTTTGTCTCCGGCTCGGACAATTGTATAGACCCTCTGCTTCCCGTTGCTCGTGTTGTAGATGTGAAAGTTGGGTGTCTGCTTCGAGCAGTACGTGTTTTCCAGAATAGCATGGCTGAGCGCCTTTGCAGCAGTGACAGGACGAGCACTGCGAGTTAATGTCAGGAAGCAGTGTTGTCGCGGAGCGTGCACGGACCGTTTTTGCACTTTCCCTTTGTACCAAAAGCTGGATCTCAAACTGGGCAGTTACGGCTGCCGGAATCTGCAATCGTTTACAGTTTAGCTGCGTACGTGATTTTCGGCAGGGGCCTACAACTCACAAGATCTTGGTCGCTCCTCCCTTTTGTTTATAAGCCTCCGACCCCCACCCACTTTGTTCCACCTCAGCCTTTCAGTCCCTCTCCAATACCAAATCATCAACCAAGTCGTCAGACATCATCTATTCCATCAACACAACTTCTTCTAACTCCACAACTCAAACATCATGTCTGGACGTAAGTTGTTATATTGCCCTCTCCTTTCTGTCGCCATCACATTGTCGCCGTCGCCTCCGCCGTCGCTTTGCATAGCCGCAACGCGTCGTCGCGTTGGCCTCTGTCCGCCCCACTCCACCACATCATCGCAACATCTCTTACACCTTTACTAACATTGCTATCACAGGTGGTAAGGGTGGCAAGGGTCTCGGAAAGGGTGGTGCCAAGCGTCACCGCAAGATCTTGCGCGACAACATCCAGGGTATCACCAAGCCCGCTATCCGTCGTCTCGCTCGTCGTGGTGGTGTCAAGCGTATCTCTGCCAGTAAGCTCACCTCACTCTTCTCGTCCCAGTTACGTGTTACTGACCCTCTGCAGTGATCTACGAGGAGACCCGTGGTGTCCTCAAGACCTTCCTCGAGGGTGTGATCCGTGACGCTGTTACCTACACCGAGCACGCCAAGCGCAAGACCGTCACCTCTCTCGACGTTGTCTACGCCCTCAAACGCCAGGGCAGAACCCTCTACGGTTTCGGTGGTTAAACGCTGCCGACCAACCTGGACATGGTTACCGCCTCTGGTTCTCTTCTTTTCACGAACTTCTTTGCTTGCTACTACCACTTTGCTTTTCACACTCAAACGGCGCAGGGATATGTGAGCATGCCATCGTTGCAGCCACTGGGACACGGTTTATGGAGTTATCACGGGTACACGGGTCATGAGCAAAGGAACATGCTCTTCTTCAGATGAAGGAATGTCTATCAAATCAAACGAATCAAACGTGAATGGCGCATAGCCTTCATGAATTATCAACTTCAACACATGGCGTGCCAATTCTCCCTTGTCTGCATTTTTATTTTGTACAATTCGCCAGTCGCCGCGAAGCAATCTGATCTGCTCTTTGAGCTTTCGTGCTAAGTGAAAGCATAGTCGCTTCATCTTGATTCTCCAACCAATTCCATAACGCCTTTTTGCCATGCAATCCCAGTGAGTATACCCTCTTTCTTCCCAATCGTACACAGTAGACGCAGAACACGAATTACGAAATTCAGGCAGCGGTACCCTCCTTGTTGATGTCCTGTCCTGGCCTGTACTTAGGCTCCATGAGACCGATCTGTTGCGAAACACTCGTTAGCAGATCCTCTTTCCGGAATCGTTTCCCTTCCTGATTGTCTCTTCTGGACCCTCGCAACTCTCTGCTCGTATCTCCTTCTCTTTCATATTTTCATCATCTGCCGGCGGGAAAGAACTGACCATGCTGAGCAACCTCCAAGCGGGTTCACTCGGTTGAGCACCAACACCCAACCAGTACTTTGCGCGGTGAATGTCGAGCTTGATGTCCTTGAACTTCTTGGCCGTCTCGTTGCCATCGGTAGGGGTTTTCGGGATGGGATCGTATGTGCCGAGGACTTCGAGAGGTTTGCTGCCGCGTGCGGTTCTGTGTGTTGGGGTTCCCCGTCAGATATGATTTCCTTCTTCTTCTTCTTCGGTGTTTCTTTTTTCTGCATGACGGAATGCTAGGATGGACTGGAGGGGATTCCGCAATGTTCGAGGGAAGAGAGTGTTTCGGCTTGGGCGCGCGGAGGGTTTTGAGCGTACCGGGCATGGGCGACGACGATGTTGTAGAAGGGCGCATGGCGCTTGCCGAAGCGCGCGAGACGGATTTTGAGGACCATGGCAAAATGCGTCTGATGTGTTATTTGTGGTTGTATCGCGGAGACTGTCTATCGCCGCTGCAAAAGATGATGGCTTTCGCGATGAGGGAACGAACGCCAAGAACAGCCATGCGCCGGTGGTTGCGGCCGTCAACCTTCACTTCAGGCTTGCTTCACATTCCTGTCACTCTGTCACTCTGCCTTTCACTCTCACTTGCTGCCTTTCACTTTCAATCTCAATCAGTCACGTGATCAACTTCTAAGTCAGATGACAACCCCTGGTCTTGATTGTCGAATCTATGTTACATCATGTGATCTGCTGGTATACAAGTACATCCTGAGCTGCCTTGTTCCGACAGGATATGAAGATCGTTCAACCCATGCTACCCCCTGACTGTTGAGCAAAGATAAGTAAATCTGCAACTTTGTTTTGCTTACGAGCGTACGCACTTACTGCCTCTAAGCTCCGTAGCCATTGCTTCAATTCTTGCATGTATGTTGTTGAAAGCCTCGTGGTGGTTTTTGCAGACGGCCTCAACTTTGCTTTGCCGTTGTACGATGCCTCTCAACTCATTAGGGACGCCGTATGCTTGACGGAACTGAGATTCCATCTGCCTATACATCTCGTCTGTGGTCACGGAATTCAGCCGCACCTCATGCCTTTGTAGGAGGTCGATATGTGTCTCAACAGTCCTACTGATGTAGTCCAGCTGAGGCTTTAAGTCCTCTGGGACCCTTTCCAGGGTTACTCGTTTGACTTCGTCAACGGCAGTCTGCAACTCCTTCATAATGCTTGAGTTTAGCTCGTCGATCCTCTCACTCAGAGCCCTCTTTTCAAGGCTCTCCTTTTCGTTGGTAGTCTGCATCTCGTTCACCTTGGCGTGCATTTTGTCCAAGTCTGTTCGTAATTCATCGAGCTGTTCGAAGATCAGCGAATCCTCTCCCTTAGCATCTTCTTTGAGTTCTGCCACTGAATGTTCGGCTGCTTTGAGTCTACTCTCGATGTTTCCAAGGAAAGGGTTGGGAGGCTGGAGGGCTGGAGAAACAGATGGGCGAACGGCTTGATCCTTGAGCTCCTGCAGATCCTTCTGAGCAGCAAGCAAAGTTTTCGAATAGTCTTTGAGCTTAGAATCGACATCAGTATCGAGCTTCTGCTGCAATGATTCGACTTTTTGTCTGTAGAAATCAAGACTTTGAGTCTGCTCTTCGTGACTTGCTTTGCTTTTGTAGACATAGTCGTCAAATGCTTTGTGTCTTGTTTTGCTCTTATCGATTTCGGTTTCCAGAGCCGAGCAACGGGTCCTGAAGCTCAGTCGATCCTTAGTCGTCAAGTCTTCTAGAGACTTGTATTTTTCGCATGTGGAATCGATAGTCTTGGTCGTCTTTCGGCTAATGTTCTCGAGATCATCTAGGCGATTTTCGAGCCGTTTCTTAGCCCGCATCTCGCGGTCAAGATCGTTCTCCACTCTCTTTAATGCTTTGTTCATCTCATTGTTCTGTTCACGCAATTGCTCCATCTCGTGTGCGTCTGCACGGTTTGCGCGAAATTGGTCTTTTAGTCTGTTGAACTCGGAGCGGGACACGCAATCCTGATGCTGATGAGAGGCTGGACCTGCTTGGAAGTGTGCCTTAAAAGCATCTAACAATGATGCCGTAGCCTCTGCTGTCTGGGCCTCAGTTGTCTCAAGGTCTTTTCGAGCCTGATTTAGTCGAGTGGTTTTCTGAATTCCAAGAGCAGGAAAGTCCTTGTGTCTCGGAAGCATGTTCTCGTAGTCTGTTTCAACATTTTTGCAATGCTGACTGCTCTGAGCGTGTTTGAAAACGGCCGTTACGAAGGCCTCGAGGACCTTTGGAATGGCTTCCATGTTATTGGGTGTGAGTGGTTGGTTTGGTTGTTTGGACTGTGAGAATGATGACCGTCTGGAACTCGAGTTCGAGACTCGACCGCCGTTGCTCATGGATTGGTAGGTCGTGGCATCATCACAGCGGGCGATCTTTCGACCCGATGGGTTTAGATCTGGCGAGTATGGGTGCGATCGTTTCCGGTTGTCGCCAACCATGTTGCAAAGGTCAAGCTGATCGAGGTCAGTATGATAGGTTGTGCGAAGGACTGACTCGAGGGCGTTTGGATGGGAAGTCGCACTTCTTATGCAAGATTGAGTTGGAAGGTCGAAATTGAGTAGAATAGTAAGGATGCGAGGCAACTTGAGTGAATCTGATTATAGAGTGAAGTGAAAAGTGAGAGCGAACTTACTGTAGCAATAGAAATTGACGAGACTCAAAGTGATTAAAGGCGTTTGTCAACTGATATTTATGATAGTAGGCCGTGGCATGGATGGAGCCAAAAGGCGGGGCCAAAACGGGAAATGTTGGTTTGACGCGCAGGGAGGAAGTTCAAGCACGCGGCCGGTGTTGCACAACAGACGATCGAGACCGGATAGGGTGATTGAGAGAAGAGACTTGGGCAGAGAGAATGGTGTAGGCGTGTGCAATTACTCGATGAGGTTGGCCGATGGATTGGAAAAGCAGTACGAATACTTAGGTATTGCGAAGGGTCTTGATGGGGCTTGGAACGCTGGACTGTGTGATAGAATGCCCGTGACTGAGTTTGCGTGTGCAGCAAGTGTACTGGCAATTGTTGAATTGCTCGTTCCTCGAGTGCAAGAAGCAGGTGAAGGCAGTGTAGGCAGCAAAGGCAGTAAAGCGTGGCGCGTAGATTGATGCGAGTCGATTCGCGTCGGCTTGAGCCGCGCTGAGATGCGAAAGGTGCCGAGTGCTGCAACAAGACCAACCTGTCGCATCCCATCTCAATCGCATCCACACCTTCAATCGCCCTTCCGCATCTAACCGCGCCCGTCCATCTACTGCTCCATCTCCGACTTCAGCTATACGTACATATTCTCCTTCGCGGCACGAACCCATAGACGCAGTTGCAATGGCGGCGCAAATCTCGACCATCGCCGAATCCAAAGAGGTCCGCGGCCTCAACCTCATCGCCGCCCACTCCCATGTTCGCGGTCTAGGTGTCCAGCCAGACACTCTAGCTCCCAAGCCTGCCGCCGAGGGTCTGGTCGGCCAGCAGAAGGCCCGCAAGGCTGCTGCTGTTATTCTGCAGATGGCTCGCGAGGGCAAGATTGCAGGCAGAGCTGTACTTATCGCCGGTCCCCCTTCTACCGGAAAGACTGCTATCGCCATCGGAATGAGCAAAGGTCTGGGCGAGGATGTTCCATTCACCATGCTGGCTAGCAGTGAGATCTTTTCGCTCGAGATGAGCAAGACCGAAGCCCTGGAGCAGGCTTTCCGCAAGAGCATAGGAGTCCGCATCAAGGAAGAGTCTGAGGTCATTGAGGGAGAGGTTGTCGAGATTCAGATCGATCGCAGTGTCACTGGCGGCAACAAGCAGGGAAAGCTCACCATCAAGACAACCGACATGGAGACTCTGTACGACATGGGCACCAAGATGATCGACAGCATGACCAAGGAGAAGGTCCAGGCCGGCGACATCATCTCCATCGACAAGGCTTCCGGTCGCATCACCAAGCTCGGACGCTCCTACACACGCTCGCGCGACTACGACGCCATGGGCCCCGACACAAAGTTTGTCCAATGTCCTGACGGCGAGCTCCAGGTTCGCCGTGAAGTCGTACACACCGTCTCCCTCCATGAGATTGATGTCATCAACTCGCGAACCCAAGGCTTCTTGGCTCTGTTCAGTGGTGATACCGGTGAGATCAGATCCGAGGTCCGCGAGCAGATCAACACAAAGGTCGCCGAGTGGAGGGAGGAGGGCAAGGCCGAGATTGTGCCTGGTGTCTTGTTCATCGATGAAGTCCACATGCTCGATGCTGAGTGCTTCTCCTTCATCAACCGCGCCCTCGAAGACGAACTAGCACCCATTGTCATCATGGCCAGCAATCGCGGTCAAACACGCATCCGTGGTACCAGCCACATAAGCCCTCATGGTCTGCCGCTGGACTTCCTGGACCGCCTCGTCATCATCAGCACACAAGCATACTCGCCCGACGAGATTAGAGAAATCCTGAGCATTCGCGCACAAGAAGAGGAGGTCGATGTGTCGGCCGACGCTCTTGCTCTTCTCACAAAGATTGGCCAGGAGACTGGGCTGAGATATGCCAGCAACCTCATCACCACCTCACACCTACTGGCACAAAAGCGCAAGGCAAGAGAGATTGAGGTCTTGGATGTTCAGAGGAGTTTCGAGCTGTTCTACGACCCCAACCGTAGCATGAAGTTTGTCGCCGAGTTCGAAAAGAGATTCATTGGTGACGAAGGCGGTGTCGAGCTGGGTGGCATGAACGGAAACCCGGATGCCATGGAGATTACTGCCTAGATTAGTGCGCAGGACACGGTCCAGACGAGTGCATGTAAAGGGCGTTAAAGGAGTCACAAAAAGAATCGGAATACCAAGGCTAGCAGGGCAATGTAACGGAGGTTTATGATAGATGGCAAGAAGCGTTGGCTTCAGCATATCTGACTTTGGAATTTGAGCGTGCAGATGTCATAAGGTCGTGTCTATTAAATGCTGTATGTGCTGGTGCATGGTCTCGTCTAGTTCAGACTCTGAGAAGGAGATGGCAGTCATTCGTCATATGTACATGCCTAGAGTTTCCCTGGCAGGTTGAATGAAAGCGATACTTTACAGCTGAAGGCGGTAGAGTTGCATCCCTGGTTTGTTTCGCCTGTCGCAAAACACCATCCCCAAGTATCAAATCTCCGTAGCCGGAGGGAAGACGGCACAGAAAAGGCATGCTGGAAACAAGAGTCAAGCAAGGGAAGGAATTCAAAGGCTCAGCCTGTCAGCACTGAGGCGATCAGCACTCGTGTCACGGCGTACCATGCTGAGCTTGTAGAATCTCTCTTCGCCTGCAGCGGTCCTGCCGCCAATATACCACTTCTCAGCTCCAAGGACGTCTCTGTAGCCCATACCGCCTTCGGAGCTACTGTCTGACCCTCTGCGATTGCGCCTAGCCTCTGAAGCTGTGGGATAACTGGGCGGTGGACGGTTCGGAGGGCCATATACAGGCATGCCTGCCGAATTTAGACCCAGTCCGGGAGAAGGCGGAGATCTTGGACCATGGGTGAGTGGTGAGACATTGTGTTGTAGAGGAGATAATGCTGAGTGAAGGGGTGTAGGCTGGACGGGAGTGGTAGTGGGTTGATTGGAAGATGGCGTCTTTGAATTGATGGCACGAGGAGCCGAAGCGGAGGTCGAAGAAGATTGAGAAGGATTTGTTGCCGAAGTCGAAGACCAGACAGTCTGGGAGTGTGTGGAAGCTGCAGCTACGGCGGCTGAGGAAGTGGTCGAGATGGATGCATTTGACTTTGGTAAGGCGGCAGAGTGGGCACGGAAAGTAGCCCAGAAGTTTGAGAAGAATGGGCGGTTACTGCTCATGGCTGGCACACTGGGACCGTCAGGTCATTTCTGCTCCCGGATGCGAGTCGAAGAGGTGGATGGTAGGCGGCGATGTGGACAGGGACGACTGCGCGCCCGTTGAGTCCTGCGTCGACGGCAACGTCTCTGCTGCAGCAAGAGGTAGATGAGAGCAAGCGGGCGGGCTGCTCATGTACTGTATGTATGAGCAAAGGATTACCAAGTGCGGGCAGAAACGGATCTAAGGTGCATCGACAATCGACATGGCCTTGTTGCAGGATGAGGGGTGCCCCGGATTTTGTCGGCTTCCGTTTTCGTTCTCCCGCTCGCTATGACAGCCTCTGAATAATAATATGCCATGGCTGGCAGACATGGCCTATAACAATTGGCTCCATGGCAACTCCTTACGGCCGGCATATCGTGAGGGGTGCTTGATGGCAATTCGACGACAAGACATGCAGAAGAGCCATCCACTGACCGCGCTTCGACTCTCCACCCACACACACCAAGGTGTTTTCTTTTTCAAAGCCACTTTCGCTCGCTCCACCGAGCCGGCCCGCTCAAACAACCGACTCCTTCGTCTTGTTAAAGCTTCTTGCTCCTTGATACATCCATCGCAAACGTCAAAACTCCCGTGCAGCAAAAGGAGATATAAAAAGGAGAGCCAACTCCCCAAAGCTCCACACCCGTAAGGCCAAGCTTTCTTTGGGCCTGTTCATGGTTCGCCGATCGACATGACGATTGCTCGTTGTGGTCCCCCTTCAACTGTTGTGCAGCTGTTTCACGCGTCCTTTGCTTTCAGCAGCGCCAACCCTTGAAACCATGTCGTAAAATACGGGTCTGAGTGGCTGCAAGACCATTCGTCTGAATAGGAGTCATGCGCGCCCGCTGTGGTCCACCGTCATGCTCATCGTCACCGCCCGCCTGAACCCTGTTTTGATACTGCTTGTCTCCTTGGTTCGCGTCAGTCTCACATTCCTTGGTGGCGCGGCGCGTACTTCCTTCCTTGAGTATATATATTTTCTTGAAACCACCTCTTTCACCTGTTTTTCAACCTTTTCGCTCGCTGCGCAAGTAAACCTTCACCTCAGTACATCCATCTTATCCACTACACCTCTCAACCATCATCCACATATATCAACATGAACTTCGTCCTTCCTATTCGCATCGCGCAGCTCATCCTGGCAATATTGGTCCTTGGAACAGCCGCCTATGGTAAGTCCGCTTCTTGCTCTGTCAGCCGTCGCGTCGCATCGTATCGCTGACCACTGCCTGCTTCTAGCCACCAAAGGTTACACTGGCTCGCAATCTGAGATCAACTTCCTGGTCTTCAGTTCGATCTGGACGCTCCTCGCCTTGATCTATCTCAGCCTCACATCGTGGAAGCTCGAGCGCTTTGCACACCCGTGGATCATCTGTGGTGTGGAGAGCTTGACAATGCTCTTCTGGTTCGCTGGCTTCATCGCTGCCGCAGTCTTCCTCAGTCATCTCCACGGCTGTGCTGGCAGAGCTTGCAATTCTGCTAGGGCCGCAACTGTCTTTGCTGCATTTGAGTGTAAGTTTTGTTTTCCCCTGGGCATCTCAATCCGCCTTGTTGACAAGGTCATGCAGGGGTCTTGTTTGCCGTTACAACAGCCTTGGCCGCCATGGGCGTACTCGGAAGAGGTCGTGCCACCAAAGGGCCCAACACTATGGGCGCCTAAAAGCTTCACCTCTGACGATCTCGTATGATGATGATGCTCTGTGTCACGGTTGATTTGGTTTGGTTCGAGGCGGCGTTGTTCTACGGCTGGGAAAGAAGGAGATACCCTGGGAGCTTTGGCAAGACTTCGGAAGTAATATGGTCAGTCTCGGGAGCGATATGGGCTAGATCGGCAAGGGGTGATGGCCTCTTTCACATGCAAGGCGTTTCCGATCAAGCCACACCCTTGTGGCGGTGCAATTTCAGGGTCGCTCAATGACGCCGATTAATCAGCATCGAAGGCGCGCGAAACACACCAAGGCGAGTGCTCTTTGTCACAACGCAGTTGATACCAAAATACAAGTTAATATTCCTCACACTCTTCGTCACTCTTCACTGCATCTCTCGTGCAATCATGGCTGCAGGAGTTGAACGTGTGCCTTCGCCTGAAGCGCCACTAGAAGACGAAGCAGACAGTCTCGCTCTGACAGTGCAATACCACGGCCAACCTATAACTCTCACTCTCTCCACCGGAGCCACCATCCAGGACCTCTCCACTCTCGTCGCCGAAGACCTGCAGATCCCTCCTTCGAATCAAAAGTTCCTCATCTCGCCGAAACCAGGTCTCCTCCGCCCCCCCTTCAAAGACCCAACTCTACGCCTCGACTCCCTACCACAAAAAGCAAAGATCACACTCCTAGGCAGCACAACCCAAGAAGTCGCCGATGTCGAAACCGCAATTGCATCTCTGAAGCAAAAGCAACAAGCCCGTCGAGCAGCCCTGAATGCCGGTCGCAAAGTCCAAGCAAACCGCCATCGCGACTGGAAGACTGTGACTGAAGAAGCAACATACACATTCGCCACATTACGTCCGCTGCCACAACTGCATCAGCCGGAAAAGTCGTTACGGTTCTTGGAGCGTCTGCGCGATGATCCAGGCATCAAGGCTGCCATGCGCAAACACAAGTTCAGTGTTGGATTGCTGACAGAGATGGATCCCGCCGAGCACACTACACACGAGTCACGCACGCTGGGCCTGAACCGAAACAGAGGAGAGGTTATTGAGTTGCGTCTGAGGACAGATGCATACGATGGATACAGAGACTACAAGGTCATCAGAAAGACCTTGTGCCACGAACTCGCGCACAACGTGGTCGGCCCGCATAACGCAGAGTTCCATGCTCTCTGGAACCAGATTGAGAAAGAGGTTGAGAAGAACGATTGGTCAAGAGGTGGCCACTCGCTTGGCCAGGAAGAGTTCTATAACCCTGGCGACGACTATGTCGACGACAATGATCACTGCGATGCCGGTGGTTGGGAAGGCGGCTCTTACGTTTTGGGCGGAAGCACTTCAGACAACCAGACCTCTGTCGAACCTCTCACGCGGCGAGAAGCTATGGCTAGAGCAGCTGAAGAGAGAGCAAAGAAACAGAAGAGCGTGCAGAAGGCTACTGAGCACGATGCCGACGCACCCGCGAGCTGATTCTGATATACGATACTTTCATTTGGTTTTGTTCAATAGCGTAGCATAGTATAATGACGAAGCACGATTAACGTTTTTCAGTGAATAAGTATCAATTGTGTATTTGGACCTTGCTATAGAAGCTTACCGTAGGGCTTGTACGAGACCTTGCATGCCAGGCTCTAGCCTCTGTCATGCCTTATTGATAACCCGAAATTACAAGGAATGTTGCGAGCCAACCTCAGAGTTCAACAACAGATGTTTGCTTTGTATTGAGCATCATCTGTCGCCGAGTGGCTGGTACACCGTAGGAGCGCAGACGTGCAAAGCTCACCTGAAGGATCTCTTAGATCAAATAGACGACATTGACCAGCAGCATTGCGTGTTACTTGAGGTACATCAAGCCTGTCAGCAGTTAGCTCCATCTTAAACAAAGACCCACCTGATCCCAAGAGTCGTGGTAGCGATTCTGGCCAGTTGCCGCAAGTCCCTTGTTGAGACGGTCAGACGAACAAGGAGGGCGCTCAGCATGGTGTTCACAGATGTATCGAATTGGCGATTTAAAGACTCGAAGTCCAAGGTCGAGCGACGTGGCGATGGAGAGCGCCGCGAGCTGACTGAAAGTTATGGAGTGTCGCACGTTATTATGTTGAATTGCTCATTTAGTTGAAGCAATTTGATGGAACCGCACCACGGGATGTGTAACTGTATTGGAAAAAAAAGTCGGACTGCCGAACTAGGAAATCCACTGGAAAAGACGCTCGAGAACCGTAAAGATGTATAACGTGCGCGTGTCTCTGGGGTGTGTCGCCAAAATAGTTGCAGAAGCACGTCTCAAGATTTCTGATTCTTTTCTTGCCGTACGACGAGCTGAAGCCGAAAAGACCCGAGATATTAATCTGCTGATGCGCCCCGAACGAACCGTGAATAGCGTGGAAGAGCGGCAAGAAGATGACGAGAAAGGTGAAGAGGTACATGATGGTGGTTGGGTATAATAACCGATGGGCCGTCATGTCAAAGTGTGCTTTTTGAATTCCCCCTGGTCATTAGTAGCGCTCTAGCGGCGTTCGTATCTGTCAGCACCGCGCTCCTCGCCGTAGGCACGACGGCCGCCAGAAGCAGCAGCGTCGGCAGCGGGAGCTGCAGGGTCAGCATAGCTAGAAGGAGCATCAGCGCGGGCACTACCACGATCGTAGCCGTATCCGCCGCGTCTGTCATCGTCACCGCCAGAAGCACCGCCGCGTCCAGCGTAGCGATCTTCACGGCCGCCGCCGTAGCCGCGAGAGCCACCACCGTAGTCGTCACGGTCGCGACGGCTGTACGAACCGCGGTCCTCGTAGCGATCGTAGTCGCGACCACCACCGTAGCGGTCATCGCCATAGCGATCGCCACCACCGTAGCGTCCACCGCCAGATCTGCCACCATACTCTTCACGTCTGCCGAAGCCGCGGCGGTCGTTGTAGCGGTCACCACCACCACCGAAGCGACCAGGAGGACGGCGATCGTCGGCTGGAGATAAAGTCAGTTGAAGAACGTACGTGTTGAGGATGTGATTGCTTACTTCTCTTGGGAGGGCCGAAGTACTTGCCAGGGGTAGGGGTTCTGGGTCTGGAGCGACGAGCCTTCTCAATGCTCAGAGTGCGGCCCTCGTAGACCTCGCCCTGGAGACCAGACTTGGCAGCGTCGGCCTGCTCGCCAGTGACCATGTTGACGAAACCGAAGCCGCGCGACTCGCGAGTGTGAGGGTCGCGCATAATGCTGCAAGTCTCGACATCACCGTACTTCTCGAACAGGCGACGGACCTCCTCCTCAGTCAGACGGGGGTGGATGCCGGTAACGAAAAGGTTGGAGCCGGGGTTGGCAGCTTCTTCCTCGTCCTCACGGATCTGCTGGGCGGTGCTGGATTGGTTGTCAATGACATGTTGTAGATGGATGGTTGGAGTGTTTGGTGACGTACCGGTCATCACGGGCAGCGGCAGGCGAGGCGCTACGAAGTCTGCTGTCGCCGTCACGATCGGGGCGGGGAGAGCGCGAGCGCTCACGGGGGTATTGGGGCTCGTCTGGATTGGATTAGTTGGATGGTAGTTGATGTAGCGAGTCAGATGTAGATACCGTCGTAGTCGCGGTTCTCGTATTCCATTTTTGCGGTGATTAGATGGAGGGGTGAAAGGGAGAAGAGGAGATGAGTTCAATGGAAAGAAACAAGGAAGGGATGGATGGATGGATGCGATGGAAGTCGCAAAGGATGAGTGAGGAAAGGGATAGACGATGGTCGCGCCGTGCAGCTTCACGCTGTTTGCGCCTTCCTCAGGCTCGGCGCGTACTGCAAGCTTGGGCCCCTCCAGTTGGCCACAATTCGTGACGGTTCTCACTCGACCAAGATATCTGTCAATCATCCAAGCTGTATGATGCAGATTGTGTCTGTCAGTTTGCTGTGTTTGCACCAACAAGTCCTAAGGTGAGTTCGCCGTGCATTCACTGCTACGCTTCACTTCAACAACTCCGACATGATGACGCCGCTCGCCATGACTCCAGTCTTGCCCAAGACGAGGCTGACTCTCAACAGCAGTCGACACCCTTTGCCTCATCCTTGAGGAATCGAGTCACCATGGCCTCGAACGGCCCTTACTACCAGCCTGTCCAGGCCCATGACCAACCAGTATCCGATGAGATGCGCCTTGCTCAAGGCATCCTGGACTACACCGCCTCGGCCCCTCAAGCATCCATGTATCCTGAACCCAACTCGGAATATCACCATGCTCAGCAGCTGGCCTCGGATCAGGACGTCGAGGATCATGCTCAGCTACAAGGTCTCGTCGAGGCTGCCACCAGCGCTGCTGCCCAAGAACAAATCCGCCAACGCAACCAACAGCTCCACTTTGCCCACTCGGACCAAGATCTAGCTTCCCTACTGCGCGATCCATCTGCTCGATTGTCAACCTCAAAGCGCAAGCGTACCCACTCTCCCGATAACGACGACCCGGCTTCTGCGAGCGACTCTTCTAAGCGTCAACGACACTCGGAAGACAACCGTCACCACTCTCCGCACCTCGATGCTCGAGCTGCTGGCGTCCATTCCGCCGCCGCTCTGTTCCGACCCGCTTCCGACTCATCCAAGAAGTACACTCGACCTCCCATGTCCAAACTTTTCACATCGCTCGAGTTGTCTCCGGAAAACTTCCTATACCTTCAGGCTGCTGCCAAGCAATACATGCTCAACTCCGACTATCCCGATCGACAGGCATGTGTAGGCAACAGAGGCAGAGGCGATAACGAGATGGTCAAGGCTAGAATGTACCAGTGCGTGCGTGAGTTCCTCGAGGCCGAGGGTTGGGGAGAAAAATACTTCGGCGAGAATGCACCACCACCAAACGATGGAGAAGTCGACGCGGCACCTCAACCACGCCGCTACATCTGGCCGCGTGACAGGGACCGAATCATCGCTCTTTGCACCCCCCTGCTGCGTCGCATGGTCACCAACGAGCGCCAGAGACAGTACGCTATAGAGACACGCAAGGGCGGCAAGCCCGACAAGAACTCCCAGGACCCCACCGATCCTCAGATTCAGCATGCAGCTCCGGATCAGGACGCCGTCTCCAACCCCGCTCATGACAGCCACTCAGAACCATACGACTCGCGTCTGGATACTACTCCGGCATACCACCTCTATCTCATCGCTCCCGAGTCTGGTCAACTAGTGCGAGACCGCATCTCTTTCACCATGGAGGAGGAATTTAGCTGGCAGTGGCTGGTTGACACACTGGTTAGCAATTGGTGTAGTGCCTTGCAGATTGTCCAACCTCCGCCCGATATTGCAGCTAGCATACTCGAGCGCTTCACCATCAAAGTACTCACTTCATCTGGTTTGACTACCGTTTCTGGCGAGGGTGAATGGCAGTTGGCTGTTCAAGACATCCATCAGACCATCTGGCTGGATAACATTGTCAAAGTCGTGGCAGAAGGCCCTGCTACACCCTGAGAAGAGAAGCAACGAGTAATGTGTTCAGAAATGGTTATACACCCTTGTACATAGTCTCGGTCTTGCTTGCCTTCGCTTTTATGAATTGTAGACGTGGTATTACAGAACATGACAATACTGTGCAATGCAAACAGAGTCTCGTCGTCCGAAAACATAAGTTCAACGTAGAATTGAAGTCGTTCATTGTCACAAAGCAGCTCGATACGAGCAAAGCGAAGGACTGCATACCAGTCTCGATATCCATTTTGCTGCGGGGTTTCGGTGATATGGATTCCATGTTTCCTGAGTAGAGCACATACAGCATCGGTTGTCTTACCGTTGCTTTTGAGATGTTGTGCTTCGTCACAAACCATGCGGTGCCTTTGGATGGCAAGTGAACATCCCTTGGGTATGACTTCCTTGGTATCTGAGCAAAGAACGGCGAGGAGGATATACACAGCTAAGCAGTAGCAGTATCACACATAACTCTTCTTGTTTAAAGGTACATACAGATGCAGCTGTGACAATGCACAAAGGTTCAAAGAAACAAGATAGTATCCGTTGAAAAGCAACCTGCTCCCAGCTCTCATTGGGCATGTCTGCTGTCCGGAAAGTATCATGTCTATCTACGGCATCTAGACCTCTATATGAAGAAGGGAGATACAGGGGGAGTATGCTGAAGTCTGCACATCCTCGCCTCCTCCTACGATGAGTGTAATTATTGAAATGCATAGTTCTTTCAGCAGACAGGAGGCATCCACTGAGAGCCATAGTCACATCACAGATCACAAACGCAGATTGAGATCAGAGTGTATTGGTTTTCTTTCATTTGGGTAGTTCTCTCCTAAGCCATCATATTACAACAAGCATCTATCGATATCCAAAAAGTTTTTATAAGTCCATCTGTTCGGACCGTAAGAAGAATAGAAAAAAGAAGTGAAGAAGGGGAAAAAAAGCAAAGCCAAGGAAATAGTCATGTCGTAAAGTTCGTTTGCGTCGGTCATCATCAGTGTGGTTTGTTTCTCCCAGAAAACTCCGAGGAAAGCAGACAGCAAGAGAGCAATAGAAAAACGCTGTCCTCCTGCTCCGTCCCGATGACCGGAAAATGAGATTCGTAAAAGATTCGCTTTTTTTCTTCTCATCAATCATATCGTGGTGTTCCCCTCAGCTGATGAGGGGGTTCGTAAAAAATGAAATGCGTATTAACAGCTCGTGGTCAAACGACTTAGAGCATTTGGCCGGCAATGTCACGGATGGCCCATCGCCAAGAGTCGTCAGATCGACGGCAGTCACCATGCACGGGGAACCAGGATTCGCATCTGCGGCGCCACATGTTCTCCTCATCACGTTGACGACGGATGAACTCGGGACCCAGGTCGAACTCTTCGCCAACCAGCCATTCATCACCACCCGTAGTTTGTGTGCCATCAGGGGCTGATGTAGGACCTTCCTTGAGATCTTCGATGGCAGCGAAGGGATCTTCTTCGTCCTCGGTGACGCTAGGGCTGTTGTTCCTAGAATCTCCGGCACGTAGCTTGAGCCAACACATGCGACGAGGGTCAAAGACCATACCGCCAACAACCTTGATGTTCTGATTGGAATAGTCGGAAGCGAGCGGGGTGATAAGGGCAGGCCTTGGTGGCGAAGGCGGCAAGGGTCGTGCAGTCATGTAAGAAGTCTGTTGTGCATCATGGGAGGTCGGAGTAGGGGTTGGCAGGAGCGGACCGAGCTCGAAAGGAGCTAGACTGTTCTCATTGCCTTCCCAACGAAGAGTCTGAGGGTTGAAGGTCATACCCTTCTCAACGATTGGCTTACCGACATTGGTGGTGCTGGGAGCGATGAGCTGAGGACGCTTGGCCTTAATCCTTGAGGCACTGGGGCTGGTATGGGGGCTGCGGGCAGCAATCTGGGCCTTCCAATTGGTGCTGACAGGCATGAGCGGACCCTCACTCTTGGGACGGCCGGTTCCTGCAGCCCTGAGGCGTGATTCGCGTGCAATACGGCTTGCTGCAGTGTCGCGAAGGTAACGCGGGGTGTTGCTCTGGTCCTGGAAACTCTTCATGGGCATGGGGCTGCGAGGTGTCACGGGAGCGGGTGTCTGCATGCGCTCCGGCAAGGGAATCTTGGTAGATCCGGCAACATCGATCCTGCTCGGAATGTTGCGGACAGACTTGGGTGCGCCTCTGGCAGAGGGTTGCTTGAGATACCTGGACTCCTTGGTCGACGAGGTGGGCAGGTCATCGAAGAGGTCCAGTTCGGTTCCGTCTCCGAAATTGCGCCTGCGAGAAGGCTTTGTCACGGTGCGCTTGGAGGCAGCTTCTCTTGCAAGTGCGGCTGGGGCAAGATCGGCACGACGACCGGAGCGCGAGGGCGTGTCGGGTACATATCCTGAAGAAAGACGAGAGTAGGGACGAGGTGTAGGCGATTGACTGCGTTGAGGTTCGCCCTCGCGACGAAGGTGGTATGCAGAGGCGCGCGAAGGGGGCTTGGCAGTAGTTTGGTGGTGCGACTGGGCTGAGGAGCCGGCTGGTAAGAATGGTACAGGCTTGGCAGTCTGCTGAGGGGGGCCGCGCAGAACGGGCATGGAACGCTTGTTACGCAAGAAATTAGAACCCGAAGTAGAGGGTTGAGGACGTTGACGTGTGACAAGGGTTGCTCCAGGCTCAAAGACGGGTTCCAGGCGGGAGGCTGGCTTGGACGAAGGAACAGGTCGTGGGATGCGCGTGGCAGAAGGCTTCTCCGAGAAGGTGAGGGTCGTGGTAGGAGCACGGGTGGATGACGAAGACTTGGCCTGTCGTTGCTGGATGTTGCGGTGCAGAGTGAGTTTGCTGGGGTCGAATACGTTGCCTGCACCGATGTCAAGGCCACTCTCGAAGTCATCCTCGTCATGGGATTGCAGAGTAAGAGGGACCTCGACTTGTTGCTGACGCTTCTTGAGCATCTTGCTCAGATCGATGGGTCCTTCAGGGAGCTCAAGGCCGCCGAAATCGTCCTCGCTCTCAGTCATGACGCTGCCGAGACTAGGGCTCATGGCGGAGCCCAGTTGGGAACCTGAGAAGCTTCTGTTGCGCTGGTCGCGACGAGTGCCAGCGAAGCGTATGCCTAGGCTGCCTTCGGTGAAATCATCGAAGTCGTCATGTTCCTCTTCGTGTTCCTGGTACGAAGGCTTGGGTAGCTTGAGTGAGAGCGGAGCGTCGTTTGAGATTTCCAGATCATCGCCCCAGTCGTCGTCCTGGCGGGGAGGCAGTGTACGGCGAGAAGGCGCGTTTCCTAGACGCTGGATCTTACCGCTCATCAAGGCCGAAGGGGGGACATTGTTGGGAATAGGAATGCCGGCTTGGAGGCGGGCAGACTGGATTGCGTTGTTGGCCGAAGAGTCGTCGTTGGGCGCCAGCATGACATGCCAGTCATCGTCGGCGGCGGCGGATTCGGAGCGGAGCGACAGGCGCGAGGAGAAATGGGTTTGCACAGTCGAGACGGAGTTTGTGAAGAGATCGCCCTGGAAGTCGACATCGTCGTCCCAGCTCTCAATGTCGGCCGCGGCCATGGTAGGCGGTCAGTCGGCAAGCGCGCGACGTGGGCGAGGACGGAGAATCGGAGGGATCGAGATGGGGGAGCGAAAGACGATCGAGGCGCTGGGAGCGACAGTAATGAAGGAGCTGGCAGGAACGGGTTTGCATTGAAGACGCAGCGAGCGTGCAGCAGCAGAAAGCAGAGTGGACGAAGACACGACGCGGGAGGCTGGAAAGCTGTGCAACGGCTGTCGAGATATGCAACCCTGCGCTCCGCCGACCGAGCTGCTCTCTGCCCTCACCCGAACGCACAAGCCTCCAGCACCTTTCCTTTTTCTTTGCGCTTTCCTCACGCTATGCCGCCAAGAAGGGTCTGCCTTCTCGCCAGCTCCCTCGCCCTAGCGCTCTAGCCGCACGTCACAATCTCAGTAAACAATCATCAAGTCCACGCGACTTGACACCGGCTTCAGGCCTCTCTACCGCTGCAGAACCCTGCCTCACGTCGCTGCGGCTGTTGCCTGAAACGTCTCACTCGGACGCGTTTGCTTGCCGAAACGCTCGCCAGCAAACGCTTAAAGCCTGTGAAAGCTCGCCGTTGTTGTCGTTGTTTGCATCTAAACAAACGTCCCCGCCCCGGCATTCAAACCCTACCCTCTTCCGTACTGCTCCCTACACCACTCCTTGACTCAAGCTAGCCACATCAAATTTTACTCTGCCGTCATGCCATCATTACCGGATCCCAAAGTCTTACGGCTACCGCGGACTGACGTCGACAATGACTTCGTTCTCGTCAATATCCAACAGTCTGGCTCTGATCCGCTCGATCTGAAACTCGTCGGCACTGATGCCATCTCTCCTTTCGTCACCCATCTACGCCAGAACCAGATTCACAAATTACAGGCTTCTACTTCGCAGTCCGATCCAGACCATTGGCAAGCAATCCTGTCCGCTGTCTTGCTTCAATCAATTCCAAATGATCCTACTCTGTCCGGAGTAGAAGCCGTGGCCAATGTCTCTTCATCTCAACTTACTATAACCATCCGCAACAAGATTAGCGGCATCACTGTACATTTCCGTCACAATCCCTCTTCTCTATTCTGTATACTGATATTCGTAGCAACGACTTGGCGCAATCACTTTAGACAAGGACGAAAACGAAGATGTTCAGCTATACGACTGGACGGGCTTTGCAGTAACCCGAGCTGATGCACTAGCCCACCAAATAGCAGCTTTCCAATCTACTGTTGCGGAACATCAAAAGACAATTGATGACTTGACCTTGCAGTTGGACGATTTGGTCAAAGCGAAGAAGTCTCACCAGGATGAGATGCTCAGGAAGTTCGCTGCCCTGTTAAACACTAAAAAACTCAAGATCCGCGATCAGCAGCGCCTTTTGGCTCACGCTAGGGTAGACCCCGGAGCCGCAGATCAGATCCAGCAAGCTAGATCTGTAACTGCTGGTCGTAAACCTGATTTATCTCGTTCGAGCAAGCGGAAGGCCGATGCCAGCAGTCATGAGCCTGAAACAGATGACGAGGGTTTCGAGCGAACGGTTCTGGGGAACCGCATGAACCAAGAAGATGACATGCGTCAGGAACATGATGAACCCCTGGACTCTGACAAATCCGACCTGGATACCGAGGACGACGACAGTGATGGTGGCTTTGCTCCAGCCCCCATGCCGTCACAATCGTCACACTCCCAAGCACGTTCTCAGATCTCTGTTGGGTCCAGGGCAAAGACATCAGAGACAGCCAAGCCAGACGAAGCCAGAGCTGCGCCTATGAAGTCACCAGAGATAGAGCTCCCGCCTAGAAGGCAGATGCCCTTCTCCAAGAGAAGTGTTGCCACTTCTTCGCAGATGCCACCGAAGTCGTCTTCACAAACTCTCCCTCAAGCTTCTGCCATCATCCCTTCCTCCAAACCGCTACCAACGATGGACGATGACGATGAGACAGATGATGAGCTGTAGAGGGCTGTAGCACAACATCACTATTGCTTGTACGCTACCGAAACCGGCGACATACGACATTTCAATATGTAAGCCAGTGCAAAATTTGACCAAAAGTAAATTGCCTTGGCTCAAAGCTCTATTTACAGACTACTAAAAACTAGTTATATTATCGTCCATCGGGTCCTCCATACTGCTCCCTAAATGGCAACGTATTGGAGCCTGTTGCGGGACTTCCTTCCAATGTCTGGAAAGCCACCGTTCTCGGTGTCATCGGATTCAGTACGTTCGACGTTCCTGGCGCCAACGAGTACTGCCACTCCGCCTGCGACCTCATTTTCTCCCACTCTTGCTCGTCGAGCCGGGCTGTCTCTGGCGAGTATTCTGGTATTTCGGTCTCTTCGAAGTCGGCGGCTCGGGCAAGCTTTTCCGTTTTGGTAGGCACACAAGAGTACAGTGAGACGGCTAGCGTTATGGCGAAGAGAATCCTAGAGCCTGTGATTAGTCTTATGACACCTCAACGTGTTTGGAGACTACTCACAAGAGACAAAGCGTCACTGCAAAGCTGGCTTTTGCTTGCTCACAGTACCCGATGTTCTTCTTATCCGAAGCAACACTGCAACTCTTGGTGATGTACCAGGGCGCACCTCTCTGTGGATGGTTCTTGTCGGTCGTGTCAGGTGCAGCTTGTCCATATGCGCTGTATGCATACAGGACGACCAGCAGAGTATGAATCAAAGCAGAGAGTATCGGGATTAGGGCGCGCATGAAGAATAGGACAGGTTTGACCAGCATTATGAACATCGAGAGCACTGAGATCACGACATTGTAGTCGGTAATACTGGACGACAGTTAGGTTCTGACGACATGAGACCCCGTATCAAGCTGAACGAACAATTGACTCCAAATGATAGGAGGATTAATCGGTCTGTGGTTTGCGTAGGAGTAGAGAATCTCAGTGGGCGAACTGTTGAAGCCATTGTTGTATCCATCTTCCCACAGTCGGGTTCGATAGGTGTTCGGTTGTGCAATGGCGAAGAGGGCGAGAGCGGCCACAGTGAAGGGAAACTCTGCAGCGAACAGGTAGAGCACGGTCTTTCGTGACCTCCATTTCCGCGCGATAAGCAGCATTGTGGTAAGAGTGTGACTTTCTGAAGGATGCAAGAGCAGCACTGTGTTGTTTGGCAGACTCGATAACAGCCTTGTCGAGTAACAAGCCTCACACTTTGTCGTGGTCAAGCGCCGAGGGAAAGAGAGGAGTCAGGAAAGAGATAGATGCTGACCTCCCAAGACGCGGGAACAGACATGATTTGTACAGGATTACTGCGGTACAACCTATACGCATGATCTACATTCGTTCTCACACTATCACCGCCGTCAGCAGCGAACGGGGTAAGCTGTGTAGCCGCCCGTGGATGCGAGCGTGGCACATCTTGCGCTTGTTGTTCGTGCATGTCGTCCAATCAACGGGCTTACTCTGGCGCTTGGCTGAGTTTCCTTGCATGTCCATCTTACGTCCTGCTCACTCCGGTCTCTCGGCTTGTGTTTGTGTAAACTCATTTGCTCATGTCTCTCGACGATGTTTGGCCAGATATTCGTCGTCTGACGAAATGTTGCGAAAGTAGGCAAGACTTTCGAAGAGTGGTGACACAGATGCGTCTCATCCCCGAAGCTTGCCGCAAAATCAAATATTCAGTGATATGGACATCTGGCCAAGCAATCGAGGGCCAGAAGCAAAAGCTTGTATCTAGGAGTCTTAGCATTGAACATGTCGCACAATCTGTTCTACTCGCCCAGGAGAAAGACCATTATGTATCAGAAGAGGGTCGTGTCTCGAATGAACCAGGGTCGCACCCTCAACGATGCAACCTGGAAACAGATCGACGTCAACACCTGAACGACCATTCCTTCTCCAACAGCATCTTGTCAACCACATCAAATCAAAGCCATGTCCAGATCCTCAAGCACACCTCTCAAAATGCTCTACGGAACCGCGTGGAAAAAAGAAAGAACAGCCAGTCTAGTCACCCAAGCTCTCCAAGCAGGCTTCCACGCCATAGACACAGCCGCGCAACCAAAACACTATCAAGAACATCTCGTCGGAAACGGTGTGCGCTCCTTCCTCTCAACTAGCCACCTCACGCGTCAAGATCTATACCTTCAGACCAAGTTCACATCAATTGATGGCCAACTTCCAAACAACCTCCCCTATGATCCCTCAACCAGCTTTACAGAGCAGGTCAAAGCTTCTGTTGCCTCTTCACTACACAATCTACGCCACAGCGAGAATTCAGAGGAGAGCTATATCGATTGCCTGGTGCTCCACAGTCCTCTACCAACCCTCAGCGAAACGATGGAAGCCTGGGATGCAATGTCGTCATTCGTTCCTACAAAAGTACACTCTTTGGGCATCTCAAACACTTCCCTTCCGATACTTCAGCACATCTGGGCAAACAGCGCAGTCAAGCCAAAAGTGGTTCAGAACAGATTCTACGCTGCTACCGGGTGGGACGTTGGGCTCAGAGAGTTTTGCACAGAGACTGGTATCCAGTATCAGAGCTTTTGGACGTTGACTGGAAATCCTAGGTTGCTGAACATTCCAGTCGTACAGAGCACTGCTCAAGAGGCGGGTGTCAGCAAAGAAGTTATGTTTTACTCTCTTGTGCAGGGTCTTGGTATCACACCCATCAACGGTACAACATCTCACATTGAGAGCGACGTCGCCGAACTATCGAAATTGGAGCATTGGAAAACCGTGGATAACAATGCTAAGACTTGGGAGCAATGCGTGGAAGTCTTGAAATCAATGCTCACAAAGTGAGCACATGACGTGTAGCGTCGGAAGAGACCATGGTCCACCTCTGTCGTTGGTGGAGTCCAATTAATTCGAGATGCAGCACACGATAAATTGGCAGTTCAGCTATCAAGAGTCTAAGATGTCCTTATCAAAGATTTGAAGGTATACAGGCAAGATCAAACAAGGGTTGTACTGGTT
>Ga0058697_10000184_pt1 | contig 30693 bp, 23 predicted proteins | sample AgamicAsMae_FD_66619 | JGI IMG/M metagenome (GOLD analysis project Ga0058697, IMG submission 66619) | Agave microbial communities from Guanajuato, Mexico - As.Ma.e | ecosystem: Host-associated > Plants > Phyllosphere > Phylloplane/Leaf | place: Guanajuato, Mexico | collected 2012-06-04
ATTCTGGAGTCAGTTCGTTGAGATTCAGAGCGCAAGAACGGACATCTTGTTCGTGGTAAGTGTGACCGTTCTGAGTCGGTTTGGTGGTATTTGCCACCTTCAGCTCGACCTGACCAGCCATGTCTCTTGGTGCGAATTCAGTATGGGCTGCGAAGGCAACGAGAGTGACGTTAGTAGCTACACTGTTCCGAGGAACAGGTCGAGAAGTGGAAAGGCCGTGTGTGTCAAGAACGGAGGCGCGCGCTTTGGTTGGGTTGGTGATCAGTCGTCGCAGCCTCGTGCATGTAAGAGGCGCGGGCTGCATGAGGTCGCCGCGATCAGCCCAGCGGTACCTCTCACCCCGGAGAACGAGCGACGAATAACAACCACTCAATTCGAGACCAAGCAATGAACAGTGAACCAAACCTTCAAATCGGGTCCAGTAAGTTAAACTTCTTCCCAATCAGTGCCGTCATTACACGGCCACAGGTCAAATTTCTTCACCAGCTGATAGGCCAGTCTTTCGATCTGAGACCGTACTTGCATACAGTTGCAAGTCCAGCATGGACCGGACGCAGAGCGTCGTACTGACCGTTAATCTCCTCGAAGTTATTTCTCGCCATCATCGTTGGCTTCGTGATGCCACGCCTGGTTGAAGCCCTCGCATAGAGGCAGCGTGACGGCTCAATCAATTGAACTAGTTTCTCTCGTCTACAACTCCGAGCTGAGTAATTGCAAACGAAGCCGGTGCAAGAGACACGCCAATATCCCAATAGACTCTCGAGAGTGGCGCCAAAGTCAGTCGCACAAAGCGAGTTTGAATATGCTGACCAACCTTCATACTGATTCGGCTCAATATTCAGAGTAACGCCTGACCATGCAAGACAGTATAAAACCGCAAGCCACAGTCTCAACATTGGCTAATTGTCGAAAAAGCAAGTGGTGACTCGAGAGGATTTTGAAGCCATGTCGACAAGACAGTCTCTCATGATACTGCACCAGCCAACATGTTTACACTGAATATATCCAGGTCCAACTATATGGGATAGTTCCTGAGCCAGGTGGGTCCGAGCCATGGGTAGAATGAATAGGAGACAAGACGAACAACCCACTGCTTGAGCGACTGCTTGGATCAGTTATATGCCATCACGAGGCCAAAGAGGCTTTCGGTCGCACACAAGATGCTTGATCCTTGTGACAAATCCAGGGCCTGGAGTCAAGATCCATCATGATTCTTCCAGTCTAAAATCAGGGATTCACTGGTAGGTCTCTCTCCAGAAAACGCTGAGAGGTAACATGTACAATCTCGTGACGAGAACACGATTTCCTGAACGTCCAGGCTGCATCCAGGAATTTTGGACCAGTCAATCAATCCAACAGAGAGGCGTCGATCGCAAGGAAGATGTCTTTGATGTGATTGTCCCCATGGGGATCCCCCTGGAAATGTCATTTGAAAATACATCCAGGGAAACACGATGTCAGCGTTTCTGATTGGCTGTACTTCCGAGTATTCCGAAGCTAGCTGGCTGAAGCACGACCAGTGCGACCTCTGCTTGTTGCTTTGCGTTTGCTCTCTGCTCTCTGTTCTCACTTCTAGCGTCGTCCGTGTCCTGGAAAGATGCTTGATACATATATCGTTCGTATATGTTGTCGTGGTGCGTCAATGGATGTCGACAATCCAGGAAAGCTACAAAGTCCAGAGGTAAGCTGAACGGTGCCGCCACGGCGCCACGCCTCCAGTGTTTCATCGTTTGGGAATCGCAGTGCCCCTGTGACAGGCAGGAGGGTGCTGCGTCAAGCTGAGACTGGCCTATGAGGGTAGTCAATTGGCGCTGCGGTTCCAGGCGTCAGCGCTGAAGGGGGAAATTAGATGTTGGTGCAATCTAACATACCTCACCTACTGGTCGTGTTTAACGGCACCAAAAACGGCCAACTACATGTTGCCAAACCACGGTCGCCGTACTCATAAAAGCCAAGTCACACTGCGTGCCAATCTTGCAGGTATCAGTCTATTTTCATCTCTTGGTTCGTTTCATACAATCACTGTCGCCCAAATACCCCGGATTGTCTGCGTTTGCGTTCCTTCCGGTACCTTCTTTACTGTCAGCATCCCTTGCATCCACCGTTTCTTGAATTCTCTCAAATCCGCTCAAGCTCTCTCACGCGCATCTGCCACCCACACTCCCTACAGTCAATTCTTCTCCTACCAGTTTCACAATGCCTTCCATCTTCAAGACTGTTACCGCCATCGCTGTGCTGGCCACTGCCGTGACCGCTCAGTCTGACACCACGCCTGTCACCGGCAAGCTGGGCAACGCTACCATCCAGAGCAACAACCCCGCTGGAGTTGCTTACATCGCTACTCTTAGCGCCAACAGCAAGAGCAACATCTCAGGCAATGTCCTCGCCTTGACCAGCTCTGACAACACCGGCGTCAACTTCCAGATCGCCTTGACTGGTCTGCCTTCCGAAGGTGGTCCCTTCTGTATGTTGCACACCCCCGCAGACCTGTATCTTGCGCAATGCTAATTGAACATCTCAGTGTACCACATCCACGATTACCCCGTCCCCAGCGACGGCAACTGCACTGCCACAGGCGCTCATGTTGACCCCTTCGTGCGTGGCGAAGCTCCTCCTTGTGATGCTTCCCTTCCCGAAACCTGCCAGGTCGGTGATCTGTCCGGCAAGCACGGCAAGCCCACCAACGAGACCTTCTCCGCCACGTAAGTCCCCTAGATCTTTATACCAATTGTGGCACCACTAACACAGCAGACAGCTACGTGGACAAGTACGTCTCTACCGTCGTCGGCAATGGCGGCTTCATGGGCAACCGCAGTATCGTGATCCACTTCGCCAACAAGACTCGCATTGCTTGCGCCAATTTCGTAAATTACAGCAACGCCACTACTGGAGCCAACGTCTCGACTTCGACCAACGGATCTTCAAGTGCTTCTGGCTCGTCCACCCGCTCCGGCTCATCTGCTTCTGGCTCTGCCACCGGCAGCAGCAGCGGTTCCAAGACCAGTGGCTCGGCCAGCTCGTCTTCAAGCGCCGCCGTTAGCACTGGCGCTGCTTCTCAGATCTTCGCCAACAGCGCTTTGGTCGGTCTCGTAGGTCTTTCCCTCTTCGCCTTTTAATGTGGTGAAGCACTGTTCTTCATATGGAGATTTCTGACTGCCTACTCTGCATGGCCCTGTGTCTTTTCTGTACTTCTATAATTCCCCCTTGAGCAAACAGGCTCCTTTAGCTACTTTGATATGGTACGGCGTTTCGGATGAACGTTGATCGAAAAAAATGAAATTCGCTTCTCCACATCATTTGTCGTTTGTCTACTTCTCGTGCTTTTGTTCGAATGTGTTGTATTCTTGTCCGATATTTGCCCTCGATACGGCTAGCGCACAATGACGCACGTGATTGCATAGGGGATAAATGGACTATGGCACGTGACTCGGGTGATGCAAGATTTTGGTAGACTATATATCAACATGAGCTCTATTGCACATTCTCAACCTTCCAGACCTTGACAGCAGCATCGGCTCCAGAGCTGATGACCTTGGAAGGCTCAGTCCAGGCGATACCGCCCACACCATCCTTGTGAGCGTTCATGGCCTTCACACGCTTGCCTGGGTCAGCCAGACTCCAGACGAAGATGTTTGTGTCGAGACCACCGCTGGCTGCCTTTTCACCGTCGGGAGACCAAGTGATGCAAGTCACACGCGCGGTGTGAGCAGACCAGCGGTTAGTGGTCAGCGTCCATTCTGAAGGCGAGGATGAGGTGTAGGCGTAGATCTTGCCGTTGCTGAGACCAACAGCGAGACGACACGTTGAAGCAGGAGAGAAGGCAAGAGTCGAGATGGCCGCTGTGGCATCACGGATCTCAGCAGCAGCAGAGAGAGATGTTCCTGAGAGAGTGTAGATGCGGACGATCTTGTCTTCTGCACCGACAGCGACGACATCGCCCTTGGCAGCGATGCTGGTAGGTGTGAATGAGACAGGCAGAGATCCAATCTGTTTGCCGTCCTTGTAGAGTGTAATAGCGGAGTTGGTAGCCACCAAGGTCACAGCCTTTGAACCTGAGGTAGCGACGGCAACGCTCTTGGGCTGACCGTCGGTCTTGCTGGATGAGCCGGTGAAGGAATGCGTAGAAGCATCAATGGTTCTCAGGGTGTCATCCCAGGACACAGAGTAGATACGGCCATCGCTTTCCGATGGCGCAAAAGCGCTGACATAGTTCCTGGGTGACTCGCCATCCACGTTCTTGGCCTCTGCTGTGGACAAATCCCAAGCACGTACGCGACCATCGTAACTTCCAGTCCATAAGGTCTTGTCTCCAGGAGTGTACCCAGCAGCCGTAATCGCCTTTTGGTGACCGTGAACGACACGGACAGGCTTGTCATTGCCTTCTTGGAGGTAGTTGAGATTGCCGTCCAAATCAACGCTGATAACGAGCCCGTCACTACGTCCGCTGGGCCAGGTGACACCGACTTGTTGGTTGGCAATGCTCACTGAGCCCTCCTCGCCCATGCGCCAGGTCTGAACACATTTAGCAGCCTCGACATCCCAGATCTTGACAGTCTGATCAGCACTGGCAGTGACGAGCTTCTTCGAGTCCTTGGCCCATGAAACACCAAAGATGCTGCCCTTGTGCTCGCCTTCACCAATCTGATTCTTGGCCTCACCAGTCTTGCCGTCGTATAACCAGATTTTTCTGTCGCTGCCGACACTGACTAGCGAGGTGCCATCCGGGCTGAATGCAGTGCCGTAGATGAACTTGTCGTGCTTCCCGCGAATACTGGTGTTGAACTTGAATGGAGCGCCATGGTAGAAGACTAAGCTAGTGTCGTCGGAGCCAGTGGCAGCACGCAGAGGACGCTGTTGGCGGATGGAGACGGAGTTGATCTGAGAGCTGTGACCTGAGATTTCTCCTACGCTGTTTCCGCTGTCTGCGGTGATACAGTGACCGAATCGCTCTTTACCATCACCCACAGCGATGATACGCTGCGAGTCGCCATCCCAGGCAATGTCGTTGATGCGGCCAGCAATGATGTGGTATTCTCCCTTGGTGGCACCCTCACCCTTGCAGTCCCATACGCGTACGGTACCCGAGACATCACCACTAGCTACGTAGAAGCCACTGGGAGAGAAACGGGCAACGGTGGTCTGAGTGACATGGTCTGTGTATTGTCTTGCAATACTCAGGTCGTCGATGTTGCGGACGAAAATGGACTTGTTGGCGGCGTAGGCTATTGACTGGCCATCGGAGCTGGAACTAAGGGGAGTCGATTGGCCGCGGGTCGTGGATGGTGAAGCGGCCCAGATGCCGTCTGTTGGCTTCTTTGTCAGTCACTGGACCTGGAGGGAGGAGTGTTTGTAACATGGTACTCACCTGCTTTAATCGACATGGTGTCTATGTGAGGAAGATGGTATTGAGAGCTTCTGTTTACTCCAGAGCTTATTGCTACTCGTGCTCGCGTCTCGACTCGCCGAAACACACCGTCATCGCTTGGCGTTTGACCCGTGGGGTATCTAGAACTTCGGCCTTGAGAGACTCGCACGTTTGGTCGAAGACTCGAAGACGACTATTGTTTGTCGAAACATATCGCGATTCTAGCGGTCTATTGAACGACACACACGACGGAGTGCTCCGAGTTATTTGCCAACAAATTCAGTGATGGTGTTCACCATAGTTGGCGACGTTGTATTGAAATTTTTGTTCAGGTTGTGTTTGGTTTGATGCCGATTTCGAATGATCAAGTCGAATGGACAACAGAGCCACATCGAATAGACATAAGCTACCAGAGATGTTATCACAATGACAAGCAATGCTAAGTTTACCTCGACAACCTTTTGAACCCCCGTTATACTGCTCTTTGACCCCTTCTGAACGCTATCAAACGCGAGACAGGGTCGTACGACCAGCATCAAAGTCGGTCAGAAACAGGACGAAACGTCCGCGGGCCCCGACACATATCGAGCGAACTACTTCACTCCGTGCACACGCAAGCTCAGTGTCGATACTTTGCACAACTCGAATTCGCAGTGCTGCGCCCATGTGCCCACGAAATGCAAGACGGGCTTTCACAACTACGCACCGGCATACGTAAGTAGCTGCGTCGAAGGGTGTGGGTGTGACGCTGTGGGTGTGACGCGGACCTGGAGTCTCCATGTTTAGGACAAGCAGCTCCACTCCGTTCACATCGAGTTGGCTGACTCTCAACACTTTCCAGCATCAAGGCCAGGGCGTACATACAGTGGCAAAAGCAGGTCCAGTACAGTACCTGCACGTCGTTGACCCGAGTCGCGAGCTCAACAACTAGTCGGCCGCCAAACTTTAACTAACGCGCGTCCCCTGCCCAGACCGTCTCACTATCGAGCTGTTTTTGTTCCTGGCTCCCACCAGCGCCATGTTGTCATTAGCGTGATCCTGTCGCATAGGGAAGAAGGTGGTGGCCAAAACAGGCATGGCCACCGATGGCTATGCTGATCAAAACACGAACCGGCGGGACAATTTTTCGTTGTGTGCATGCATGTTTAGATCGGTGGGAAAGTACTTGAAGGATCGTGCCTTCTCGTCGTGCAGCATTTATTAATCAACTCTCGTGCATTCATCCCATCACTCTCGTTCCATCCATCTTACCTGTACATCTTTCCTATAACACAAAGAAACCATCTCCCATCAACCCACAATCACAGCCAAGATGCAGTACAAGTCCCTCGCCGTCTTCGCCCTGTCCGCTGGAGCCCTCGCTGCTCCCGAGAAGAGACAGGCCACCGATGCCAACGCGTAAGACTCACAAATCACAGCTTGCTGCTCTTTCTCAAACTCACATACGCAGTGCCTCCATCTACCAGGTCCTCGCGACTGCCGTCCCCAGCTCCGTTCTGGTTGAGTACCTTACCAATTCGGCTGGTGTCCTCTCTTCAGTTTCGGCCGAGTTGGCTGCCAGTTCGACCCCCTCCTGGATCGCTGCTCTTCCTTCGGACGTTCAGTCATACCTTTTCAACCCCTCTGCCGCAAGCTCTATCATCGCAAACGCAACCTCTGCTGCTTCTGCTGCCGCCGTCGTCACATCTGCCCCGGTGGTCATCGCCAACAACGGCTCAGCTGTCGCTAACCAGACTGCTCCTGCTGTTGTGATCGCGCAGAACGGTACCGCTTTGGTCAATGGTACCGTGCCAGCCACTATCGCTCAGAATGGGACTGCCATCATCAACGGTACTACTCTAGGAAACGGAACCGTGGTTGTCAATGGTACCACAATCGCCAACGGCTCCGCGGTCGTTACCGGAACCTCCTCTCGCACTGGCTCTGCTGGCTCATCTTCCACCAGCGGTTCGGGTTCCAGCTCTAGCTCGCGCGGCTCCGGCTCCGGCTCCGGCTCCAGCGCTGGTTCCTCTGGCTCTTCTGCTACCTCCACCGGTGGCGCATCCCTCCCTACCGCTCTCGGCATGGGTCTTGCTGGTATTGTCGGTCTCGCCGGCGTCTTGGTCCTCTAAGTCGATGCGGCTTCTTGTATCTGAGCATCTGATTCGCATGGTCCCCGTTAATGGCGCAAAGCATAGATAGGACTTTCGCACGGGAGATTGTATCAAAAGTTTAGAATAAACCTCTTGTAATGTCACATATCACACGTTATCATACCTATTCGTCTGAGATGCGCAATCGTATTCTAACTTCGGTGAAGCCTGTGATTTGACACAAACAAAGCTGATGCGTACATTTCGGAGGGAGCCCGAGTAGTCTTCAAATCGTGATTGTCATACAATGATGCATGTCATCGAGTCGAGAGACGCGGATCATGGATGTAGTTGAACCGCGTACATAACCGAGGTTGACGTCACAGATTCCACAAGCTCGACGACCTTGATGAGAATGAGATATCACCTCCACTCTTGATCTCTTACCTACACAATAATCTGATCAATTCAGCATGATGTCGAAACTTCCAAAGAGCATTTCCAGTCCTCTTTCACGCCTCGCTCAGGTGTCTCAGCAATTTAGTTCCCAAGCCCCGCTCAGACAGCAGCAGGCAAGAATGCTCCACCAAGGCACTAGACATAAGCTTAACACTGGAGCGAGCATTCCAGCACTGGGATTCGGAACCTGGCAAGACAAAGAAGCACAAGAGCCAGCAGTAATCGCTGCTCTACAGGCCGGTGTGAGACACATCGACACCGCAGCGGTATACGGCACTGAGCCTGCTGTTGGCTCTGCAATCAAGAAGTCTGGTGTTCCCCGCGAGTCCATTTTCTTGGTCACCAAAATTTGGAATAACTCGCATGCTCCTGAAGATGTCGAGGCCGCTCTCGACACATCTCTTTCAAACCTCGGAACTGATTACGTTGACCTCTGGCTGATGCATTGGCCATCGTCTTTTGCCAGTGGCTCGTCACTCTTCCCTAAGGACTCGAATGGAAAGGTCAAGGCTGGAACCTCGGACTATGTCGAGACTTACAAGGCCATGGAGAAGGTCTACAAATCCGGCAAAGCCAGAGCTATTGGTGTCTCGAACTTCAGCAAGGCTGAGATGGAAAGACTGATTAAAGAGACCAATGTTGTTCCAGCAGTTCACCAGCTTGAGCTCCATCCATACCTACAGCAGCCATCGTTCGCCGAATTTCACAAATCTCAGGGCATCCACGTCACCCAGTACTCGCCTTTCGGAAACAGCAACGAAGTTGTGAGTACACCTGTGTTTCGAGTGTCATGTTCCGATGCTACTGAGATATTCCCCTCAGATTCTTATATGGCACTTGTTCGAAAAGAATTGAGCTAATCAGATTTTCGTGTTAGTACTCCAAGGGTCAGAATCTGAGCAAGCTCATCGAGGATCCGACTTTAGTCGAAGTTGGGAAGAAGTATGGCAAGTCTGGCGCGCAAGTAGCGTTGGCTTGGGGAATTGCTCATGGCCGCAGTGTCATTCCCAAGAGCAAGACACCGGCAAGAATCCAGCAGAATGTCGAGGGAGACTTTGAACTATCTGCGGAAGATGTCAAGAAGGTGGATGCAATCGACAGAAAGCTGCGTTTCAACGACCCAAGTGCGAACTTTGGATGGAACTTCTACCAGGATCTGGAGGGAAAGGAGGCTTGAGTTGTTGATGTAGACGAGTGAAAACAAAGGCGCTGTTATGTGGACGGGCCAGGCAGTATATTGCGATGTACAAATCCTTGCAGTCTCGACTCGCGCTGGCGTATATATTATAGCATGGAATGAAGTTCCATATAAACCGTACAATGTGGCTGCTGTGAACCACTTATAGCGAGTAATGGACCGCATATGGCTGTTTATCCTCAAATTTGAAGCAAGAATGTGCCGTAAGAAGCCTTCGCATATTGAAACGGAACTTGGCCTGCAGAGCTTGCTGCAAGGGCAGATATCAAAACGTCTTCCGAGTTGCAGCAGATATCGTGAAAAACAGCCAGGCCAATACCCACTTCATCGCCGCATCAGGACGGCTGTACGTTCTTCCCAAGATGTTCAGACGCGATGTTTCAAGGTCTCAAGGTCCGAATTGGGGAAGTCGGTCTCGAGTTCAGGGGTCAGCCAATGACGAGGGGTGTCCCTTGCGCGCGGGCCGGAAATTCATGGCGGCTCCATTGGTGATCGGGCGGACGCGCTCATGATGATCGCTGCACTATGCGTAGTCTCTCAGAAATTGCTTGTGCCATTTGGCGCTGTAGATGATGGGTAGATAGTGAAATAATTGTCTTCTGCTTGCAACAATTACAGAAGCGACGACAGAGGCAGTTGTTCGAAGCTCGTTCAGTCCTTCCTTCCAACCTCTCCGCGCCCTTGCCGAAACCTAATCACTCTTTTACCCCTGGAACCGTTGGCGACACGTTCGACGACCAGAGTCTCGTATTTGGTCAATTCGTCGGCTCCCTTGCGATGCGAGGGTTGAACTGAGCAATGGCAAATGATGGCTGGCATTCCCCAGACGGCGCAAGTGAGACCTCGCAATCTCATGGTCGGTCAAAGCTGCGGGAGCAGATGGCTTTGATTGAAGCTGTCAGCGTGCCCTCCTTTTCATCATTCAAGAAGCGGACCTCGCAGATCCCACTGGCGATAGCCTCATCGCCTGTAAGGAGGAAGCCCGTGCAAGATAAACCTTCACCTAGAGCCGTTTCCTTCTCCTACGCACCCACTCCCTCCCAGCCCCACGATGCTGCGCTGCCGACAAGGCCTTGCTCTATAGACCACTTGTACCTGCAGGAAACGGCTTTAACGGACGTTAACGTGCCCCCTCGCGCGTCAGAACAACAGAGCCACCAAGACCAAGTCGCATCCTCGATCCTGTCAAAGTATGTTCCGCCCGTTGGATAGGGGATGCCATCTACCTTAATGTCGCGTGCATGGCTGACTCTTTGTTAAAGGGATACACCCAGTCCTGAACATCTCCCACCCGTTTCGTCTCTCGCCCTCTCTCCCTCTGGTGCAAAACGTCGTAGCATAATCGACAGTCGTTTGCCGGTACCGTTGAGATATGATAAGACAACCGCTCCCGGCCACCACCAGAATTCCAGCCTGTCTAGTCAGACGTCAGTCCCAGCCTCTCCTCCTCGAAGAGGCCGCTCTTCTACCATGAGTGTCCCCATTCACGCTCCTGCCATGACCGTCCAGCTCGACGGCATCCCGAGGTCATTCACAGACGAGTCCAACGAGTCCTTCGCCTCGTCATCACCACAAAGGAGATCCAAATCTCCTGGCCGCAAACTCGGCTCCTTCTTCGGCTGGAAGTCATCGTCTCCCAACCTCGATCCACACTCACCGGCGACATCCTTCTCCGACGTGTCCGCCTCACCTGCCCATTCTCGTAACACCAGTCACATCGATGCCACACCCACAAATATGGGCCTCACACCACCAGCACTCGATTTCCACAGCCATCACCGTGATGGCTCCCAGTCCCAATACTTCGACCTCTCCCATGCCCACACCATGTCCGGCTCGTCGACCATCAACGCCCATGTAGAGGAGCTGGAACGCGAGCTCAAGCAAGTGAGTTCCGAACTTGCTGGTTCCATTCGTCGTGAAATGGAACTTGAGGATGAGATCGATCGTTTCCGCAGCGAGATGCCTGCTGGCACAAGCGATATTGGTCGAAGAACAAGCGACTACTTCTCGGATTCTGGTACCAGCTCTCTGAGATATCCCACTGTCGACAGCGAAGCCAAGATTGACGAACTGGAACGTCTCAAGAGGAAGGCAGAGCAAGAGAAGGCACAGATGCAAGTCGACTATGCTCAAAAGCTGTCCGACGAGCTGAAGTTGAGAAAGAGCTTGGAGACACAAGTACAACAGCTCGAAGAGCAGCTGCACCACACCAAGGATGGCGCACCTGTTGAGACGGGTCCCAAAGACGAACGCGTACGCGAGCTCGAGGTCTTCCTTGATGAAACTCGCCGTCGCTTGAGTCAAGAGCGCCAATCAAAAGACAACTTTGAGGACCTTTTTGCAGCCCTCAAGGACGAAAGCGAAAAGCATCGCAACGAGCGCGACAACCTTCGTGACGAAGTTGTTCCAGAGCTCAAGGCCAGAGTCGAAGGTCTCGAATCCGAAGCTGCTGAGATGCAATCACTTCGTTACGAGAATGCCGGCATGCAACAACAGCTCCAAGCCCTTCGTGCCGAAGTTCAAATGCTGCAAGAAGCACAGGACAGAGATTCTGGATTCAACGACGATGTCTTCGCACCACCGCGATTCCCCAAAGCAGGCTTGTCACGATCGAACTCGTTGGCCAGGCCCTCTTCCAACGGCAACCTTCGACGAAGCAACTCTTTGGCAAGATCCGGCTCGGTCAGAGAGCGCAGTGAGACTCGCCAAAGATCCGATTCGACCTCTGGCGATCGCCACAAGGATATCGAGGATCAACGCGACGCGCTACACCAGGCTCTCAAGAATCTTCTGCGCAGATATGAAAGCGAGAAGCGCGAGCACGCAAAGACTATGCGCAAGCTCGCCACTGATCGGGACCGTGCTAGGCAGGAAACTACCGGCAGGACTCCCTTCACACGCGAAGTAAACCTTGTTCGTTACGAGATCGGTGAGCTTAGAAAGCGCGCCGACGATGCTCTCGAGCAAAAGTGGCAGTGCGAAAGCAACATCGGTGGTGTCAAGATGGCCCTCGACAGAGCGCAGCAAGAGACACAGTCTATGCGTGAATATCTCAACGGCCGAACCGTAAGCGGATCATCTCGCAAGTCCACCTTTGAGGGACTCGGCATCGAGATTGCCGACGAGAACGTCGAGCTCGGCGAAGAAGATCGCAAGACCATGATCAAGGTTCTCAGACAGAGCATCGCTCTGGCCGAGACAGAACGGGATGCTGCTCTTCGCGAGGCAGAGGAGTACCGCCAGAAAGCGTACCTACTTCAACAATCCGAGGACGAGCATATCGATACACAGAACGACCTTGCGGATCAGTTGCTCGAAGCCGCAACCCGCATGGAGCAATTGGCATCTCAGGTTCAGGAACATCTGCAAGCCAACATGCAACTGCGTGAACGTCTCAGTCACGCGGTCGGAAAAGGAGAACAATCACAGAGCGAGTCAACTGCTCTTATTGTGGGCATGCAATCTCGGCTTAAGTTGATGGAGGACAACGTGGTTGCTGCACAACAACTATCAGAGTTGGCTCTGGTTAACCACGAAGAGGAAGCCAAGCAGATCGACGATGCCAACAGCCCAAAGCTCCAGCGTCTTAACGTGGCAGGAAAGACAGCAGCATCGTCCCTGCAAGCGTCACCTCTATTCGGAGTCAAGAGTCCCAGAATCGGCACGACCAGCGGGAGCATGGCTGAGAATCTCTTCGAAGCCAGCAAAACAGCCACGCTTGAACGCAGGGTCAAGGAACTCGAAGCAGCACTGGTGGATGCAGACTCGGAGATGCAGTCGGTGGTACAGAGAATCAACAGCTCTCAGTTCGAGATTGCCGAACTCCAGGGCGAAAGGTACGTACCCGTGAAGCAACATGTGCACATGACAAGCTAACTCTGTAAACAGGGACGAAGCAAACCGACAGATGCGCCGTTTGCAGGCGTCGATCTCAGCCGAGAAGCAAAAGGCACAGGCGCTTTTGATGGCATAGAGAGCCACCAGGATGATGATGCATTTGGATAGGTGTTTTGACACCCAAGTTTCTTGTTTACATTCTTTGTACGAGCCCCAGTTTTTGGCATAAGTTTTTTGATCGGATTATTTTTGGATATTATATACCCTTTGGCGAGGAGAGAGTGGAGAAGTACTGGATTAGTGTATGCATAGCGAAGCGTTTAGACAGCGAGACTAGAAGCAATGGCACAGTGGTACAAGCGCGTGGAATGGAATGTTGTGTATCATGGTGCGTGAGTGCAACGTGGTGGTCGTGTCGATAGGGGAGAATAGGCTGTGGTGTTTCAGAAAGCATCCCCAGACTCTCTAGCGCGGCAGCAAGGGGGCGGCGGCCTCGTGCTGTCTAGGAATCGGCCAGCTTTTCCCAACTCCCAATCGACTGGCATTCGTCTTGACGCAGTGTGCAGTTACGAGGCTGTGTTTGCAACTGAGCCAATCGACCGGCCCCGGCAGTTTTGCGTACGTGCTTTCATCTAGGTAGCACACCGACTCGGACTTTCTTTCGCAGCTTCCCCTCCATCCTCTACTGCCCTCGCTGCACCTTCCGACGTTGTCTTTGCTAGCCAACTTCTCCTAACGACTCTCGTGTACCGACCGAACCCTCTGCTGCTCGCTGCACACATCCAAGGGTCATCTGCCATTGCGCAGTCGACAGTGCGTCTCTCCTAGCTCGATACACCCCTCAGCCTTTCGGTCAAGACTAACATCGCCGTGTCGATAGCAGCAAGCATGAACCCCAACAACCAGCAGCAGTCCAACCGACTGCAACTCAACTTCGGATTCCAAGGCGCTCAGAACTTCGGCGGCGCTGAGCAGGGCCGTGCCTATCCCACCACCCCTTCGACCTTCCCGCAACCCTTTCCCAATCCTCAGGGACAGCAAGAAGTCTGGGGTACCGCCCAGCCTGGTATGAACAGCGGCTTCACCAACCAAGGCTATTTCGCAAACAACCCCTATACCTCGGCCGTCCAGCAGCAACAGGCCAACCTGCACGCACAGCAGGGCTACAGACCTCAGCCTCAGCAAGCACAACAGCAACAGCTCCAACAACCACCCCCACCACAACAACAGCAGCAGCAGCAATACCACGATGCCGCTACAAACGGTCTGGTGCACCAGTTCTCCAACCAGAACCTCGGTGGCACACCTCGCGCCCAGAGCCCTTATGCTCGTCAAGTTTCACCCAACCCCAACCCAAACCGTCCGCGTACCGCCAACTCGACCCACCAACAGCAACAACAACACTACTCGGGACCATCTTTGTCGGATGAAGAGCCGCCGCCGAAGAACCCAGAGCGCTTCTCGACAACCATTGGTAACCGTGCAAAGCTACAGACGGAGCTGGTCAGCACCTTCTTCCGTGATAGCGTGGAGCGAGCTCGCGATCGCAACGCACGGTACGATCCTATCCCCTCAAGACTCTGTCTAGTCCCACAGCTGACCCGTCCTGCAGTGCCCAAGAGCTCGAAACGATCATGAAGGATGCCACAGTATCAGACTCGCGCAAACAGCAGAAGACGACTAGCATGCGTCGCTCCGAAGCAAACTTCCTCCGTTTCCTTCGTACCAGCGAGAGGCCTCAGAACTATTCAACAATCAAGATCATCGGCAAGGGAGCCTTTGGTGAAGTCAAGCTCGTGCAGCGCAAGCACGATGGCAAGATCTATGCCCTCAAGTCGCTCGTCAAGGCCGAGATGGTATGTCGAAACAAATCCAAGCAGAGAATCATGACTGATACTATCACCACAGTTCAAGAAAGATCAGCTCGCCCACGTGCGTGCTGAACGCGACATTCTTGCCAATGCCGATAGTCCTTGGCTCGTCAAGCTGCACACGTCATTCCAGGACTCGACCTTCCTCTACATGCTCATGGAGTTCTTGCCAGGTGGTGATCTCATGACCATGCTGATCAAGTACGAAATCTTCTCGGAAGACATCACTCGGTTCTACATGGCCGAGATCACACTGGCTCTGGAAGCTGTGCACAAGCTGGGCTTCATCCATCGGCAAGTCTCGCTGCCCGGCCACTACGAACCTCCTAGCTGACAGTACCCCAGTGATATCAAGCCTGACAACATCCTGCTCGACAGAGGTGGCCACATCAAGCTCACCGATTTCGGTCTCTCGACAGGCTTCCACAAGGAGCACAACGCCTCATACTACCAACAGCTCATGTCGAATGCTCGCTCACGTGCAACCGCCGCCAACCGCCAGTCAGTTTCACTCGACCAGATTCAGTTGACTGTCAGCAACCGTCATCAAGTCAACACCTGGCGCAAGTCCCGCCGTCAGCTCGCATACTCGACCGTTGGTACTCCCGATTACATCGCTCCCGAGATTTTCAGTGGCAAGGGCTACGACTACCGCTGCGATTGGTGGAGTGTCGGCACCATCATGTTCGAATGTCTGATCGGATGGCCTCCATTCTGCGCAGAGGAACCCCACGATACCTACCGCAAGATTGTCGACTGGCCTAGAAACTTGCACTTCCCTCCTGACCAACAGATTGGCCCTCAGGCGGAGCACTTCATCCGCAGGTAAGTTTATTTGTCGTCCACGTGTCTGTACATTTTTGCTGACTTGGACAGTTTGATCTGTGATGCCGATAACCGCCTGGGTCGCCTTGGAGGTGGCACCGAGATCAAGCAGCATCCCTTCTTCCATGGCGTTGTCTGGGACCAACTTCGTCGTATCCGCGCTCCTTTCGAGCCCAAGCTTTCGTCAGCAATCGACACACAGAACTTCCCCATCGACGAGATTCCGCAGACGGACAACAGCGCTGCTCTGCGTGCTCAGAACGAGGCCATGGGCGGAGAGGAAGCCAGTATGAGCTTGCCCTTCATCGGCTACACGTACAAGCGTTTCGATGCTTTCCGTGGAAGCTGAGCAGTCTTCAGCTTTGTGTTTTGTATCTCATATTATTTGTATCGGTGGTTGAGGGTGGCGGGGAGAGCAACACAGCATAGCGCATCAAAGCCGTCATGAGGATGGTGATCAGAAGTCCGTACCTGTTTCTCATTGTTGTTACAATATCTTTCATCATCACATGCAGGCAAGCAGATGGGGGCGTTGGGGCGTCTTTCTGCCTTTTATGCAAAAACAAGACCGTTTTGCGCTGGAACCGCAAGATGAGTTTTATCCAAAAATGAGCATTTGCAATTACTGCCATATCCCTGCCTTGGTACTCCGTGAAACCATGTCCCAATGATGCCCATCATGCCTTCGTAGCCAGAAGCCTTCCCGTGACGCCTGCAACCTATGCCAGCCCAGAGGAGTTTACTTCTTTCCATTGTTGTGTGGCGAGTTTGCGTTCAGCACTGTGTTTTTGAAAAGCGTCAACAAGTTGATAAGAAAGGACGAATAATGCAAACGTACAGCTGACGATTCTGACTTTATCGACTTCGATAGTCTGCGAATTGTCGAGCTTGAACTTGATGTCCTTGAGGATAAAAGTCCAGACGTCGTCACAGAAGCGATAGGTGTCGAGATGGCCCTTGAAACTCATTCTGGCCTTGACCTTTTCACCGAGCACTTGAGCGATGACTTGGTCGAAGTTTGTCATGATTTTGATGGCGAGTTGGGGCTCGATGCGGCGACTGCTGATCAAGTCGTCGAGGGTATCTGCGAGTGTGCCGCCGATGCTGGATGATGGGAATTCGCATTTAGCTTGATGGTGGATAAAGGTAAGTGTGTTTGGTTAGTAGGCTCACCTCGCATTGCGATACATCTCGTAGTACTTTGCTTGCTCGGCCATATTGAAGGTGGGTGGGTGGCTAGTGGGTGATGCGAGGGAGACAATTATGTGGTCACGAGCAAATGGAGCGAGAGAGAGTGGTATGCGATGATAAATATGAGGTAGTGAAAGTTGATTGCTGGTCTGTGATGATGAATGACGGGGGTGGAAGGAGGTGGGTGCTGTCTCGGAAGTGACAGAATGAAAGTCGGTTGTGATTCGCCGGTGCTTCAAAGTCACTCCGCCTGGGGCAGACCCGCGCACCGGCAACACCGCGTCCGAGGGACGCGAGCTCTCTTGCTCTCTGCCATGTAGAGGCCATTTGAACATTTGCGCGACAACCGGACTGACCTTCTGAGGTCCAGCCGCTACAATGCCGCCCATACTGCTGATGAAGCGAACCCTGGATGATTTGGACGACCTGTACGACTTTGACGATTTTGACGACACCGAAGACGACGAAGAGATAATAGAACCCCGACCAAAGCGCCTACGAGACGAGAGTCCCATTGCAAAAGAGGAGGATCCAATCGCAAAGGATACACAGGCAGAGGAAAAAGATATAGCCGAAAAAGTCGTCGAGCTTCTGGCCCCTCGCATCGAAGCTCAAATGCAACAGCTCATGAACGGCACCGCTATGCGTATGCTGGATGTCCTGGGCCAGAAGCTCGCCAGACTCGAGTCGCGTATGGACGAAATGCACAACGAGTGGAAGAAAAGCACAGCCATAACGAATCTGAAGCAACGAGACGCTATGGTCCAACAACTAGCCAGCCAACAGTACCAATTCGGAAACCGCCATCAATCCGCAGTACAGCAGTACTACGGACGCACACAAGCTCCACCTACTGCCACGCCCAAGCAAAACACAAACGACGCCTCTCGTCCTGAAGACCCATTGCAGACCTTCTTCCAAGAAGCAGCCCAGGCTGCAGACAGTCCCCAAATAATAGCCCCGACCGTCAACCGTCGCGGTCAATTCATGACCCGTCGCCCTCGGATAGAAACTCCGACCATCACGCCAATCATCCAACCAACCCAAGACGGTAAACCCGACATGAATCCAGAAAACGCTCCACAATACCGCCTGCAACGAGGTTCCGAATCCGTAATGCAACTCTGGCGCGAATTCTTCGTCGGCTCTGCCGAAAAACCCGCCATCAATGAACTGGACCACAGATACGGCAGTGCCTGGCGCTGGAAAGACAGCAAAGAAGGCGTCTACTACAGCATGCGCCGCACCGTCATCGACGAGATACAAGCACGCGTCGAAGCTCGCTGTCCCAACTCCACGGGTGCCACAGGCGACATCTGGCTCGCTGTATGCGAGGAAATGGATGCTGAAAGAACAAACATGCAGTTTACCCTCAATCAATACATTTTCGAGCTGAAACGTCGAGATAAACCAGTCATCCCGCCTGGAACAAACAAGTGGGACCCGGAACATCCTCACCCACCGCCTCCGCCCATACTGTCACGAACGACACCTTCAGTACAAAAACTCTGGACAGAATGGTTCTCTGGGAAATTGAATTACAACGGCTATGCCACCTTCCCATCCATCGTAGAGATCAACCACAGATTCGGAAATTCGTGGCGGCAGTTCCAGATGCCAGAGTACAACATCTACCTCAAGCGTCGCTGCATCATCGACATCGCTCTACGCCGTATAGTAAAAATAGGCGGCGACAAGGCCGAAACCACAAAAAAAGTTCTGAAAATGATGGATGCTGAGAGGGTGGCACACAATCTGAGTTTATCCCAATACCATGCCTGGGCGAGGGAGAAATATGGATATCATGCTTCGACGCGAACGCACCTGCCAAAGTTTGTTGCTGACTTGGGAGAAGGGCCGGAAGAGGCGGTTGAGCTTGAAGCGAGGACCAGATCGCAGCTAGATGAGGAAGAGAGTGCTGTGCGAGATCATAGTACCGATATCGAAACAGCCATCTTGGGTCATGAGCGGCAAAGCGAAAGCAGGAGTAGACAAGGTCAAGGGAGTTCTGTGCCACCCTCACCCGCATCCATGGGCTAGCAGAGACAAGACTTTTCTTGGAATATATACAGAATTTATTAACGAGTTGAGTGGTCCCCGTGGTACAAGTTATGCTGCAGAGTAAGTGATATTCAAGCAGCTCCACCTCCCATGATATTCTTACCTTTGATGCTCTTCCACTCGATGAACAGACTGACGATAAACGCGAGGCCACTAGTAGCTATAGGCACAATGAAAGCAGTTGTCACAGCATTGCTGTATGCACTCAATACCCCTGGCAACTGAGCCGCCGACACCACTTCCCTGACGTGTGTGGCACCAGCGGATATTACAGCAGCAGGATTCACTCCAGGTGCGTCTTTGATGATATCCTTGACCAGTGTGTTGGCAAAAATGTTCTGTGCAATCGAGATAGAAATGGCACCTCCCAGGCTGTTGAAGAAAATCGCAATGGCGTTACCTGAGGGCATGTCCTTTTCTTCCAGAACGACCTGTACAGCGATGAATGGAATCTGAATTGCAGAACCGGACCCAATGCCAGCGAGTAGTTGATAGCCGATCCATTTGGCGGCAGGAGAAGCGACCTCGAGGGTATACAGCATACCAGCACCCACAGTGAAGACGGCGGCTCCAAACCACATGAAGGGCGCGTAAACGCCGATGACAGTGATGGTACCTCCAACTACGATAGAGGCAATCGTGTTAGAGCAGAGGTACGCAATGCATCTAATTCCAGAACCTTCAGCAGAGGTGTTTTTAACTGCTTGGAAATAGAACGGGAGATAGAAGATATGGCTACAACAGTCAGGACAAATACTTCGGACCAAGGCTGAAGGGTCAACTTACGTATACAGCCCCATGGCAAAGAAAGTCGAGTAGAGCGCGGAGACCAAGACCGTACGGTTCTTGACCAAGATGCGAGGAGGCAAAGTAGCTCGGTCTCCCAACTTGATTTGGAGGGCAATGAAGATGCTGATCAAGAGTCCGAAACCAAGAAGACAACCCCAAACCTTGCTGTTGCTCCAAGGGTAGGTGGTGCCTCCCCATTGTAGAGCAAGGAGTAGACAGACGATTGCACAGATCAACAGGAAGGCGCCCAGGAGATCAATCTGTTTCAACTTTTCCTTGGTGGTCATGTTGGTGTGTCTTCTCTCCGGGTTCTCGAAGAAAAAGAAGACCGCTACAAGGCCCACCCCGCCGAATGGAAGGTTGATCCAGAAGCACTGCAGGAAGGTCAGCAGATGCACGAGGAGGGTTCGCTCATATATCGTACCCATCGCCATGTCGCTGAAATATCGTTAGCGTACAGTAATACTTTACATGGTTCACAAGCTTTGCTTACCATGATCTGTGAAGACTCCGCCGAGCAGAGGTCCAACTATACTGGCGATTCCAAACATACTGGACAGCGATGCAATATAGATTGCACGCTTCCGCAGAGGAGCGATGAAACCAATGATAGTCATGCCTCCGGAGAACAAGGCGGCAGCACCAACACCTAAACAAGATCAGAAAGGCCAAGTATGCATACGATTCACTAGGCTGAGTGCACACCTGCGACCGCTCTTCCCACGATAAGCATCGTCGAGCTACTGGCTGCGGCACAGATGACTGAGCCGACTTCGAAGATGATCAGAGCCGAGAGATAGGTCCATTTGACATCGAAATATGTGTACACCTTGCCAAAGGATGGTTGGAGCGATGTGGTTGTAAGCAAGTAGGAAGATCCAATCCACCCTACATCATTGAGTGCATCGGGCCATTCGGTCGTGATTTTGGGGACTGCTAGGGTAAGTTCGTGAGTTCATTGGATAATGCAGAATGACCTACTGGCTGTTGCGATGACTAGAGGAAGAAGCGACGGTCAGCATGCATCCAATCAACCACTACTTATGGTAGATGCAGAGAAGGAACGAACGTACTCGAGTTGTCCAACGCGACTACCCAAATTGCAAGGCAGAGACCCAAGACGAGCAACCAAAGCTTTGGACCAGTGGGATATTTGGACTCGTCTTCAGCTACTCGAGAAGCAGCGTTGGTGTCACCTTCTGCTTTCGAGGCTGCGTCTTTGTCGACCGAATCTTCCCTAACAGCAGTCACTGCCTCGGCCTTGCTCATCGAGTCGACCCCGCCTTCGTGTTCCTCTAGTGGTACAGTGTGAGGGCCACCAATCGTCTTGTTCTTGAAGAGACCCATCGTGAGTTTTGACACTTTCGTCGCGACGATGCACGAACGAGACAGTAGAAGTCGAGCGACGTTTGCCTCCTCGCTTCCATTATGTATGTGCCCGGCTCCTCAATTTCGTTGCGTAGGAGCCGATCAACGCCTGTTCGTGGAAAGATCTGGATCCTCCAGCCAATCGATATACACGCAACGGTACTATACGATGTACGGAAGTATAACCATGTTTTTTCCTCAAGCGAGCTGATCTTATCACATCTGCAAGCTGAACTCCCGCACTCAATAGGATCACCTGATAGATAGACAGTACTATAAGCTATAGTACCAGCTGTAGATATCACGTCGCTTCTGTCAGAGAGGGGTTACAACAGTTGCAGTGCTTCATGCGCCAAGCCGAAGATATGTGCATCTGACAGGTGCCACAAAAATTGTGATTGGACGAACGTCGTGAAGTCTAAATAATGATATGTGATTGAAAGTCGATTAAAATATAAGATCCTAGGTATAACGCAGAATATCGACCAAGTGCCCCTAACGCTATGCTTTGGAAATCCAGCTCCAAGAATACAAAAAAACGATGAACAATACTGGCAGCCACCAAGACTATTATGCCTGCTTCTCAAGGTCCTTTGGACCATCGGAGCCGCTACCAGGAGAGGCGGGTTCGTGGTCTGGGTTCGCGCTGGCCTTGTTTGCGATCGGAAAAGTGGGGGCGAATTGACTCTTGCTTCTGATCTGAGCTCCCTTCATGTAGAAAAGGATGGGCAGAGGGACAAGCAAAAAGGCAAAGCAGCCAAGCAGAGTGCCGGCCCACTGAATGCCCATTCCTTCAATCATATAGGTCGCGAAGAGAGGGAATCCGGCACCACAGAGAGAACGCAAGAAGGTGTTTGCAGCGATGGCGGATGCGGCAAACATCAGGTAACTGTCGATGAGATAGTTGAGGCACTGGAGGAAAATGGACATGATGCCGAATCCAGTGAACAGTCCACTCAAGGTTGGGGCAATCCAGTGGATATCTGCACGGTAACCAGTCCAGCCGAACCAGAGGAGTCCGACACCGAAAAGCACACCACCAATAATGACTGGGGGAAGACGCCACTCAGGGATGGGAATGTTGTTGTTCGCCTTGAGCTTGCGGTTGTACGAGGGAACGTCGATCACGATATAGAGACCAGCGAAGACCTCACCCATAATCATACCGAAGTATGGCAGTCCACCAACACCAGGGGACATCCCGTGTACGCCTTGGAATACAATCGGGTAGAAAGTCAGGAACAGATAAAGCAAGCCATAGACGAACGCCATGTAGATCGACAAGAGCAACACGATGGGCTCTGTGAAAAGCATACGCATGGGGCGGCCCAAGTTCTTCTCGACCAGCTCGCGAAGATTGATCTCGATTTCCTCTTGCTTTGCGTGAATACCCCAGTTCTTGGTTCTGCGTCTGAGTTCGGCGGCCTTGTTGACGAGAATGACGGGCGGATAGGTCTCTTCGAGGAGGAAGATCAAGAGGGCAAGACCGGTGAATCCCATGATTGCGGTGATGTATTCACACCAGCGCCATCCAAGATATGAAGTCGTGATGAAGCCTCCGATGAATGGTGCGAGAAGAGGACCGGAGAAGACGGCGATACTGAAGACAGTAACAGCGACACCTCTTTGAGCATTGTTGAACATGTCGGCGAATACGGCTCCTACAACGGTAAGAGGACAAGCACCCATGAAACCACCGAAGAATCTGCAGATAAGGATAGTTTGGAGATCTTTTCCGACGGCCACAGCGATGGAGAAGATAGAGAAGCCAAAAGAAGCGATAAGAAGAGGAAGACGACGTCCGTACAGCTCTGACATGGGTGCCCAAAGACTGGAATATGTGAGTAACATGTAATTGATTTGTGAAACCACAAATACTTACATAGGACCAGTAGCGAAACCAAGCACATAAAGCGAGATACCAAGAATACCAACCTCTCTGGAGACATCATATTCACTGGCAACGGCGCCAGTGGCGGAGGAGAAGATCGAAGAACCAAAAGCAGCGGTCAATGTAACGAAGCCTAGCGAAGCAGCAACAGGAAGCCTAGAAGGACGATTAGTACACCGATATCACATCGGATTTATGTAGTACTCACTTCTTCTTGAAAGGCCAGTTCTGAGCATGCATTGGATCATTTGGACCATCGAATTCTACTACATATTCCTCTCTTTCCGGCAATGGTGGAGGGTAAGGCTTGCCACCACCAAAGTTAGGCAGAGGTTTGCTAGCCTTTGAAGATCTCGTACGGAAGACTCCAAAGCCTGTGCCCTCTCCACCACCGACTGTGGCACTGTGTTGACTTCTGCCAGTCTGGATTCTGCTCAATGCGGTAGGATGCCTTTCAAGATCGGCCTCATTTTCGTGTTGTGTCTCGACTCTCGAGATGCTTCTGCCCATCTCTTGAAATCTGACCGAGCTTCCAGAGTGTGATGATGCAGAGTAGCGTCTCGTAGCAACGGGCGATTCGTGAGATTCAAGTCGTTCAATGGGACCGAACCTCTCAGGTGAAGCATCGCGCTCGTTGTTGGCCATCACCCTGTCTTGCGCGTTCATAGTGGCGGAAAGACCAATCTCGTGGCCTGATAGAAATTCTCTAGTTGAATAGGAGAAGTAGGAAGAGGATCAAGGGCAACAACAGATAGCGGCGTGAGATCGATAAATGAGAACAAATACTCGAGCACGGGGCACAGAACAATAAGAGTGGAGCCAGAAACGGTCCAAGGAAGCGGCTGTCACGGCAATTGTTGACTGCCTGGCCTCCTAGAAATTCGTGATTACGAAGAGCTCCTTAAGATTCGCTGCTCCTTTAGAAGAGAGAACAACATGGAATATTCTGCTTCTCTGTCTAGTGGCGTGTCTCTGCTTATCACTTCAGTGGAGCTCTGCTCGAGGTGTCAGACGAGGGATGACAGCACGCCAGCTCATCGCTGTGTTTGTCTAGGATAAGCAACCACCTGCGTCACATTTGCTTCAGCAACAGCTCCCTTTCCTGGACCCTGACGCCGCCCAGACGCCCTGCGAGCTGGAAAGCTAAAGGCGCGAATTTCGGCGCCTCTTCCAAAGGATTTTCGTCTGATAATCGGCAGTTGTTGACATCGTGTGTTCTGGCTTTGATGGCCGAGGCTAATATTCAATTACCAAGGCATCACTCGGGAGTTGGAAAGGTAATCACATCCTGAAACAACTCATGACAGAAGCATCGCGGATGCGAGGGTAGCCACGATCGACAAGCTTTTCTCTCCTTCCAGCCAAGAACCTGGGGTCAACATTCAACCTGACTCGAGGATGAGCCTAGAAGAAATCTTCCAACAGTATCTATTGAAGCTCAAAGATGTTCTTTGCAGATTTATCTGGTGAGTACCGGAAATGAACAATCCGATACATACCGCCTGAGTTGCAGCCTTAGTGCCTCCTCACAAGATGATGTGAAGTTCCAAGTAAATACCTAAGTATCGAACGACTGCATGGAAGTCATTCGATATATCGAGTGGATAGCCGGAGGGGTGGACAGAGATGTGCGCATACAACAGACAGTCGCAGTCACCGTTAGACATCGGAAGAATACATGAAGAAGGTGATAGAAGAAAACACCAGCGCACGTGACGACAAAGTCCTTGCACCGCCACAGCGCCGCCACAAATCGTCATACAGTGGCGTAAACTACCCACTTGATAAACCCAAGGCATCCATCGCTCTCACCACGAACACCTCCTCTCTATCACTCAAACACTTCCAACTACAGATCCATCAACACATACCAACACCGAAAATGGGTCTCCCTCAACAAACAAACACTCCCATCGAAAAGCCCTCGACTTCCGAGACAGCCGAGAACAACATGGACTCCATCCCTGCCGCCAATGTCAGCACACAAGACAGCTCGATCGGCGCCACGAATAGCTCGGAACTGGCTGGAGGTGCCATTGGCGGTACCTCAGGAGATGCCGAGAGGGCAGCTGAAAAGCTTTACGAGGAGAGAATGGAGGTAAGCAATCATGATGATGCAAGATAGGTAGTCAACGAGATGCTAACATCCTCACAGGAGGAGTACGCCAAGCGCGAGGGAGGTGCTTAAACGATTCTGAACGCGTTATGAAGTGACGGGTAGCCTGATGGTCAATATTGGCTGCGAACGTCACAAACTAGGGGGCTCTGCATATAACTCTAACTAATGTATCACCACTTTCTGACCATTTGTCTTGTTCGTAACTGGTAACCTGACTCCTCATGTGCCTAGTGATCTACTCCCAAGCTATCTGATGGCCACCAAAACCCGTTCTAGCATAGCCAATACTTTTCTGTTGCCATAGCGTTTGTCTCCCGCTACACTGACTGCTTTGACCACCAGTGGAAACAACAATCCTAAATTTGCTTTGCAATCTCTGCCATTGGCACTGCTCGCTTGAGCAAAGGCATCCGACAGGCTGCATAGCTTTTCGACTTCGGCCAAACAGAAAAGCAACTCTTCGACCTGCGACAGTGGTTGCGGCAGCGAACCGCGAAGGGGCTGATCGACGATGTACGCCTTGAGAGGCAGTGCAAATCGCAGTACCAGATGAGGAGCTGCGGCCTGCGAAAGCCTGACTTGACGTTGGCTAAATCCACCAACCAAAAGCACCAGCTCTTTGAAGCATAAGTATGCCATGTCCTCCCTCGAGCTTGGCTCTGGATCTCGGACTCGGCCAAGCCGTAAGGTGTTAAGACTGCTGAGTCGATGGCTATCTTCCGGGATGTCTCCACGCTCCACAGCATGAATGAGCGATGCCTCGAACAGTGAAGACATGTACTTGTGTCGGATTACATCAGGGATCTCCGAAGAGCCCAAGAGTGGTGTGATCATAGTTTTCAATCGTCGCATGCTTTCACAGTCGAAGACCTCGTCTTCCTCGACGGTCTCGAACGTAGGCTGTGGTGATGCTTCGTCGATATCGGAATGCATGATGGCATGCGCAATGTTGGCTATAGCTGTCCAGATTCGAGTGTTCATCTTGTTCTCGATGTTGAGCTTTCCCATCTGCGCCAGGGTCTTTTCGATGATAGCTAGCGATGCAGACGTTGCCTTCTGCCACAGGGCTGGTGCCTTTCCAGGCTGTGTCCATCGATACTTGACTCCCATTGGTATTACCAGGTCCTCCAAAGCTTTCGCTACTGCACCTGAGTGAAACATTTCAGGTTTTGACAAGTCTGTAGCAATCAGGTCGACCAACCAATCCATGCTTGCTTTTGACAGAGCAACAAACGTGAGGTTTGTTTTGAGCTTTTCGGATGATGCAAACGGCAATGCCACCAACCGCGAAGCAGCGTTGACTAATGTCGAGGAGACCAGTTCGATGTTGCTATGTAGCGCTTTTAGGTGTTCAAGGACTCTCTGCTGGAGCGAAGTGAGATTATTAACATCCGAGCTGTAAGCTGCGCCAGTCGAGGATTCGATGCAATTAATCATGTTCTGAATCAATCTGTCGAGGCGTTCTACTGTCGTGTTCTTCTCAACCAGGCTGTAGATGTTCCTACCACAGTTGACGTATGCAATATACTGCTCTTGTTCGGCATTTTGACCCTTGACATCTGCGGAACAGTCGGGTACACTGGACGACCACAAAGCTTCTGTGCGCAAGACTGCTTGATTCAACCTCTGGTTGGTAGATACAAATGCACCGAGCAGGGTGCTTACGCCATTGTACACAGCTGCGTTAATGACCGAAGAATGGTAGGACAACAGGACTTCAAATATGTCCATCAGCTCTGACCATAATCGATCGAAAGAGACAAACGAAGCCATCTGGTCAAATTGGCCAAACAGGAGGCCGGTGATGTTGGCAATGATTTCGCTTGAAGTGGAGTCCAGACCAATGATGGCATCTGAAGATGCTTTGCCCGAACGAAGAGACTTTTGCTTGTTGCCGTTCTCTCGAAGGACCTTGAACAACAGCGTCTCGATAGCCAATTGCCAGGCTGGGTCAGCAAAGTCAACACTGTGGTTCTTCAAAATTCTCAAAAGTGTTTGGAAAGCGCTGTTCCTGACTTCTGAGCGTTCATCGGCGATGACGTCTGTAAGTCGATACATGAGTAATACCCATTGAGCAGGCCGAGATTCCTTGCTTCTAGTCACGATACGTTCGTGTCCCAGAACCAAACGCTCTTCAGAGATACCGCTGGTAAGCTCGTTGAGTCCAGACACCACTTCCTGCTTGACGAGGAAGTCTGATACATCCCAGAATAATGTGATAGCCTGGAAACACACTGTGAGTTGGGAGTACCTGAGCACGGTACCAATGACTTACCGTAAGAGAGATGTTGAGGTCAGAGTTCTGAGAAGCGAAACGGAAGAGGATCTCTACCAGTGGACTAAGACAAGTTTGTGGAAGCGGCGCGAGAAAGTCGGAGCACAACAACTGCATCACGCCGAATGCCGATCGTCCTAGGTAGGGGGCGACGAATTGACTCGATAGCTTCAGCCAACCTTCCTTGGTGATGTTGCCGTCACGTTGTTGTTCCTCGGTGTCATCGGTATCAAAGACGCTACCAATTATGGCAATCATAATGTCCCAGCCAGCGGTGAGTGCCTCTCCAGACTTTTCAAGGACAGCTCTGACTGAGTCCAGAACTTTGTTGTGAATATCGATATCAACGTTGGTGAGGTCATCGTCTTGGTCGTAGAGTCGGCGAACAAGCAGATGTAGAGAAGACAAAACCATCTTCTGGGCTATTGCTGCATCTTCCGGTTCCTCAGACGTACTTGCCTCGGCAACTGCAATGGAGCTTCGAGAGAGAATGTCAGCAGCAAGACGGCGGGCATCATCTGGTATGCCTGTGGCAATGCTCAGATCTACAACGCGATCAACCAGGATCGACCATCCACTCTCCGTAGATGTGTAGTTTGCAAATCTCGAGGTATTGTGTTCTGCAAGATCATTTATCCTCGTCAACACGAATACGTAATCTTGGGTAGAGAGCGCAATGTCTGTGGTAATGCCAGGCAAGCTTGATATCCTACGTGCGGCATTTAAGGGCTTTGCCTGAGTGGGAGACGAGGGCATACCCTCGGTTTTTCCGTTGAGTAGCCTACACAGAGTTGTGAGGACATGGAGGAAAGCGTCGTTCGGATAGTCGGCCGTGCTTTCCAAAAGTCGTGAAACTGCACCCTCGACAGCTGCAATCTCGGGGCCAATTCCTGTCGATCTTGCTTGAGAAGCGGTGAGAACCACACCAGCTTGGAGAAGCGTTTCGAAGACGATATTGAAAGAAGATTCAAGGGTCGGGCCAATCGCAATAGCTACATTGAGAAGCGCTCTCAAACAGAGGAGATTACGTGTGGACAATGTAGGCCTCGATGCCGGATCATACGATGTTCGTCTCGACCTGTCATTTGACGCTGTCTGCGTTGAGAAGCTCTCCACACTTAGTAGACCACGGCCGTTAGAATATACACCAGAGGTCTCGGTTGTAGGCGACGACACGGTCGATATGCTTGAAGTTACGGCACTTGGGGGAACCGCAGCTTTGCCCAGTGTGGTCAAGAATGCATCTCGCGAGGTGGATAACCTCAAAAGACCGGAGACTTGTACGAATCTCTGGTATGACCTGATCAGTGCTCGGTAGTAATCGTTGTCTAGAGACGCGTTGAGGAAAGTTGAATATGTTGCAAGCAATGCCGGCCAACATTCTTCTACGAGCTTCGCAATAGCTCTAATACGAATAGCCTGGGTACTGTCATCTGTCGACAGCGGATTGAGTGGTACAGTGCGAGATCGGTACGACTGTGATCTCTTCTTCCTGTTTCTCGTCTTTTGTGTCCTCGTGGTGTGTTCTTCACCATCAGCTTCCCCATCTGAATCTTGTTCTTGGTCTTTCGTGTGTTGTTGGACGGTCAAGGGAAGTACAACCTTTGCTAAGTTCTCAGACAGGCCGTTGAGACACTCGAGTACAAGACTGTAGATATAGGTCTCCGGCAGAGTGGGGGGATCTGTTTTGTCAAGCTGGTCCATGCATTGGGTCTTTGGCACACTCCAGCGCGTACTGATACCAGGAACGTTGACGTCTCCTGCGGTCAACGTCGGAGCAATGACACTAGTAATGTCACTAGCAGCTTCCATTGCAACCTGATCAGCAATGACGTCTCTTGCTTGATCGGTAGGAGCGCTTGAGTGTTGACCCAGCCCGATAATGGAGGGCTTTTCTGTGGAGATCCTGACGAAAGAGGCAATATTGTCTCGGACGATAGGCTTCTTGCCGACTTCGGCATCGTATTGCAGGTAAATCTGTACAGCCAGACCGGGCTCTGTATAGATGAGACGAAAGACTTCCATGCACAAGGCACGTTTCCAGGCTGTTGCTTCTGCATCTACCATGTGTGTCAACAAGCCCAGGACGACCTCACATTCATCGGGCATAGCCTGGAGGTGACGACGTATGATGAAGGATGCGACTCGGAGAGCACGTAGAGTAACACCAAAGCTTTGACGTTCTGAGATGACGCGGATTATGTGTGGCATGACCACAGTTCGAAGGATGTTCGTCTGCTCAAGATGCGATGCGAATATATTGGAGTGACTACCAAGGCAGGCGCCCATGAGTTCCAGTCCAGAGACCGCCGAGAGTCCAGCGAAGCGCACAAATCTTGTGTTTTGTCCTTCTGTAGCCAGACAGATGTCCATGAAAACGCGATAGGCATCATACGCAGCCTCTTTCAGCGGGATGGGGCCATCATTACCAGGTATCCGAGTGACGATCGGTATCTTGTCACCAGCCTCGTCCTCGGCGGCTACTCTGTCAAATACCGAGACAACGAGTTGCTGGAGGGTGGCGGCGGCTACACCACTAACCGTAGCAGCCTTGACATTTTGAAGAGCAGCGCATACTTGCAATGCAGCAGCTAGATGATCACCTTTCAGATCATCGGCGTAGTTTTGAGCAAGGGCGGGAAGAGCCTGCAGGACTTTGAGTTGGATGTCGAGACTGAGCGAAGTGCATGCATTGAAAGCGTTCAGAACATCTTTTAGTCGAGACTTGGGCAAGCCCCGGATGATGACAAGACGTTGTAGACACACAGTGGCACTGACAGCATACTTGGGATTTTGAGTGTTGCAAGCAAGAATGAACGGGTCGATGAAGGTTGATCGTCTACTCAGATCTCTTGCTCGTTAGCAAAAGTGAAGGGATTGTGGCAGGCGCGTCTCACCAGCAGCTAATTGTGCTTCTGAAGTAACAGTTATCGATTTGAGGTCTTGCAATGACTTTTCAGCAGCCTATACCGCATCAATACAGATATGTTAAAGTATATAATTGAATTTCACATACAGTACGAATCTCTGGGTTCTTTCTTTTAGCCTCCTGGGCGAGGCTCGTTAATTCGGCCTGGAGAGCCTGTCCGCTCATAACTCTAAGTTGAATTGACAAAGCCGGGCATTCTAGGTGTAGACGATCTGCTAAGCCAGAATGGTGACAAACAGTGTCAAGCAGTTGTTGTCAAATATGAGCCTGGTATAATTGATAAATCTAGACTATCAAAGGGAGAGGTACCGAGGGACGGAGGACGGAGGACGGGTGGCCTCGCGCCGGTTTGCTTGTCTGACAAACATGTGGGCGGGCATGCGACGTTCCAGCCGAGCTCAGGCCTGTGACGCGGATGATTGCTGTGTTTATGTCCAACA
>Ga0058697_10000196_pt1 | contig 29531 bp, 32 predicted proteins | sample AgamicAsMae_FD_66619 | JGI IMG/M metagenome (GOLD analysis project Ga0058697, IMG submission 66619) | Agave microbial communities from Guanajuato, Mexico - As.Ma.e | ecosystem: Host-associated > Plants > Phyllosphere > Phylloplane/Leaf | place: Guanajuato, Mexico | collected 2012-06-04
ACCGCCGCGTCCGCGCTGGCCGTGGTTTCTCCCTTGCTGAGTTGAAGGTGTGTATCTTGTGCCCCTATGCTCTTGCCACGTACAGTGACTGACCACGTCCCCAGGCTGCTGGCATCCCCCGCAAGCTTGCACCCACCATCGGTATCTCGGTCGACCCCCGCCGCCAGAACCTCTCCGAGGAGTCTCTTGCCGCCAACGTCGAGCGCCTGAAGGCCTACCGCAGCCGCGTCATCCTGTTCCCCCGCAACAGCAAGGCCCCCAAGAAGGGTGACGCCTCTGCTGAGGAGGTCAAGTCTGCCAAGGAGAACTTCGTTAAGCAGGCCGCCGCCACCTTCCCCATCGAGAACAAGCCCCAGGTTGTCGAGGGCAAGCTCTCCGACTACCCCGGTGAGGAGGCTGCCTACCGCAAGCTCCGCGACGTCCGCAGCGAGGCCCGTCTCGCCGGCACCCGCGAGAAGCGCGCCAAGGCCAAGGCTGAGGAGGCTGCCAACGCTAAGAAATAAGCGATTCAACCTCTTGTTGAACGCGAAGGTCGGCGTTGATGGATTTGCTATGACGGCTGCTTTGTGTCTGGCGTCCATGGTGAACAATGGGCATCACCTTTTGATAGAACTTCTGTCAGCAGGAAGAGAACCAAAAAAGTCTTTAGTTGCCCCTCATGATACCACTTTTTATGCATTTCTTGTCTTTTTTTTTTCGTAAACATGTGCTGCTTTGCGTGTCTTGTCTGCATGTCGTGGAAAGTTGAGACTTTGAACATGTCCCTTGCCAAGATTCACCTCTGTCTCCTACCATTGACTGGTGACCAACGCTCGTATATTCATCTATATCAACAATAATCATGTTCCTCTTGCGACGAGCGGGTACCCAGCCTGTGTCTCGATCAACCGTGAGAGCCATGTCATCTTCTTCACAGCAGCAATCTGCTGTCCGCTTTCAATATTCCGCGGGGGAAGATGAAGAACAGCTGGGTCGTGATGCCGCAGCTCTCACCACAGGAGGCCAAGGCAGGTGGAAGGTCACAGACGACAACAGAGGACTCGAGCGAACATTTCGGTTCAAGACTTTCAAAGCCACTTGGGTACGTGAAGCTTTTTATCTGCTCTGATGACAATTGAATGCGATGGTTCAGGACATGCCATTGGTCTATTGCCTCTCCGATCGGTCATTCAGCATTAGACGTGTTAGTGGCTAACGTGTTGATCAGGAATTCATGAACACGGTGGCGGCAGAATGCAAGGTGCAAAAGCATCACCCTGAGTGGACAAACGTCTTCAACAAGACCCATGTCCGTTGGACCACGCACAAACCACTTGGTCTGTCGTACAAAGACATTATCATGGCACGATTCTGCGATGAGGCAGGGACCCGCCATGGTGAATTGGCTGACGCTACGGATGATGGATGTGGATGTGGTGATTTCAAGCCATGATCGATGTAAACTCTGGAGAGGAGATATATTACAAATACAACAGTCTCAATCATGTCCAAACGAAATGCATCATGATTTCATCTGACACACATATGGATGGAATTGGAACGAATAGGTTGACTTGCGAGAAACAAGACGCCAATGCTCGCACCGGGGAATACAGTATTAACCTCAAGAGAACATGGCATCTAAAGGCCCCATTCGAAATGCTGCTTGATGAAAAAAAGAAAGAAAAAAGGAACAAGTGAGTTGATATCAAAAAATACACCGGCCAGTCTCCTAGTCAGAACCCTTCAAAACTCCAGTATGGCTTTTACTGCTCTATGCTACGCGCATAAGCTTGGCGGCGTAGTTGGCAATCAGCTCCTCGGTAGGGAACGACATCTTCTCGAGCTCAGCGGCGTAAGGGGTGGGAACCTCGGCACCAGTGACTCTGACGGGGGGAGCCTGGAGGTAGTCCCAGGCGTACTCGGCGGTGAGAGCCAAAAGCTCAGAGGAAACACCGTAGCTGGGGAAACCGGACTCGACGGCCATCATGTGGCCAGTCTTCTTGACCGACTTGACAATGGCCTCGACATCAAGGGGCTTGATGGAACGGAGGTTGATGACCTCGGCCTCGATGCCGTACTTTTGCTTGAGCTGCTCGGCGGCGACCAGCGACTGACCGACGCAGCGAGAGAGGGTGACGATGGTAAGGTCGGTTCCGGGGCGCTCGATCTTGGCCTTGCCGAACTGTAGGGTTGAGTAAGCATGGTGTAGAGAAGCTTGCCGGAAAAAACTGTAGACTTACGGGAATGACAAAGTCATCCTTCTGGGCCTCTTCGCTCATGGGGAAAGAGAGACCGTAGAGAAGCCTAGAAAAATGCGAGTCAGCGTCTGAGGTTCGTGGCACGTTGAGAGGGCGGACTCACTCGTTCTCAAGGACAACAACGGGGTTGGGGTCTCTGATGGCGGCCTTCATAAGACCCTTGGCGTCCTCGGCGCTGTAGGGAGAGACAACCTTGAGACCGGGGATGGAGCCGTACCAGGCCGAGTAATCTTGCGAGTGCTGAGCAGCGACACCAGAAGCGAAACCGTTGGGTCCACGGAAGGTGATGTTGCAAGGCTGGATACCACCGGACATGTAATGGGTCTTTGCGGCAGAGTTGATGATTTGGTCGATGGCCTGCATGGCGAAGTTGAAGGTCATGAACTCGCACTGGGCGGTTGTCAGTAAACGGGCGGCGGAGGGTGGGAGGAGTCGAGGCGAGCTCTGGTGGTGCTTACGACGGGGTGGAGGCCGGCGAGGGCGGCACCGACGGTGAGACCGGTGAAACCAGACTCGGTGATGGGAGAGTCGATAACTCTCTTCTCGCCGAAGCGGTCGAGCAGGCCCTTGGTGACCTTGTAGCTGAGGGCGGCGGATTAGCTGGCGGTCGACGGGGTGTGGATGTGGCAGCGCAAGGACTCACGCTCCGTTGTACTGGGCAACCTCCTCACCCAGAACGAAGACCTTGTCGTTTCTCTCCATCTCCTCGGCCATGGCCTCGTTGAGGGCCTCTCTGACGGTCATCTCCTTGACACCGCCCTGGGTAGCATAGTGCCTCGAGACAGCGACGGGACGGAAACGCAGAGCGGGACGGGCAATCGAGGCTGACACCAGGCGCGAGGTGGGACGGAACATTCTGGAGGCGGCCATGGCGAATGCTCTTGTTTGCGAAAGGAACAAGGAGTGAGGGCGAGGGGTATAGAGGTCGGAGGTGCGAGGTGCTTTCAGAGGCTGGTCTGCTCAACAAAGTCCGTCTCGGAAATCTTGAACGCTACCAGCAGCTGGCCGCTTTCTTAGCAAACGGCCCTGCCAAGCTGCTGCTCTTTCCCTGCCCAACTCTCTTGCCCACTGCAGACACAGATCTGTGTGCCATGTACATCTAGAGCATGTCAAGCTCACATTTAATAGATTTCCATATGAACAAATACTCAATTCAATCCCTCGGGCGACTGTCCCGCAACCTGCAGTTTTGATTAGAGCTTCGTGCAAGCTCCATAGCAACACCCTGAGCGTTCTCTACCACAACCACGGCCCGAATCTTGGCTTGGTCGCGACATGCTCCGACCCGGTTTCCTTAATGTCCGATGTTGAGTATCGATACCGTCCATGGTCCGGACACTTGGTGCCAGCTTTGTCGCCCTCCGAGTTGAGCTGGGAGCTCTCTCCTAGCTGCGTCTTGCATCGCTCTGTCTACAGCCGTGTCTTGAAGGGCTCTGCCCTGTCTGTCAAAATGCATATCTCGAGCAATAGACTCACATGCCGCCGAGCCGAACCAGACTCATGGTCCCTTTCCATGCCTCCTTATATATTACCATCTAGAATTCAGCGTGTGCTTCTTGGTAGTCTAGCTCTCTCCGTGTCTCTAGCTGCCAATCGCCATGTACCACCACGTCGTTACAGATGTTCGGCGTGGGGATCACCACGTAACCCTGAACGCGAGAAAGGGGGCCAGGTCGGCCAAAGCTAAACGCTTCCGTTTCTCCTCCGTGAGATAGATACATTCATCAGTCTGGCCAATTTGCTCAACCCTCTCGTCTCTGGAGAGTCTCCATAACATTTCTGCGGCCCTCCCCAGACGTCCGGCCCTCGTGTCTAGGCCATCGCCCGTCGTGCATGCTTCCTGTACATGCATCTTCCACTCAGCGAGCAACAATGAATAGACATGGCTACTCCAATTCAGGCGCATATCCGCTGGGCGGGCGCTCGCAATTTTCCATCGAACCTCACAAGTATCCACTCCCTCCCCAGAGCCCGTCTCTGTGCATTGCCCTGACATGTATCGACATCCAGATTCGCGCCCCGCTCACAGCCCGCCGTGCGACGACGTCGTCAGCTCATGCTGCGACTGGCCTTGATCGGCTCCCTTGTGCTGGCCGCCATCTTCCTCTTCTTCCCCTCGACGCGCCAGGCCGTACTACCCGCCCTGTCGCTCGGCCTCTTCTCCGGAGGCCAGCAGCTCCAGCTTGAGACTGTCCGATACTACGATCTTGCCAATGTTCAGGGTACTGCAAGAGGCTGGGAGCGCGAAGAGAGAATCCTCCTTTGCGCTCCTCTCAGAGACGCTTCTCCTCATCTGCCCATGTTCTTTTCTCATTTGCGCAACTTGACCTACCCCCACCACCTCATCGACCTGGCCTTCCTTGTTGGTGACTCCAAGGATAATACTCTTACCCTGCTCTCTGATCTTCTGGCCCAGTTGCAGGCTAGCGAGAAGGACGGCATGCCCTTTGGCGAGGTCTCAGTCATCGAGAAGGATTTCGGACAAAAGGTCAACCAGGATGTCGAGAGTAGACACGGTTTCGCTGCCCAGGCTAGCAGAAGAAAGAGCATGGCCCAGGCACGTAACTGGCTTCTGAGTGCAGCTCTGCGCCCCACACATAGCTGGGTCTACTGGAGAGATGTCGATGTCGAGACGGCTCCGTTCACGATTCTAGAAGACTTGATGAGACACAACAAGGATGTCATTGTACCGAGTAAGTATCTTCTCCTTTACAAAGACGGCCTGCCATACTGACACAGACGACAGACGTTTGGAGACCTCTACCCGACTGGCTTGGTGGTGAGCAGCCCTACGATCTCAACTCGTGGCAAGAGTCCGAGACTGCCCTAGCTCTTGCCGATACGCTCGACGAGGACGCTGTCATCGTAGAAGGTTATGCAGAATACGCCACTTGGCGACCTCATTTGGCTTACCTGCGCGACCCTTACGGCGATCCGGACATGGAGATGGAGATTGACGGTGTTGGTGGTGTCAGTATCCTGGCCAAGGCAAAGGTCTTCCGCTCCGGTGTCCATTTCCCTGCCTTCAGTTTCGAGAAGCACGCAGAGACCGAGGGATTCGGCAAGGTATGTCTTGAACAACGTAAGCACATGGTGATGGGATCTGACTGAATATTCAGATGGCAAAGCGCATGCAATACTCGGTAGTGGGTCTTCCTCACTACACGATTTGGCATCTCTACGAGCCCAGCTTGGACGACATCAGGCACATGGAAGAGATGGAAAAGGAGAGGAAAGCACGCGAAGAGGAAGAGAACAAGAAGAAGGAGACGATGGACAAGATCCAGTCTCAATTCGATGACACAGCGAGCGAATGGGAGAAGGACAAGTCGGAGATTGTCGATGCACAGAAAGCCGCAGATGCCGCAAAGGACGTGGTCGGTGGTGTCAAGAATGCCGCTGGCAATGCCAAAGAAGTGGTCAAGGAGGCTGCCGGAGAAGCCAAAGCTGCGGCGAAGGAGGCAGCCGAGGGCGTCAAAGATAGTGCAAAAGGGTAAGTGTGCACGAGATGATTCACGAGAATGTGCTGGCTAACACGTGTTGACAGACTAGCTGACAAAGCCGAGAAGGCAGCTGGAGCAGTTGTGAAAGACAAGGGCGCTGCGGCGTAAGAGGATTGTCTGACCAAGGGGCAATTCAGGAGTTGTGCATGGATTATTATAAACGAACAGGGTGGTCTAAACATGTCGGTATATGTATTTGCAAAAAGCTAGCGCATTAGAGAATGATCATGACGAATTTTGCGTTCCGCTGGTACTTGCTTGACGAGTGCTTAAGTTGGACACATTCGTTGGACTCGTCCTACAGAGGGATAGAGGATGATTGATATGAAAGTGATGGATGCGGCGAGGCTCGGGGGTGAGTTGACGCTCGAATCCGGGGCTCGGGGGTGCATGAAGCTTTGACGGCGTCGATGGATACGTCGTCGACATTTGGGTGCTTCTCGAGTGGCCGGTCAATGTACACGGCAGCAATTCGACGAGCACAATGAGCAATGGCACGGGCGCAGACGACGGCCACAGTAGCAGGTCGAGCTTGACGACAGCGGGCGACTACGCAGCAGCGACGCGTGCCGTCAGCGTAGCCATCGACCCCGTCGCTCTGATCATTACAGAATGCATCACCGTCACATCGGCCATGCGCAAGCATGCGCGCTGGGCCCAATCTTCGGTATCAGCAATCCTCGGCGGCGGTGCTGCTAGACGTCCACCGTCTTCTCTGGCCTCTCTCGCTGTGGGTGACGATGGCGATGGTGGACAACTGGCTACACGATGGGGCCTTCGCGGCAAGAAGGGAAAGAGCATCCAGGACAACCCGCTGCTGTCTGCCTTTGCGCGTTTGCGCAGCCAGCTCAAGGGATGCAGAGGTATGCCACGCGACCACTCTCGCGCCATGTATCCAGCAATTCAGTTGACACTCTCGTCCGACAGACATCCGCACCGTCGACACACCCTCGATCCTCCAACCTTTCCTGCAGGTCATCCGCTCCTCGTCTACCACCGCTCCCATCACTTCGCTAGCCCTGATCGCAATCACAAAGATGCTCTCGTACAATGTCGTCAGCCCGGCCATGCCCAACTTTCCCTACGCCATGATGCTCCTGTCTTCGAGTGTAACAAACTGCCGCTTCGAGGGTGACAATACCGCCTCAGACGACGTCGTCTTCCTCCGTATTCTCAAGCTCATGGAGATCATCATCACTGGTCCTTCCGGCGAGGTTCTCGGCGATCAAAGCGTCTGTGCTATGATGGAATGTGGTATCTCGATATGCTGTGCACTGCGTATGAGCGAGGTACTCCGTCGTTCGGCCGAGATCACCATGGTCACCATGTGCCAGACCATCTTCCAGAGACTAACTCATCTCGAGTCATTGCCCGAACATGACAATCCAAACCATCAAGACGACTTCAAAATCGAGTCCAGCACCACCCAGATCGGCTCGACAACTGCCCAGGATACTCCTCCTTCTGGGAGCCTGGATGTGCCTCGTTCGACTACTGGTGAAAGGCCCTCTGCAGAGTTTAACGCCAGCCAGGTTGACTTGACCAAAGCCACCGAAACCACCGACATTCCTGATATCAAGCCCTATGGCTTGCCCTCGATTAGAGAACTGTTCCGCACGCTAGCCGAACTGCTCGACCCTCACGACAGACAATATACCGATACAATGCGAGTCATGGCTTTGCGCATCGTAAATGTGGCTCTAGAGGTGGCTGGTCCTTCAATAGCCTATCATCCATCTTTGGCTTCGTTGGCCAAGGATACTCTGTGTCGAAACTTGTTCCAGCTCGTGCGCTCTGAGAACATCGCCCTTTTGCACGAATCGTTGCGTGTCGCTGGTACCCTGCTCGCGACTTGCCGCAGTGTACTGCGACTACAACAAGAACTCTACCTCTCGTATATTGTTGCTTGCTTGCATCCTCGTGTCCCAATTCCTGACGAACCGACCATCAATCCTGCCCTTTACGAGGGTGTCCCTCAGGCCCCAAGACTTGTCAAGCCGGCTGCATCTGCTACGCAAAGTGGTCGATCGACTCCAGTACCGGTGAAAGACAGACAAAAGCTCGGTATGGAAGGCGGTTCACGGAAGCCTGACGCAAGAGAAGCCATGGTGGAAAGTGTTGGCGCTTTGGTCAGGATTCCTAGTTTCATGGCTGAACTCTTTGTGAACTATGATTGTGAAATTGATCGAAGCGATCTATGCCTGGACATGGTTGGTCTTCTCTCGCGTAACGCGTTCCCGGATTCCGCCACCTGGAGCACTACGAATGTGCCACCACTTTGCTTGGACTCGCTGCTTGGATATGTGCAATTCATCGCTGATAGACTTGACGAAGAGCCAGTCACTGAGGGCTTGCCCCGTCTGGAAACGCTTCGCGAACAGAGGATTCGTAAACAAATCATCATCCGCGGTGCCACCAAGTTCAACGAGAACCCTAAACTTGGACTCGCTTATTTGGCTGCCGAAGGGATTATCGAGAACAAAGACGACGTTATGTCTATCACTCGTTTCCTCAAGGGAACATCACGAGTCGACAAGAAGGTTTTGGGAGAGTTCATTTCCAAGAGATCCAACGAGGCTATCCTCGATGCCTTCATTGATCTGTTCGATTTCGCTGGACAGCGTGTTGATGAGGCTTTGCGCCAGATTCTCAACTCCTTCCGTCTTCCAGGTGAATCGCAGCTCATTGAAAGAATCGTTACAGTCTTTGCGGAGAAGTACTGCGACAAGACTGACCCCGAGGGCATCGCGGACAAGGACGCTGTCTACGTCTTGACATATGCGATCATCATGCTCAACACCGATCAGCACAATCCGAATATGAAGCAAGCGCGAATGGCAGTGACCGATTTTGCTCGCAACTTGCGTGGTGTTAATGGAGGCAAGGATTTTGAGCCAGAGTATCTCCAAGGAATTTATGATTCGATCAGGACTCGGGAGATTATCTTGCCAGAGGAGCACGACAACAAGCACGCTTTCGAACATGCCTGGAAAGAACTTTTGATCAAGACGCAGACTGCGCAAGATCTGGTACTGTGCGACACTAATATCTACGACGCAGATATGTTTGCAGCCACGTGGCGACCGGTTGTTGCAACCCTAAACTATGTCTTCATGTCCGCTACCGATGACACGGTCTTCCAGAGAGTCATCTCTGGCTTCGATCAATGCGCTCAAATCGCGGCTAAGCACGGGCTTCACGATTGTCTCGATCACATCATAGCTTCTCTTGCACAAATCAGCACACTGGCTACAGAGACACCAGCCAGTACTGCTCTCAATACTGAAGTGCAAGCAAATGGTAAGAGTATCATGGTGAGCAAATTCGCTGTCGACTTTGGCCGGGAGAACAAAGCACAGCTTGCTACACTCGTACTCTTCCGCATAATCAATGGCCACGAAGCCACGATCCGGGATGGCTGGAGTCACGTAAGTTGAACATCAAGATTGGTGCTCGTGTTGTGCTGAACCTCCAAAACAGATTATCAGGGTCATCCTCAACCTCTTTATAAACTCTCTTATCCCCTCTACCCTGTCCACATTGACGTCAAAACTTGATCTTCCACCAATTCCACTTCAGAGCCCTGCTCAGATCGTCGAGCGGAACGACAAGTCGACAGATATCGGGTTGTTCTCCGCTTTCACATCTTATGTGTCAAGCGTGATGAATGACGAGCCGCCAGAGCCGAATGATCAAGAGATCGAGGCTACTCTCTGCACTGTGGACTGCATCAGCGCCTGTCGACTGGATGAAGTCGTTGCCAACATTGGGTAAGCAATTAGCCATGTATTTCGTGGCCTTTGCTAATACGTGCCTTGCTAGAAATATGCCTAGCGATTCTCTCGGAGCCTTCACGCAGTCGCTCCTCTCATACCTGCCACCAGACGATGTGGAGAACTCCCCTAAAGTTATCGTTGTGAAACCACCAATCGCCTCTCCGACCCCTATACGCCCTAACGGTCAAAAGCCGCAGCCCACCACGCCAGACTACGATCCGGCCCTTGTTTGCGTCCTTGAGCTTGCCACCGTCCTAGCAACGCGTGACCAAGACTCAGTCTCGTCGTTCGGTCAAGACGTTGCTCAAACTTTGAAGTCTGTGATTCATGATGCAGACAATTTGCATCCCGTGACAGTCGGTCGGGCGTCCTACTACCTCTTGAAGCTGCTCAAAGCTAGTGACGTTAGTACTCTTCCGTGTATCCATGCATCTTCCTCTGACCATCAGCAGGACCACGATTATGTCCGCGCACCGGTGGTGTTGCATACAATCTCGTCTTTCAACCAGGATCTCCTTCAACAATGCGGCCCAACGATACTGAAGGGAATCTCTGGATGCATCAAAGGATCGGCAAGCCTTCGGAAAGAGATGGCAACGTCTCCGGATTTCTGGTCGGTGCTTCATGCTCTTCAGCCAAATTCAGAAGCTGCTCCATTGGCATTTCATATCACCGAGGACATTGCTACAGGATCGCCTCAGGCAATTACTGCTGACAACTACGAATCAGCTATTGGTCTGTTGAATACCTTCGCCACGGTTACTGCGGCTCGTGAACCCCGGAAAGAGCCAAGTGCGCGACGCGGCAAACCTGCGGCTCCTGAGAAGCGACCAGCACCTGACGAAGCCACCCTTCGCGGCGTTAGAGCGATGGCCATTGTGTCGCAAATGACTAGTCGGGTACCTGCGTTCATCGAACAGTCTCACCTGGAACCCGATGAGGCTTGGCAGGCATATTGGCTTCCCATTTTCCGATGCTTCACTGTGCAATGTGTCAGTCCCTCTCGAGAAATCCGCCAGCAATCATTCACGTCTTTGCAACGTTGTTTATTATCCAATGATCTCGCATCCCCAGAACACAAGGAGTGGACAAACATCTTCGGCCAAGTTGTTTTTCCCTTGGTTCAGCAGCTGCTCAAGCCAGAGGTGTATCAAACAGATCCCTTCGGTATGGGCGAAATGCGCATACAGACTGCACAGCTTCTATGCAAAATATTTTTGCATTACCTCGTGATGCTTAGCGAGTGGGATGGGATGCACGACTTGTGGATGGAGATTCTGGACCTCATGGACCGTTTGGTGAATAGTGGTCAAGGCGACACACTGGTAAGTTTGTTCTGATGATAATTCACGCACACATGACTGACCTTTCATCTTTAGGCTGAGGCTGTATCAGAATCCCTCAAAAATATACTGCTCGTCATGGCTAGTGGCGGCTACCTAGAACGACCTAGTGAAAGCGATGAACAATCAGAACAGCAAAGACGACTGTGGAACGACACATCAAACAGGCTGCACAAATTCCTCCCGAATTTGATGCCTGAGCTTTTCCCAGAGTTAGAGGCGAAAGAAGAGAAGGAGACCAAGATGGAAGGATCCCCTAATAGAGTTGAGGAAAGTGCGCCTGTGCCCACAGCTGAGGAGAAGGGGCCGGAGATCGCATAGATTGGAACGCATCAGTCGATGCTGTTTAGCAATAGGGATTCCAAGCGCGATTAGTCGAAGAGTTCTGCACTGCATAGACGACCAACCCCACTGTTCTTTCCTTTCTGTGAACCTGTCAAGCGGTCGACCGCCATGTGCCACATGACCTGGTCGAACCTCCCCCCGCTATACGAGGTTATTTCCAGAATGATCCCACTCTCACTGGACCTGCCTTTAGTACCACATGTGTATCAAAAAGGTTTGTCTCGACGTCCACAGGCAATGCGTCCCAATTGCTATCCGAGCAGTTGGGGGACTCGAAGCACTGTCAGTGACTGCGCTTTTCTTTATGAACAATATCAGATTCGAACCTCTCAGTATATGGTCATTCGGACTACGGCACTCAAATACGCACTTGAAGGTCTTGTGGTTAGATTGACCTGCCCGACTGACATTTCTTCATCGTTGTGCAGGTGGTTGGCCTTCACTGAAGCTTCAACAAGACCAGCAAACATATGTCCTGTATCTGAGCACCGAATTTCTCCATGACAACACCCAAATTAGTGCCAATCGTATTCACGGAGCCAAATCAGCACCGCTCTGCTAGATGAGTAATGATTCCATGCGCAAGTGGCGAAATATACGTTATTGTGCTGAGCTAATTATGGGTGTTGGTACGACCCTGACCGATATTCGTCAAAAACGCGAATTCTGAAGTTGCAAGCATTGGTTGGATGTTCATCGAATTGACCATGACGACTCACGACCGCTGCTTCTGGTATTCCTTGAGCTCTTTCTGAAACTGCTCCTTAAGTCGCAAGTAGCTCTCATCTTTCTTGATTTCCTCCAGCATATCTTTGAATATCTGGCTGGCCTCCAGCTTGTCAGCCTTGTCGGAATGGTCCTCGCTATTGGGAAGGACCTCGTGGTCTTTGTCGTACTTCCTTCCACCTTTGTGGTTGGCGTAGCGTTTTGCGCGTGTAAAGCCCATCTGGACGAACTTGCGCGTCATGTCCATGCCCACAAAATCTCCCGCTTCTCCAAACTGCTCGAACTCGGTCCGCAGTAGGGTCGAGGATTGTCGTGCGATATCTGGGGTTCGGAAGCGCCATAGAGGAAGTAAGTATGACTTGTAGGGCTCGAAAGTCAGAACGCCCATCTCTCCTCTTCCTATGCGATACTCCATCTTTTGTGCATGTGTCGTTCGAGGCCGTGAACCAGAAGGGGGCTCCAGCTTGGTCGTTGCTATAGGTGCTCGGCGCGGCATTGTAGATTGGTCTGTTGAAGGAGAGGAAGCAGCGGTGCTGTAGACTGAGTTGCAAGGGTTGTTGACGACGACCCTCCGCAAACAAGCACGCGTCACCGAACAAGAAGCACCTCTCATCACGCACGCATGTTTCAACAGCAAGGCAAAACGGTCACCCTTACCAGCTTTGGCCTGGATAGTTGACTGCCATGATGATCAAGGCAGATGGGGAAGGACAAAAAGACCAAAATGAAAATGACACATGAAAGGTCGTACTGGGGCTCGAACCCACTGAAGGTTGTTAGAATGGATGCTTGATGTATGGAAATCAAGGCTGAACTTACGGACTCGAGAAGATTTGAGTTATCAAAATCTCGCGTGCTAACCGCTACACTATACAACCGAGTTGTTGTTAAACTTGATCTTGTTCTGGATTATATCATGTGAGTGAATAGCTAAGCATCCATCTCAGATCTCACTGTCATGATGAGAACAGAATGAGGACACAAGATCAATAGGGTTAGCTCATCACTCGTCAACTTAACTTCTACACCGACAGACCCTGCCTTCCTTTAATTACAGTACTCCCTATCTTGCGCGCGACGATTCCTGGCCTTGTTATCTCGTCCAACACGATTCAGCTCAACGAAATGCGTTCTGGACCGCGGATCAGGAGTGTGGCTCCGAGCGCGATTGAGTGCAATCTCAGTCTGAGTAACACTCTGTTAGCTTTCCCACTTTGGTGGGGCTCCAAAGCTTCCGCATTCACAATCATGATACGACCTGAACTCATGAAAAATCGCAACTTCTAATCAGATGCTACCAATCGAAGTCTTCAAAAGATGAGCTGTTGTTGCTTAGCTTTGGACTCATGGCTGATGCATGGAAGAGACCGGCTCTACCCAGCATTCAAGTTATTCTGGTCAGGAGCACGATCCAGAGACGTTCCATCTGCTGCGCTAAAGGCGCTCCGCCACGTCATTGACATGCTCTAAAAGGTAAAGTCATAACATATCCAAGCCGATTCCACATCGCAACCGGTAGCAAGCGGTCTTTGAGTCGCTCCGGTGTCCGACTCAAATATCGAGGTAGGTCGTTGCGCTGTCCTGCTCTCAGACCCCTCAAACCAAGATCATTCTACATTGTTACTTGCGAGCGCCTGACTTGCCTATCATGGTCAATTCAACACAGACTTCTGGCCCTTTACAGGCATTGAGCGGTTACGTGGCATCGTATGGCTGGGGTCCTCTTTTGTCCGTTTCGCGGAGCACTGTACTCTCGCTTCTGTCGCGTATTCAGATTGGACACCTAAGAGTAGTAGACGTGGACGGAAAAGACTCGACCTATGGACAGAAACAGGTCGTCAATGGAAAATTGGAAAAGAGCGTTTACTCTCTGCCCGACGTAGAATTGACTGTGCACAAAGATGTATTCTGGGTGCGCATGCTGCTCTTCGCAGATATGGTAATGATCGCGGCACTTCCATTGAAATATTGGACTGATTGAATGGCAGGGTTTCGCAGAGAGCTATATGCTTGGAGAAGTCTCCTGCTCTGACTTGACAGAGTTCTTCCGGGTTCGAAATGAGTCCCCCAACCTCTGAAGCACCTGCTAATATAAACAGTTGTTCATCGTCAATCGCAACCACCTCTCGAACGGATCCACGCTCACCTCGAACCTCTCCGCAAAACTCTCGTACTTGCTACGCAAAACAAACACACTTACAACTGCTCGTCTCAACATCGCTGCGCATTATGACATCTCCAACGACATGTTTGCTGCATTCCTGTCCCCAGACATGACATATTCATGTCCGATCTGGTTGCCGAAGTCGGATCCTCGTTCCTCCGAAGAGACGTTAGAGCAAGCTCAAATGCGCAAGTTGAGACGCTTCATCACCAACGCGAAGATCAAGAAGGACGACCATGTTTTGGAGATCGGCACTGGTTGGGGCAGTTTTGCGATTCTGGCAGTGAAAGAGACAGGATGTCGCGTCACGAGTTTGACATTGTCAATTGAGCAGAAGGCTTTGGCCGAGGAAAGAATCGCAGAGGCCGGCTTCACAGACCGTATTGAGGTGCTTTTGTGCGACTACCGCGCTCTGCCGACACCAAAAGACGGGAAGCTATACGACAAAGTAGTCAGCATTGAGATGCTGGAAGCAGTGGGCAAGGAATACCTGAACACCTATTTCGAATGTGTTGACAAGCTCCTGAAGCCCGAGGGAGGTGTTGCAGTCTTCCAATGCATCACAATGCCCGAAAGCGTAAGCACAAATATCTGCTGCATTTGATCATTTACTAATGGTCCCAAGCGTTACGATGCATACAGCAACTCGGACGATTTCATTCGACGATACATTTTCCCTGGTGGCCATCTCCCGACCATTACCCAGCTGCTAGACTCTGTCCGAGCTGGTTCCTCTTGCAGGCTGATTCCAGAATCTGTGGAGAATATTGGCCCGCACTACGCAAAGACACTGCGACTATGGCGCGAAGAATTTATGCAAAATTTCGACCAAAAGATCAAGCCATCACTATTGGAGGAACACGAAGGCATGACCGAAAAGGATGTGGATTTGTTCCGCAGGAAGTGGGAATATTATTTTGCTTACTGCGAGGCTGGCTTCGTCACCAAGACTTTGGGCGATGTCATCTTCACGGTCGGAAGAGAAGGCGCGGTGGAGATGATGGAAGATGTGCCCGTTTAGCTGCACACGTGGCGGTATAGGCTATCCAGTGTGCGATTGATGTGGAGGATGGACAGGAAATGCCAAGGAGGTATAGAGCCCGTTGGAGATACCCCGATTGTGCCACATAGACATACGCCAATCAATGCTTGCAAACATGTTCGAAGCAATCGTCCCTCACTACGTGACTTTCAGAACAGCAACCACGAGTGATGAAATTCGAATTGCCTATGTTGTATCGTTGTGTTGTAGCAAAAATGAAAGAGCGCTCTAGACTAGACTAGTGGCGTCCAAGGTGCGCAGAACTCGCACGCATCCCGAATTTGTTCCAAACTTCCTCTTGTTCTCCACACGACCTTCATTAATAGCATTATTGCAGAGCTCAATCACCATGGACTCGTCTTCCGTAAAGACGACAATGCCGGTGCTGCCACGTGTCAGCATGAGCGATTCGTTCAACGCACTGGTCTTTAAGCTTGCAAGGTAAATTTACAGTGTTGTACCAGCTTAACAGACAGCATTTGCTCATAGACTTAACAGATACTTCACGGATCTTGTGGGCAAACCCATCACGTTTGAGGAATTTCGTACCACTCAAGACCATCTGCTCACTCCATTATGTCGACATCTCCTTCACGATGTACACCACCCTGCATTGGTTGCAGCACTACTGTAGGATACATGATTATATGGATTGTATCAAGCTGACAATCTATCACAACAGCGTTCTCAAAGGCCACTTTGTCACCCTCGAGGCCGACGAAGAGCAGGGCATCCACGCTGCAAGAGGCTTTGCCTGCGAAGCTGTTGCTACAAGATTCATCATTGGTCTAGCCGACAGGGAGATAATTGACTCGCTTCTGTACGAGCTAGAAATTCCTGATGCCTCGGAGCATGGCAGTCAACCCCTTGATGAAGCTCAACCCGAACCTCTGACGCCTGTCACCGAACAATCACCATTGCTATCGCGATCAAGTCTACGTTCTCGTGGAAGCTACAGAAGCAGGCTTACCATCCCAGAAACCTATGATGGAGCGGCTGAAGAATCGTCTGCTACTACCGATACTGAGTTGGCCGAACAGTTTGACGGCCTCAATGCTTTGGAAATTGCAGCTGTTTCAGGTGCTAAAAAGTTCCTGTGTCAAAAGCAAGTTCAAAGGATTATCAATGCAATCTGGACTGGAGATATCATGTTCTGGAACAAACTTAGCGCTGATGCTCAGAAGAAGGCTCAAATCTATCAACGCAAGAACACCGATCCTTTCTGTCGTCTACGCGTCCCACTCTATCTCAAAGCCTTCGAGGTTCTGTTCTTTGCGGCGTTTTTGGCATTTTATTACGCTGTTCTCATGCAGCGTTCCTTCTACTCGGTAACTACGGCTGAGGTCTTCCTCTACATCTGGATCGCATCATTTGCTCATAATGGTATGTGCCTGGAATTGACTGGTCCTGTTGCATACAAGTACTGACCCGAACACAGAAATTGGAGAATTCTGGGATGCAGGTACTACAACGTTCTATCTTGCTGACTTCTGGTCTCTCTGGGATCTGTTCGTGATAGGCGTTGGCGGCGCTTTCTTCATCACTCGTAAGTCATGTGCTCCTACCCTATCAAGACCCATTCAACTTTTGGTGGATCGTACATGAGGGGTTCCATCCCGTGATCAAGCTAAGCAAGCACAAGCTGACAATTGTAGGAATGATTGGACTACATCAAGGAAACGACAAGATCATCGATATATCATTCGATATTCTTGCTCTTGAGGGATTGTTTCTAATTCCAAGAATGTGCTCTCCTCTGCTCTCTTTGAACCCTTACTTCGGCACCCTGCTCCCATGTCTTACTGCCATGACTAAGGTATGTCCATATGTGTTTCCTTGGGTCTTCACCATACTGACAGCTTGAAGGACTTCCTAAAGTTCCTCTCGCTTGTGGCAATCTTGTACTGTGGATTCTTGTCGACATTCTGCCTACTCGGCAGAGGTCAATTCACATCTCGACAGATGGCACTCATTCTTACCAAGGTTTTCTTTGGAAGCTCATATTTGGGATTCGATATCAGCGACAAAATTTCTCCATACCTCGGACTGCCACTCATGCTGGTATTCATAACGTGAGTGATGCCCATCTCTCTGTCCCGTCAAGATATCGCTGACCCCGACTCACAACACAGGTTGACACAGATTCTTCTGGTCACATCACTCATCTCAATTCTGTCCAACAGTCTTTCCTTGGTCCTGTCACATGCCAGAGAAGAATATCTCTATGTCTACTCGGTGTTTGTGCTCGAGGCATCGACATCGGACAGGCTCACATACTTCGTTCCTCCGCTGAACTTGTTCTCACTGGCTCTCAGACCTCTGAGACTATTTATCTCTGCTGAACAGTTGCGTCACATTCGTATTGTGGCGCTCAAGATGACGCATTTGCCTCTTGTATTCCTCATCAATGTATACGAGAAGATGCAGTCCGTTCGTAGGAAGAACACGACTGGATTCGGCCTGGGATCGCCCCGAGGTATCGAAAAGCCACCTGGTTGGAGACGATCTGTATTGAACAAGAGAATTGCACCACGATACCCGCTGTCTGCGCCAAACTCGAGGCCCGACACGGGCGTAGACCAATCACAGGACTCACCGAGCTCACAGCCTGCGGCCCCTGCAGTCGCCATCAACGATATAAAGGCCGTGCTCGATCAGCTCACTTTGCAGATAGGACAGCTCAAAGGCGTTATCGAGGAGCAAGAGCGTCAGCTCCAAGCGAACAGTGACTAAACACGCACGCGGTACCCGCGCGGTACCATTCTTACAACACTGCTGAAAGAGGCGCTTCGACAGGGCAGTGGTGAACCGAGCGCCAATCCAGCTTGTATGATTGCTCCGGCTCCAGAGTTGGGAAGCGCGCCTTGTTGGAAGCGTGGGGCTCAGAGCATTGGTGGTGCTTTGGTGAAGTTGGGTCTGTCAAGACATCAGGCCGAGACGGACGAGACACGGGTGAAATAATGGGTGGTTGATTGCTTGAACCAGGCTGTCGGGTCGATTGATAGACGCTACTCGGCAGCCGGCATCCGCAGCCGAGCATCGAGAACTGCAAGTCTGCAATAGGCAGACAAAAAGCATCAACGAAGTAATAACAATTTGAGCTATCCACACTATCAGTACGAAGGTATGGAGTTCCAGGCGTTCGTAGAGACAAGTGTCAGGTGCATGTTCTCAATGCCCGGAGCTTGGCAGGTACCCTATTGTCGGGTCTGTTGTCTCCAAGTGCTGGTCTCTGTGCGGGATTTGAATCAGAGTCCCTTTTCCATTTAGTTGTAGTTGCACCTGAGTTGTTCTTCGAACATATAACCGCTCTTGTTCCTTGAGTTGCTCTTGCACCGCCTTGCTGTCAAAAATAGTACGTCAGGACTTGTCTTGGTTCCTCATCTAGCGAATATAACTAACCTTTGATTACGTGTAGTACAGACAGTTCACACTCTCCGATCTTCTCATCATGCAGCATCAATATCACTGGAGCGCGGGTCCGGAGCTCTATTACCATCCGGAATACCAACTACAAAGCCATCGAGACCTTGACTCTAGCCGTTGGCCGAGTCCCACAGAGCCCGAGAAACAACTCTGGACAGAGCTACCGCCGCCTGTATATGGAGCTACAACCTACCCTGAGCTTCCTGGTCCCGTATTGCTGAGTCATGGATCACCAGAGTTTAGCCCGGTGAGTGTGAAGCAGGAGCACGACTCGATCTCAGATGGCAGATGGTCGAAGTGGTCACCGACCCTGACGAACTCGAGCCTGGTGTCAAACACTCCATCGTTCTCAACATTACATTCAATGCGCATGGCAGATAACGCCATGTATGTGGATGGTATTGGGAGTCCAACCCACTGGCTTGGATCTGAACAGCACCACTACACAGCTGCTACTTCTAGCCAGCAATCCTCACGCCATTGGCACGGCACCCAAGCCGGAGCCAGAGAAGATGCTCCGACGCGCGACTTGCGAAGCACACGGAAATCTTTCGAACAGGTGCCTGGACATGGCCAACATCCCGAGGCTGAAGTGCAGGCACTACTGAACAGGCCGCGTCGAGTCAAGACCACAGCGGAGAACGCGAGATTCCATTGCAACGAGTGCGGCAAGAGATTTCAACGAGTGTACAACCTTCGTAGTCACATGCTCAAGCATGAAGAGACGAGAGAAAAGATTCAATGCCCTCATACTGGATGCGGCAAAAGCTTCGACAGGAAGACTGATCTTAGCCGTCATGAGCGCAGTGTACACCTGCACCTGCGAGAGCACAAGTGCGTCTTGTGTGGATCCTTCTTTGCAAGAAAGGATACCCTCGTTAGGTGCGTTCCATTTCTGTCGTCATAGCCTTTGCAGAACATGCTGACCATAATCCACAATGCAGACACATTGAAGGCAGCTGCTCAAAACGAGCGGCAGTGGATCGCAAGCGGATCAAAGACTCGTTGGCCCCAGCATCAATGGGCTAGGCTGCCGACATGTGCTGATACCAACTGCTCGTGAGGTTGAGGGAAGCATGACCAATATCTCTGTATTGGTTTAGTCGTGGCAGCCCATTCGACCCACGCTTAGCTCAGAGGCTGCAGGCGCTTAAGCGCGGTTGGAGTATATGCACAGGTGATGAAGAGTCCAACAAATGCCGATCTTGACTCGTGCACTGTACATCAATATTGCGTTGATGATTGGATGTGCATGTGCCTTTGATGAGCCGGTGCACTCGGGCCAATTAGCAGCTCATCTATAACACCGTAGGCGGGGCAATTGCGTGGGATACATAGCTCGGGCGCAATATTGTTGAGATGAGGGCCATGCACACATATAGAGGACACGTATAGTACAGCAAGATACAAAAACCGGATGGGTATTGTGATCGTCTCTGAATACTGCACTCGCAGGCTGTTGAAAACCAGCACGCTATCGATGAGGTGATCTTGAGTCGAGGAGGATGACTTTGGATGGAGCGAGACTGAAGTTTCAAGATATGCAAGAGACAGTTCCGCAAACACCTGGAGCCGAGAAGGAGCGACTAGGGTCCAACTTCGAGACCCTGAATGGTTTGCTTTGAACGTTGAGTGCTCGGCTTCACCGAATTGACTTTCTGATTAGGCGGGGGAGATTTCGAGCCGGCGTGAATTCTATTACTCTATTCAGACATCATTGTAGAGTCATGTCATACAGCACACAGACGTAGAGCAATAATGAACTGGATCAGAGTCTAGAGTAGTTGCGTTATGACCTTCTAATTGTGGACAGTGGGGGCTTACGCCGCGGTGGGTCCCTCATTCATCGGGTGGTCCCACAATCAAAACCAGGATTTGACAATGCAGGCTGATGCTATAGCATGTGCACGATTTAGATAGGGTAATCAAGGTGCATAGATGGGGCCAACCATGGGCTCCTGTGGCTCTATCGTTTTCCTTTTGCTCGGCTTGGCTCAAACACAATCTCAGAATCGTGCATTGCAGCTCAATCACGGCACACGGAACGGTCATCTACCATCACCGCTGTTGCATATGTCGGCACCCAATAGCACCCGCTGGGACGAGCGATCAGCGCACAGGTACAGAACCGACTTCCGTTGGCTTCAGTCGCCATCAACAGTCCTCCATCGCGTACTGCGCATGTTCGTTGCGCCTTCTGAAAATGGACAGATATTCCATGAGGCATTGACTCATTACCGAGTTGGTGCTCGGCTCAACAGGCGTCTAACAAAAGGAAATGACCAAAACAAAGGCACTCATGCAGGCGAAGCATGTGACAAGATGCACGGAGAAACCTCGATACTGTTATGATACAAGTTTGTGTCTTGAGGCCTAGAAAAAAGTGTGGGGTAATTTGATGACAAGGAAGAAGCGAAACAGGCAGAGAAAAGGCTTTCACATAAAGTCTCCACTGCCGAAGTTGTTGAACGGGTTTGGTGGACCACCGAAGCCCGATGGACCTCGAGGACCGACTGGATCAAATCGACTGCCTGGGGGTGCCTGGGGATTGTAGCCACGACCTCTCGGATCGTCAAAGCCCGGAAGAGTTGGGTGCATGCCGCCGCCGCCAAACCCAGGATTGCCAAAAGGATCTCTGGGACCGAGACCCTGAGGATAGAGATCTCTTTCACCAATGTTGCCAAAGCCTGGATGGGGTGGTCCGCCCATGGGACGAAGCGGTCTGTTCAAGTCGTAAGGGTCTTCGAAGCCTGGAGGAGCCAGTTCTCCGTGAGGAACGTGAGGCGCAGGCTGAGCGAGAGGATCATTGAAGGGGTGAGGACGAGCGGGTGGTTGGCGATCGTCACGTAGAGGATCGTCACGAGTTGTGGAGGGCTCTCTGGCAGGCTGTCGGGCAGATGTAGCAGCAGACTCTTGGTAGCCTTCCTTCTGGAGCGAAGGCACGAGCTTCTGTATGATGTTGAGGCGCATCAGAGAGCCGTAGTCAGAGAGGCGACCATTTGATATGAAGAGGTTGAAAAGGTTTCTAGTGTTTGGCTCTGACAGAGTGAATGGCATGGAGCCTGCAGAAGTGTAGTCGGCGGCCTTGACATCGAGCGTGGCTGTCTTGTCATCACCGAGGCCCATGGCCAGAACGACGGCCTTGTTTCCCATGCGATTGATTTTTAACAGGTACTCCATGGATGACTGAGTGTGGGCGTAGCGAAAGGCGTAGTTGGGAGCGTTTGCTGACCAGGTTGCAGGCAGACGCGGAGGGTTGTCGACGGTGATGCGGTCATCATCGCCGAGACCGACCAGACGGAAGCCACAAGCAAGCATCGAGGCATGACTTGCCAGGGCGATGGCGTCGAAGGGTGTGTTGATGTGAGGAGAGGTGTCTTGGGGCAGGGTGGATGCCATGACGCTGGCCAGCGAGTCTGCCGAGAGGACGTTGCCGACTACCGTCATGTTGGGTGGTGTGATGCAGACGGTTGTGAGAGGTCTTGTTGTTGGTGAATATGAGTGGGTGTTTGGTACAGGCTTGCAAGAGTCGATGGAACAGAGATGTGAGATGCAGATTGTTAGACGATGGATATGCAAGATGCGATGAGATGGAGAAGCACAGCGATGACGCTGACGACGATCTGCGGCGGCGGGAGGAGCCGCCGCTTTGCGATAGGCGGCTCTGCAGGCCTCGGCCCGTGGGGCGCACGTGCTTGGATGTAGAGGGACAGTCAGCGTGACGAAGGACAAGAGTTGGAAGGAGCAGAGTTGGCTAGGTAATTCACATGTCCACACGACACACACGACACAAGTCGCGTCGCTGTCACATTCATGGCTGACTGAGACTGTCCGTCCTCGAAGCCCGACCACATGTCGACCAACTCGTCCCTGGTGCCGTCGTCGTCGGACCTGCTGCTCCTCGTGCCCCGGCTGGCGCGCAACATGGCCGACCTGGCCATGCGCTGGATGCCCAAGGACAACATGACGACCGCCTTCGCCAACAGCTCGTCCTCGGACATGGTCAATCGCACCGCTACCCTCGTCCACCACGCCGCCTCCTCGACTGCCGCTCCCGCTGCTCTGCCTTCGTCCACTGGCTACCTGTCCTTCCTCAGCATCCCCTTCTCGGCCGACGCAATCAAAGGTTTCGGCGGAATGTTTGCATACATTGGCTCGAGATGGGCTCTCGCGACCTTTGCCATCTCCATCTTCCTCAACCGCACCCACTTCTACGCTTCGTCCCGCCAGAGCTTGAATCCCCGCTGGCATACCCGTCTACTCCTTTACTCGGGTCCTATCCTGCTCCTCTCCTACCACGTCTTGTCCATTCTGCAAGCTCTCAAGTGTCAGACATCCCCCGACTATCCTCTATTGCGATATGGCGACCCCAACAAGCATCTAGCCATCAACTTTGGTGGTGAAGGCGGCTTTGTACATGACTTCAGCTCCACCCTGCTGTTCTGGAAATCCGATGCCGATTGCTGCCGCGCAATGAACATGTCCCTTCAGGACGACAAATTTCTCGATGTCATGGGCTCTTTCTCGCTCCTCTGGCCTCTATTCCTCGCTCTCTGCTTCAGCCAGTTCATCGAAACCCTGAATTGTGCTCTTCAAGGAAGACAGCCCTTGCCAGAGACCGGCATGACTACCTTTGAACACTCGCTGGCCTTCGCCGAGTCCGAGGCCATGCTTACCAACGCCATCGGCCTGAGTATCTTTGGTCCCGCCGACTCGACCTCCTCTCGGCCCATCCCAGACGACTCATCCGACCCTTCAGACCTGTCCAGCATACTCCTGACCAAGTCCATGGTCCTCCAGCGCCTCAACGTTCCTTCAGAAGTCTTGCTTATCGCCCTCATCTCATGTATGAGCCATATCAGTAGTGCAGTACTTGCTATCACCGGCCGGAGACATCAAGTGCGCCTGGTCAACACGGCTATCTGGGCCGTATGCTACATGGCTGCTTTCTGCTGGAGCTTCGTCAACGCCCTCTCTAGTCCCCTCGGTTCTGATATCAGCATTCTTCGCTTCCCTACTGTCTGCATCATCGGCTTCATTCCTCACATGCTCATCATTCTAGGCATTCTAGTTTGCTCGTGCATCTATGGTGTGGCTCTGCTGCTCAATGCGCTATCGCTTCCGCCAACTGCACCGCCGAACCCATCCATTAAGGAGCGCTTCTCGATCGCTTTCAACAATATGCAAGCAAATGTTCAGTTCTCATCTGTCTCATCCATGAGGCTGAGCTGGACCGAAGACTTCTACACTGTGCTGCTGAAAATAGGCTTCAACGTGCTTACAGCTGCAAGCGAGTCTGTATTTTTGAACGAAGGAAGCAAGATCCAAATCCATGCCATGACCTGGCTCGAAGAAGAGCGAATTCAGGAGTTCACCTCCATGTTGGAGGATCGCCGTCGAGCGAGCATAGTCCCCTCTGACTTGGTCGACGAACGTATCGCCAAGGGTCTTAGCTTCACGGATCACAAAACAATGCCCTCAGCTTCAGGTTTCGCTGTGGAGAGAAGATCAAAATCGTCTACAGAGACCGGCAGCAAAAGAGCCGTAACCAATGACAATGGCCTAGGTATTGCAGAACGTCGTGGCAGATGGCAGCTTAGCTTTGAGTTCCTGAAAGGTCTGCTCTGGTTGCTGGTTCGCATCAACAGCCGTCTCGCCTTGACGTGTCTATCAATGCTGGGGATAGAGCGAGTGCCCGACTGGCTGACCAGGACCGCCGACTACAGACAGCCCACTGGCTCTTCTCCATCTTTCAAACAAGGATTAGGCCAACGAGCCTCGACGCCTGACTTTTGGTTGGTCTCGGAGAGGGGCGTCTTGTCTTTGCCTGAGAACGCCAACATCGATGTCGAAGTCGAGATGCGCAGACGCCTTCAAGCTTCCACTGGTTCTGCTGTAGGGGAAGACGCTGTCGATTCTGACCTATACAACTGGTGGAAAAAGGGCGGATGGTGGGGAGATGTAGACGCCAGCGGCCCGTACGAAGCCAGAGTGCAAGACGACGATACAACTAGCATGATCTCCATGTCGAGTAGTGCGTACAGTGAAGCCGACTCAGAAGATGAGAGCGGCAGAAGGACACCAACGCAAGACGACTACACCCAAAGTCGAGAGCAGACTCCTGCAGCAGGTTTCGAAGTGGCAGACCTCGCTCGACTACTGGATCCACAGACAGCAGCAGACAGAGAGGAAGCACAGATGCTTGCTCGCCACCTTCAGAGCAACAAGCCCATGACCCGCTCCCAATACCGTCAGCGGATGGATCGCGACAAAGCACGAGTGTTGGACGTTCCGTATCTCGAGTCCGCCTTTAGCGAAAACACAGAAGGGGCCTCGAGTTCGGCCGCCGAGGTAGAGATTCTTGAACGATTTCTCCTCGAGCGTCGTCAAGCCAAACGTCCAGAGCTTGATGGAGGTGCTGGCTCGTGGGACTCGGGCGCCGATGGAATGGGTTCTAGTGGCCCACAGTGTGTCGTCTGCCAGAGCAACTCTCGAGTCATTGTTGCGTGGCCCTGTGGCTGCCTTTGTGTATGTGATGAGTGCCGCTTGCAGGTAGCCACTCGTAACTTCACCAAGTGCATGTGTTGCAGGACCAAGGTCGTAGCCTACTCCCGACTTTATGTCCCCTAGATATGCTCCTTCCTGTCTTCATGTATATAGCTCTCCGAACAGACATTTTCAGCTCACCATCCAAAGCATGATAGACATGCCTCACCTCAGACAATTAATCTCTTCCTCGAACCGTCAGGAAGAACTCGTACACTTTGATGGCTCTTCTGACACATGGGAGGGTATCATGGGGAGTTGAAGCATTCATGAGCGATATCAGCTGACATTCAGCGAGCGCCAGCCCGATCGGGCTAGCTCGATCTCTAATCTACAGATGTCTAATGTTGCCTTCCCTTGCCCTTGCCTGATCGTATCGAGAGAGCAGGAAACTCGTCACGTGCTTCTGCTTCTGCTTCCAGTCGACTCTGCTCTTCCGCCAGGCTCAGCTGCAGAGCAAATTCAAAGTCGTCCATCTCTCTGCTGTTGCTACCCTCTGCTGCTTCTTGGTGTTGCAGCACCTCGAACTCGGCTTCTTCGACTTCCTGGAGTCGTTTCGCTTCCTCTTCTGCAAGACTCTGACGAATCGCTTCGGCAATGTCGGGATCCATGTCTGCGTCCTCCATTGGCATGGTCTTTGTTGACTTGCCGTTGGTCGTAGGCTCGCTCGTCTTCTTTTCTTGGTCCTTCGCAAGTGCCTCCTCGCTCAGTAGCTGCGCGTATGCGAGAATCTCCTCCTCGCTCGCATCGCTACCCAGCAGCTCCGTGCCAAATCTGCCGGCCAGGTGCTCCGCCTGTCGTACTTCCTGCGCGCTCTCTCGTTCGAGTTCTAGCTGTTCATTTGCGATGAAACCCTTGATGTTGCCCCTGCCGACATTGGCAAATCGATCGTTGGATACGTTGGTACCTCGATCGGCTCGTCTGAGACGACGTTTGTGTGACTTGTACTGATCCGCTGCAGACGAGCTAAAGCTCCAGTAGCGCAAGAGCGTTCCAATCGAGACCATGCCGCGCAGGACCGTCGGATCGGGATCGAGGCAGATGGCTCCCGCTGCGTAAAGATTGATGCCAACGCCCTGGACGGACGCCTGAGCCTGCACAAGTCTACGTCTTGCGCGAGACGCAAAGCGTGAGTTCAGCGTGCGTATCGGGCTCAAGGTGGAGGCCAGAACATCCCAAGCTTGTACAAGACCATCATTTCCTCCGTGCACAAGATACAGAGATGACAGTGCGATACAGGAGATCTCGGGCGATTCTGTGTGAATGACGCGTACAGGTTCGAGCATGTTGACGGCCTCGGCGGAGATGGGGAGCGATGCTCTTGCATCCCAGACCAGAACGCTGCCCATCATCGTACCTACAGCGATGAAACGGGCTCGCTGACCTGGCACATCTGCAAGCGGAGCTGAGGCGCTCGACTTGTACAGAGGCGTCATGCTAGGGGAGGAAACAGTCGACTGCCCGGAGAAGTTGGTAAGTGGGTCTTCTGAGGAGGTGAGGGTCGCAAAGGTTGAGCCGTCCAGAGCGTGAGCTGTGATCTGTACCGACTTGAGTCCACCGAACGACAGATCGGAAAGTCTCCACTCTTCTGTGGAACGCTCAGTCCTCTTGTTAGTTCCAAGATCTTGGACAGTCGACAACGACAGACCGTAGTCCATGTCGCCCTTCGATGGCGACAGGGGAGGAGAAGACGGTCCGCCAAAGAGAGAAGCCGGTTCAGGAGGTGTTGGAGTGGATGTATATTGCAATCCACTTGTTTCAGTCGCTGAGTTGTTCATGTCGGCAACCTTGAATCGGACATATCGTTTCGCAGAAGCGGCGGAATCCTCGTCGAGGCCAGTCTCGAACACGAAAACAGCTTCTCCAGCCTGATTACCATCATCTCCAGCGAAGTCAACTTCCAGTACCCTACGCATGTTCCATCCCAGGCAGCTTCTCTGGAAGTCTTTGGGCTTCCGCTTGATGTAGTCTTCGACCTCATATGTCTCGGCTTTGATTTGCTCTTCTCCCAGGTGCATGCCGTTCCACGAAGTCCGAGGGGAATAACTGCCATCAACGTGTGAGTTACTGTAAGGATTGGGACGAGCAGCGCGTCGACTGGGCTCGACAAGAGTCCAATAAACAGATCGTCCAGTCGACCACGCAAGTCGCTCACTGGCTTCGTCATGAGGTCCGACAAGCTTGTCGTCGTTGCTGCGCTTTGGTAGTTTGGTCAAATAGAAGACTTCACCCAATGCGTTGAGCACAACTGCCCACGCGCGGTTCTCTCCTTGACGCTTTACTGAGTAGTGTTCGTCAACCGCAATCCTGACTATAGGTACTCCCGGACTGATGACCCAACGCGCGGTGACCTCACCTCGGCCATAACGTTGATCTCGGGTTCCAAGAGGTCCAAGACTATATGCTGTGAGGACACCGAGAGAGGAACCAGAGAGCAATCCTACAAGACCGTCGGTAAGAGATGGAATGGAAGAAGACTTGGCGATCCAGACGCTGCATACAGCTTCTTGCACAGGCAACAACTGTGGGATGCCCAGTGTGGGGACGGAGATGCCGCTCGAGGGTTTCAGGAAGTGGCCGCGCATCTCTTCCGTGTATCTATAGTAGACGAGTCCACCGGGCGAGCCCTCACCATGAACCATGCCATATGGCTGACTGACGTCCATGGAGTTGGGAACACCCACAATATTTCCAGGGCCGAGCCCGTACATGGCGTCACCAGGGAAGCGTTCAGAAAACTGGAGGAAGATATTCGGATCGCCCAGTCCCCAAGAGTCTGTTTTTCCAAGACTCGGGTCACTGCTCCCCGCAGTGCCCACATCGTCAGCACCATGCACGAAGCGAGGAGGTCGCTTGTTGAGAGCGGGACCACCAAAAGTTGCGTGTAGGTGGTTGACAGTTGTCATCATTTGCGAAGGATAATTGATGATGGGCAAAGCGACTGGAGGCTGGCCAAGACGGGCCTGAGCCGGGGAAGCGGGCAGCTCGACAGGCTTGCCACGAGCAAGAGAGCGTAGCAAACGGGTACGGAGAATGTATTCGCTACGCCATGAAGCAAGAGCGGTAACGCGAGTGAAGGCGCGACGTTCAACGCGAAGACGATCATCCAGTTCATCCTGTTCGTCATATGCATTGGGATCCAGAGAATCCGGGCCAGGGAAGTAACGCGAAAAGGCGGTCCTCCAGGCATGAGGAGTAGTGACTAGATCATGAAAGCGGCGGGAGACGAGAGAGACAGCAGACAGGTCCTGAGGAGAAAGGTGTGCAAGAGCATGAGTCAAAATCTCGTTGGGCAAGTCGGCGATGGGCGAGTGCTTGTCGCCGGGTTTCCTTGGTTTCTTGACAACAGCAAAGGCCGGGCCCTCCATCTTCTTCCTGGAAGGCGAAGCAGCCGAGGCGTTCTCATATTCGGCGATGCGATTGCGCGAAGCTGGCGAGGCCTTATACGAGGGACTCAGCCGTCCAGTCGTGGCCGTATCAGGCACGTGGTTGCTGAGGCTGATACCTCCACCGCCGTCGACTGGACTCGCGCCTCGCTGCTCTCCATGGTTGCTGTCGAAAGTGGGCTCGGCGGGGTTCGTGGACTCGGTGTGCAGCTGTTGGACAGGAGTGGGGGACTGTGCGTGCATAAAACTGTCGTCGAGAGGGATGAGGTAGAGGGAATGACCGAGCCAGCAAAAGTGGTTCAGTCGGTCGAGTTTTGGGCCGTCGTTGAGCTTGTCGTGGTTATTGGTAGAAGTCGTCGAACATGAAATCCAAGTCCGTGTGCTGAGGGGCAAATCGACTGAGGTCACTCGAGCCTCCAACTGCCTCTTTGCCGTCACATTGTGGAGAAGCATCAAAACTACTCGACCAAAACACCTTCACGAGACAGAGACTGCTGTCAACGACAAAGAGGTATACATGCTAGAATGTCACTTTATATGCTTCACTAGAGTCAACGCTGCTGCTCGGAGCATTTTGCTTTCTGCTTTGTCTCCATGGAAAAGAAACTCTCAATATACAAAGGGAAAGAAGCGGCGCTGGTATTGGTATATTTGAACAAAAGAAAGAAGATAGCAATGAACAAATGTGTGAATATAAGTCGACCCTCTTACGCGCGCCACTCCGAAAAGGACTCTCATATGTCATCGTCAACGTCGATGGCATCCGGGTTAGCTGCTGGTTGCGCGACATCTGCCGCCGCTCTGTTGCCGCCCTCCACTCCAGTGCTAGCTGCAACGAATCCAGTGGGTGCGCGAGCCTGGCGCTCCAAGGCCGCCATGGCGTCTGTTTTCTGTCTGGTGTCGTCAACGTCTCCATCTTCGGTCGGAGCTTGTTGACTACGTGCGATGGCCTGAGAAGCAATAAAGCTGACGTCGGTACTAGTAGCTGGTTAGTATTTGATGCTCTTCTTAGCATGTGCGATACGTACTTGTAC
>Ga0058697_10000198_pt1 | contig 29292 bp, 27 predicted proteins | sample AgamicAsMae_FD_66619 | JGI IMG/M metagenome (GOLD analysis project Ga0058697, IMG submission 66619) | Agave microbial communities from Guanajuato, Mexico - As.Ma.e | ecosystem: Host-associated > Plants > Phyllosphere > Phylloplane/Leaf | place: Guanajuato, Mexico | collected 2012-06-04
CAACAAAACCCGTGAACCGGCCTAATCCGGCCCGGGTTCGCACACACGACACCAAGAGGTTGAATTACAAGGTTGGTCGATTCTGGCCGTCGGATCAGGTCTCCCGGCGCCAAGGAGCACTACAGCATGCAGCAGCCCCGTGCACTGTCTGTGGTTGAGGAAAAAAAGAGGGCTGGTCGTGCGGCGCATGGAGATGTGAGCTGGTGCTGGGATGATTTTAGGGTCGATCTCCCTGTGGTTTTCCTGGACCTTGTCCGTGTTGTTTTTCGGTCTGTTTTGTTGCTCTCGCTGCTGCGGCTGCTGCTGCTGCGCTGGGTTACGTGTGCACCCCCCGCCCTCCGACCGGCACCGTACGGCCTCAAGGCTCCGAGGCATTATTATTCCCAGGACGACAGTTTCACCCTGACAGGTTGCCGAGATGGGCGGCCATCGTTCCTAATAAGAAATACGGTTGGCCAGGACTGTCTTAGTCGACCTCAGGGAGGTCTTGCAAATGAAAGGTTCGTATTGGTGCAATCTTAAGTGCTGAGTCAAATGGCAATATTTGTTGCTGGACGTTGGACTCTGGCCCCTACTCGCTCGCCCCTGCCAACCAATTGGCAGACGTGGCGGAAAAGCGGCAGTGCAATGATTTGGCTTTAGATTCATGTTAGATACAGTGCCTGACCTTTTACATTCTCTCTTCGCGCCCTTCGGCATACTTGTGACATACATGCGACAGTAGTCTCTCTCTCTTTCCGCCCTCCCCTCGTTCAACAAAACAAAATCAAGGAATCGCCTACTCTTCTCCACTCGTTTACTCCAGATGTCTTCCTGCAGGGCCCTCCGTCTTCTTGGCCAAGGTTTATCTTTGCTGGCCATCCTATCTCCTCTGCCAGTCGCCGCCGCCGCCTCCAAGAATGAGTACAAGTCCATGTGTGCCGCCTATGGCGCGTCCACTGCAGACCAGTTCGCGGGAGCAACTTCCGACTCTGGCAAATACCTCTACGGCTCGAACCAGTGGGGCTGGGACGACAGTGGTGCCCAGTGTATGACCGTAAGTCCATGGCATGATCTGGTCGTGTGACACGAATCGCCAGACTGACAATTGTGTGCGACAGGTCGGACTGGACGACTCCAACGATGCTGCTTCCTTCAACGTAACGTGGTCCTGGACGGAGCGCGATGTCTGGGTATGCGACACTCCCACCACCAGCCTTTGTTTACATGCAGCATACTGACTCGCGACCAGGTTCACTCGTACCCCAATGTCGGTCTTCAGTCTGTTCAGCTGCCTAGCAGACTGGACAACGTCAAGTCCTTCAACGTCAGCGGTGCCTGGGACATGTACCCTACCGCCGACCCCAATGCCGCCAACAAGACCGAAGCCCTCATGGCCATCGGCGCCAAGGCCGACATTGCTCTCGACATGTTCATCGACGGCAACAACATCACTTCTATGAACGCCTCCGCCGCCGCTTTCGAGGTTATGGTGTGGTCGGCTGTCTGGGGTGGTGTCGCTCCCATCGGCTACCAGACCTTCAACGCCGAGTCGCCCAAGCACACCGTCGGTGGAGTCGAATACTCGCTTTACTCTGGCTACAACCAGCAGTATCAGAAGCAGGCCGTCTACTCCTGGGTCCCTGCCGAGAACCAGAACGGCATCGACGCCAACCTCTGGGAGCTCGTCGAATACCTTGTCAACAACGGTACCCTTACCTCTGACATGTACATTGGCCTGATCCAATGGGGTACCGAGACTGTCCACGCCACTCAGAACGTCACTTTCGAGATGCAGAAGGCTCAAATGGACCTTTCTGTTGTCAAGCAAAAGCCAACCACCACCAAGGGATCCCCTCCCGCTACCGCTGGTGCCTCCAAGGGCGCTGCATTCCATGTCGCACCGACTGGATTTGCTCTCCCCGCGGCCGCCATGGGTCTCGCTGCTGCTGTCCTCCTCTAATTTCCTAATATTTGTCTTGCCACTCGCTTTACTTCACTTCTCTTCACTTCTTGGCACTTTTTAACAGCTTCTTTGCACTCGTTCACGGCCCTTTTACCATATCTTTTTTTTTCCTCTTGATGTTTACGATCACTCCCTTTCTTTGTGCATATCTAGGTTAAACGGCTTGGATGACGAAAACTAGGACAATTTGGCCACGGCTTCAGCTCGAATAGCGGGCGTCTTGAATAGGGGGCAATGTTTAATAGATTGCCATCAGAATTACCAGAACCTGTATCAGCATATCTCTCTCTCGCTCTCTTGTGTTTTCTCCTCACTTGGCATGTCTTGTGTACAGTACCTGAGAAGTGGGACACCTAATTTACTCAGATGCAACCGTCTCGCGAACCTCATCAAAACAATGTGGAGTTAGTGTAGCCCTGGTCGGCCGGCCTGGCCGAAATTGATTGTGTTCAGCCAATCGCGGGAATTTGCTGGAAAAGTCCCCAACCCCCGTGCATAAACCCTTACTCCGCTGTCGACTCTAAAAACTTATACAAGGTTTTTTCTACGCGAAAGAGTCTGATGAAAAGTTCTTCGCCTGGATCACTCAATCCTAGCTGCGCGTAGCTGCTCAATGCTCTAAATCGCCACAACGAATATAAATTTGGAATCAATGATTTAAGAGGCAAATAATCGAGATGATTGCCCCGCGGGAATACCAGAAGGCTTCAAAGCTTACTGGCATGATGGAAGATCTTCGGTGATCGACCGCCCTCGTGCTTTGACCATGCTGAATCGTGACTTGGGACTCTGACCGCTTCCGAAAATAGGGCACTCAACTTACTGCATCATTCAATCCTAAACCCGTGACCGTCGAAGACAGCGCAGGTCGGCTTGAAACACACCAGAGTTGTTACCAAGGACTTGGGAGTCTTCTCGTATAGGACAGCAAGCCGCTGCGGTCTTGGAAGAACGCCCCCAAGACAGTCTAGGAAACGACGACATTGCGATGGACGCAGAGAATCTTGTTGAATCACAGCCAGTAACGTTAGTGGAGCTCTTGAACAATACTCTCATCTGGCGCCAGACGGCTCCTTACCTTTCGGCCGGAAGTATTTTGGCACTGTCTGCTACGGCACGTGCTTTTCGACATACCATTTGCGATTCACCAGAGACCTTTCGCCATTTAAATCTTGGCTTGGTCAGATCGGCTACTCTAGCTGACACCAGCCCTATCGACAGTGGTGGTGAGTTAATGCCTATCTCCTTATCCGTAATCATCTCGCTGGTGGATTGTCGTGTATCGTTCACATCGAAAAACTGGGATATTCCTTTCCCGTTGCACTCCTATTCCCTTTCCTTCAACGATGTTTCACTTGATGAGATGAACATCACAACGTAAGAAACTCAGACAAAGGGAGTTCCATTGAGTAACATACCGTCATAATCATTTGACAAGTTGTCAACGGTAACGACCTCTGCTTGTTTCAAGTTTGTGCAATGCTACGGCTGTACTGCGTCGTGCTGAAAGATGAAGGGGATAGCATCATCAGGCGACCACTTCACATGGCTTGTATCGATACATAAACTGACACGTCGCAAGGCAAATCATGGCGTGCCGAGCGCATGGACGAGTCTTTGACAGAGGATGACTTCTTCTCCGGCCCGTTGCGAGGTATCTTCTCGAAGCTCGAACGTCAACACTTGCTTCAGAATGTCAAAACACTGATCCTGGATGGTCTCAGCGTACCTGCGGAGCTCGTTCGGGAGATTGTTCTGGAAGACCGCTTCAATGTCAAGATCCTCAGCATCCGAGACGTCACCAACATGAATCAAAGAGGCCTGCAGTCAGTACTACGCTACGTCGTAAGGCCTTCTGCTTCAAGGGCGCCCAAGCTGAAAGGTCTCTATCTCTTTGGTCGTAAGGACACGTCAGCCACACTCATACACAGAGCCGAAGCCTTGCCTACAGGCCGTGTATCAACTGGCGTCATGTCGTCGGAAGGTGCTCAGATCGGTGCGGAGTGGAACTCGCGATCCGAGATGGCGCTTTCTGCGTCGCTAGGTCTGAAGCAACCGCTAGATGACTGGTGGAGGACCAAAGGTAGGATTTGGAGTAACGAAGGCAACGCCAATCGTCCTCCTTCGAGTGATTGGGCTGATATAGTATCTGCATGTCAAGGCATCATAGCCTTTGATGCAGTCCTCTGTCGCGGTCCAAGGCATGATCCCAGTAAGACCACCCCAGACCGGCTACTGCGACCTGCCATCGCAAACATCGCTCTCGGTTCAAGAGGCTGCGAATCGTGCGGTTCTTGTCCCGAACAACCAGCGGTCTTCAACCGAGACGCAGACTCCAGTTTCCCGCTACTATCACCTCCACCGCTGCACGCCAGTACGGTTAGAGCGGCACAGAGACCCATTGTACAGGACTCTGACTTGCCACCCTTGATCCTTCGGTGCTTTGACTGTCTTCGCGAGCGCTGGTGCGAAAAATGTAACAAGTGGTGGTGTGAAGATTGTTACCAAGAGCCAGTCTCACGAGCGAAGCGACAACACCCTAACTCGCCCGAGGACGGCTTACAGGATGCTGGTGGATGGGCTTTGGAAGCTTTGAGCGTAAATGCTCCTGTAAAGGTATACTCTAATCTTTGCATCGAAACGTGCCTTGTTGGCGAGATGTTGCCCGTGGCCGATGGCATGTGGGGATGATAAACAGCTTGCACACCCCAAAAATGTTTCACCGAGACCAAGTGTCCCAGATGATATACTTGGTTGTTCGCTATTTACATCAGGTGGAGCATTATCCGTCAAGTTGGGATTGATGGCTTCAGCTCTTGAAAGGGTGAGCACCCTGCCATCTGATGGATTGGTCAATGTTAGCCGACAGATCTGAGGGCTTGGTCTCGGTGAAGTTCTGCATACACTCACATCGTGCCTTAGCCGCCGATTTACCAGAGATCTGACACTTTATAGGGCGTACACCAAGACTGCATCGTCTGCAGACGCACATGCGAAGAATGCAAAACAGAATGCATTCGAAGGTGCAAGGATTGTCGAAACGAGTACTGTCTCGAGCACAATGTACCATCCACAGACACGACGGTCTCTTTCTCCAGTTCTCAAGATCAGCCAAGATCTTTGCTGACAACAACCTGCAGTGCGACTGGTGCTTGTACAGTGGTCGACGCACTCGCGAGCTCTACTAGAGATCGACACTGCGATACCTAACGTACCCTAAGCTTTCCCTCCGCTCTGATAACGACCTCACATTGCTACCCCAGATCACGAATGATTATTTTTATCCTTGTGACTTTGATCACGAGAGATCTAAGGCACACGGACAGGCAATATTGTGATTGTATCTTTGGCTGATCTGCCTTGATGGTGTTCGAGTCCAACCACATCCTATCGTCATCGCAATTGTTCAATATCCACGATCCTCGACTGTCTGGGCCTTCTCGCTGGCGTCTTGTAAGCTGTGAGACGTTGTGTTCCTCGGTAGTCGTTTGAGTGTTCTGATTCAGGAGGTAGATGTAGAGAAAACGTCTGATGCATGATCCGATCTAGACATTCAGCCTCTTGGAGAGTTGGCAACAGCTGATGCCTCCTAACACCCCTGAGTCGCGTTGTAGACCACACCTCCATGCTGCATCGTTGTCGCCAGATCAGAGACAGGAGTAACGGCGGCGTTTGCCGGCCACAGGTGGGAGGCGCAGGTTTATTCTTGTCGATCTGTCGCGGGAGGGAGCGCGTTTTCGCTTTCAACCGTCCTCAAGAAACCGTTCCGAACGTCTTGCGCCCAGCCGAGACAACAACGGTCATCCCTCGTATTTTTCTACTCCTTGAGACTTTATCAACCTTCGCACCAATTTTGTGACGGCTCAGGGCACGATGCGATCTGGAACCTCGTCGCGCTTACAGCACACCAAGTCTGCAAGACAAGCCACGCATGCCATTGAATGTTGCGCGAGCTTGGCAGCGTAGAACCTGCCAAACTGCGACATCTTCTCTGAAGAACAAAGGCAAGGCGCAGCGTTTAACAATATATCCGGGTCGTATTATACAATACCAAGATCGAATTCTGATGCGCTAGATCGCGGTAGAAACTCGAAATTGCGAATGCATCTCATTATTCCCTTCTCGTATCGAACCAAGGCCATGATCATACTTGGCGTTTCCATCTTCATCTCCCAACGAATACGCAAGGCACGGCATCTTGTGTACAACCTCCGTGCATCAATATTGCGAGTTCGCTATGGAAAGCAAGAAATCATCCGTACTTGCTTCGTGCTCCGGGTCGGTCACTCGCACCGCATCGTTGACTTTACAATAATGATCAGTCAATCGCTAATGCGACTTATGCCATCATGTCGACATGTTGTCTTGTCAACACCTGCGAGTATCCATATGGCTCCACAGAGCTGCACACGCACATCCACTTCTGCTGACCAAACATCCCACCAACTCACCCATTGCTTCCCCAGGTTTCGTACTCCAGTGGAGTCCGCATAGCGGAGCAACGACAGCAAGAAAAGCCTGGACAGAGAACTTGTCACCATCCGTCGCTTCCGGTTACCAGCACAATCGAGATATCTCATCCGCAGTTTCCCTCAACGCATTCAAGAGAGCAAAAAAATTGCTTACGAGCCCAGCCACTGAAGATTGATCTCGTCGACGCTCTTTGAACTTGGGTAGCCAATATTGATTCCTGAATTTGCCCATTGAAAGTATGATGTGACGGCAAAGTTTCTCGTATTCTTTGGTTCTTCTGCCGGTCATCCCGCCCTGTTGCCGTCGGCTCGCTAGCATGCCGTCTTGTGGCCGAACAGAAGTTTGATGGGCCGGCTGTTTTGCCATCTTCTGGTGACGTGCGGTGACTGGTGCTGGTCGTGGTTTTTTTATCTTGTGTTTTTGCGATGGTGTAGAGAGCACATCTCGAGATGGTATTCATTCTGAGCATGGCTTGAAGCACTTGATCACATCGGTGTCTTGAGTATCTGAATGCTGTATGACAGTTGAGATGAGCTGGTCTTGATCCACGGTCCTTGTAGAATTGCAGACTAGGTGGTCTTGCCAGTAGCATCGTTGTATAGTAGCTCAACTTCAAGGTCTGAACACAGTAATCTCTATCTCCAGCTCATATAAAGGCACTATCTTCCAGCAGTATCTGTCCGTCTTCGGCATCTGCGTTGTTCTCATCTCTTTCTCTCCGCCTTTTTTATTGCTCACATCTTGATCGTGCTTTCCTTCTTATATGTTGATGAATGCGCTTTCTTCTTCTCATCTCTCGTATTTCCATCCCCCCTTCTTTGATACTTCTACTGCTTTTCCCTTCACTCCCCCATTGCTGCTTCCTTGACACCTTTATCGCTACTTCTCGTAATCGCGCATTGCACGTTTCTTCTCATGTGCATACTCCCATATCGGTAGGATCATTGATACTCCGTGTCCTTCTATTACTCTGCTCACTTCTTCTCCTTGTATACCCGACCGCATCTATCTTGCTCAATATCCTCATCATTGCTTTGGCTCCATCTCAGCCTGCCTTCCTTTAGTCCTTGGGTACTCATGTCTGAGTGTACCGCAGTCACCGATCATTCTTCCTCATTCAAGCGTCTTCAGCGCTGATATCTACGCAATCTGCCCTGATCAATTCCCTGCAAGATGCCCAAGTCTGTCGTTTGCTTCCTATCTCGCTAGATTGGTCCTTTTTCTTCTATGTGAAAACACACATTGGTCTCTGAAGTGTCCTTTATACCTCTTATTCTCTGCCTTTTCTCCCTCAATTTAATCTACGTTTCCGTCCTCCTTGAGTGCCCATCAGATTTACTCTTTACTACTGCCTCCACTTGCTTCCGTTCGAAGACGAATCTATTCTTCTTTCAGCAATTGACATTTGCAAGAGATGATGACAGGGTCGCACTTTTGACTGTAAATTTCTAAGCAAACAAAGTAAGAAGAATTAGGTACTGTAATTGTGTTCTTCACTGCACCCTTACAATAGGTCAGCCAACAGATTGCGATGGGGCAAGGGTCAGAGCCGGAAGACCATGCTAATCGTCTTTATCATACCTAGCATCAACTAAAGCCTATGTGATCGATAGGGAGAGATAACAATGACAGAAAGAAAGCAGGAGTCTCTGACGAAGACGCATTGCTCCATGAGTCTGTTTCATTCGTCTAGTCACAGGAATGAAAAAGATCCAAGACATCTCACAACCATTCTTCTTTGTCATGTCACTGGCACACAGTCAAAGACCACGTTTCCTCCTTCAATCAAAGTCCAAAGGCGACTCTGTGACAGGCATTGGCTGCAGGAGTTGCATTCACGTTGGATAAGCAGCACTTGGGTATATATACCACTCTTTTCGTGTTGGAAAAGACGCAAGGAAGGAACGAACCCTTGCAATCCATACCTTACCTTCGAAACTATAGAGAAAGCCACGGTCTAGAAATATTGCAACGATAACCCAGCACTTTACGCACAAGAGACAAAGATGATGGTGTTGTAGTAATAACAAAAATGTGTGATATGTTACAGTAGTTATCAAATCCGCTATGCAATATATACAAAAACAACCCCTGTGATATTCTACACAGACTCCCAACTCCTCTATACGCCATTGTAATCGACTCAATATCCAAATGTCCGCTGCTTGGGGTATCAGAATGTACAAGTGTATGCTTTCTGTGGTGGAACCTCTTGATCTTCGCTTTCTGACCAGGCTTTATGTCGCAGGTGCGCGATCCGGAATATCACTGAAATCATCGTCTTCCTCGGGAGGAGGATCCTCAACACCATCCTCGAATGCTGGTTGCCAGGGCCTCTCGTCGTGAGGGCTGGGCTCTGGGTGGTCTGCAGGTCCAGCCATACCTCTGAGCTCCTGTTGAATATGCGAATTCGGCAATCCCATCTTTCTCATCATCCGCGATGCCCAGTCGACTTCCTGGCGAACGAGTTCATCTTGACCATCTGCTTCTTTCAACGCTTGGTCTAGAATGATGCGAATCGTTGCAAGATCCACACAGCGTTGAGAAACGATTACCGCGGCGTGTTTATTACCTGGGCCTTGGATGCGAATCCGGTGTTCGCCACGAACCTCTTCAGCATAGGGAGAAGTTAAGGTTGGTGTGTCGTGACGACTTGCAGGCATGCGGGGTACACCACCTGAATCGTTGTCCCTTCTCGAGGTCGAAGAAGGCTTCTCTTCAAGCGAGTCAGGCCAGAATTTGCCCAGGTACTGCTTGCCTGCAGCAGAACCATAGGTATCGACGACGCCACTGAGGATCTTGTTGAATGTCCTAGGTATGAAGCTGACATGATTGTATCCGGCCATGTTAGGATAAACCTTCCAGGCGTAAGTCCTCCAATCATCATTGATGAGCGCAAGCAGGCGCCAAACGCGGCTTCCAAGCTCAAAGATATCATGTTTACCGTATACTCGTTTTCCTCGAACAACACCTCTCATTCGGAAACTGGACATTTTTTGGAAAGCCTTTGCAGATGGTGAATTCTTGAGAGCCGAGAGATCACCAGTGCAAGATTTTGCCTCGCGTAGAATCACGCGAACCATGGTCGCGGCAGTGTGTGTACTAATACTGTAACCGGGTAGTCTGGCGAAGCTCTCCAAAGCCTTGTCAACTAGAGGCCAATTCCCTGCCTCTACCTGCTGATCGAGAATCTCATCCAAGACCTTATCGGAATGGTCTGTTTGCGAATGTTTCTTCTGATACTTGAGAATTTCAGCCATGAGAACCTCGTCAGAAAGACTAGCGGCAAGTCTGATCAGAGGCGCGGCCATGATAGGATCAGTGTACAAGCCCTTGTGAACAAGTGGACCATCCAGATCCTCAGAGTACAATAGCCATGAGCCCAGTTCGAGGGCTTGAGCGTCAACTACTAGATGGACGAGATCGGCCAGAATTGGGACTGGTATCTGAGGAAAGAAGCTGGGGTAATGTATACCACCATAACGGCCATGGAAACCGAACTCAGACGTTTCGTCGTCTTCGTCCTGCGTTATGGCGTCTTGCTGTTTTGCGAAGAACTCTTGTATCGAATTTTGCTTGTTGCGGTCAGTCAATTTTTGCAGATCCTTGACTACACCCATGGCACCAGGTAGGCTTCCAAGCTTGATATGAGCTCTAAGAAGACGGTGGTAGTAGCCAATGCTGGCTGCAGAACCATCCAGGACATATGCTGGAGTGGATTGCCAAAGCTGATCACGAGTCGGAGCGTTCGCAGTCGAGATGTCGTCGCCGAAGATAGAGGTTGCTGAGCTAATCTTGCCTGCTAGTTGTGGGTCCTTTTCGAAATCGACACCTCTTGACTCGAAGAAGCGGAGAATGATGGCATCCCATGAGGTGTAGCCTAGACTCATATTGTTTCTTTCAAGGAAAACCTTCATCTGCTTGATGAAGCGTGCTGGGTTATCGGGGGACATGCCTCGCGAGCCAACACCAGCGCCGACATGAGATACAGCAGCATCAACCATCGAAGCAATAACCTCTGCACTCACGGTTCTGCGAACCTTTTTCTTGTTGTTGGTCTGGTCAGTGTCAGAGGTGCCCGTGTTGAAGATGTATTTGACCTCATCCCAGTTGATAGATTTCTCCTGGCCAGACTGGATGATAGGGTTGGCCAACTCTCTCCAAGATAATACAGACCACTCGTTGTCGTGAGACAATTGTGACAAGCGTGTAAGAGCGATCACGCCCTGCTTGTAAAAACGGCCGTACAGCATTGCCCACAAGACCAATTCGAGCCATACTTCATGACCAAGGCCAGCAACACGGACTTTGTACATGGAACCGGGTATCTCGGGTCTCAGAGACTCGTAAAAGCCACCTTTTTGTTTAGCGTCCTCAACAACGTTGGTCTCGTGAGCCCTCCAGGCGGCGTCCGTCAGGGAGGTGATGATCTGGTTGGATAGTAGATGCAAAGTCGGAGGCTGGCATAAGGACACGGGATCGTTGGGAGGTGAATACGAGTAGATGGTCGAAGGCATGGCACCAGAATGGTGTAGTATGGCAATGATCTCGAGGATTTCGGGTTTGATGGCCTGGTCGACTCTGCCCTTGTTGGCAAGAGTGGCGTCTCTGAGGATCATTGCGGCCAGACTAAGCCAGATCTGACCGAGCGTTTCATGGCGCAAGATTTCAGGAAGCGGCTCGTCGAGAGGATGTAGCTCTGCGGTAAGGTGGTCCAGCGAAGGAGCGGGGGGTAGGTCATCCTGGGGGTTGCGTGGAGGCGGGTTCAGTCGCACGGTGTCTTGATGCAGGGTGTATGTGGACAAAGAGGTCGAGGAAGGCAGACAGGTTTTCCACACATTGGTGTCGCGAGGAGAAAGTAGGTCGGGCTTTTGAAGGTGGGTAATGACGGTCGAGGCCAACCACACAGCGGCCTTGGGACGGTCTAGAACACAAGCCAAATGATCCAATAGATCCAAGTCATAGGAAGACGAGATGTGGATGAGGCGACAGATATCTTGGGCCGAGTACGGGTCGCGTGTTATTCTGCGGGAGCTAGAGTCGCGTAGACGACGGGGCAGAGCAGCCTCAACAGCGGGCATCCAGTACTTGAGCCTATGCCTTTGGTGAATGGCAGGGAGTTTGGACGGGTCGATGTATGCAAAGCCACCGGGGCGCATTGCATTTCGGTGTCGGATGGCGGCTTGCCGCGACCGGCCTCTCAGTGCGTTGTCGAGTGTTTCAAAGGTATCATTGTCGGCGCCGACGAGCGTGTCATGGTCTGGGTCTGGGAAGTCGTGTGTCGATGGGGCAGCACTATCATGAGCCTGTCGAGAGTGGAGGAGAGCGGGGCTATCAAGGGCGTAGTGAGGGCGAGAGGGCGAGTGGTCGCTGTGTTGGACGTATTGACCGAGCGCGAGGAAAGGGCGACCTTGAGCGAGACTCGTGTGCAAACAATTGTTCCTGGTGACGAGGGCATTGCTGCGGCAGGCAAATGTCCTCAGACCTGCTATCCGGGCGCAGCATCTTTGCATTGGTTTGCTCGGAGCATTCTATGCTGCTGCGTGAACGAGGGCCTGGTGTCTGAGCAGTTATACACTATGTCTTTGCCTCTTGCCGTATCGAGTCTTGATGTCGTACATTTTTTGATGGCAACAATCCTAAATCCACTTTCCCCGACTCGCCGACCCTTGCTGTCTTGGCCCACGTCACAGCAACCTGGTCGCGTCCCTCACCCTCAGGTCGCGTTTTGTTCGAGCGTCTGCCTTGGTCACCTAGTCTCTCTGCCTTCCGAGAGACTTTGTCTTTTCGACTGTCTGCGACACGTCTATCTCACCCAGCACCTCCATTCTGTTCGTCTTGTCGATAAATTTCCTCGCTGTCCGCGATAAGCCCACCTTGTGTTGATTCCAAACACAATCATTTCCTCTCACACTCCTTCTTTTCATTTCAGTCTCTCTCATCAATATGCCTTATCGCATTGGTATTTCTCCCCGCTCCCTTTGCCGCTTGTTAAGACTTACATCTCTACAGAAATCAGCCCAAACAATCGCGCCTTCTGCAAGGCTACCGATTGCGTTGGCAAGGTCAAGATCCAGAAGGGCGAGTTCCGTCAGGCCACTATGGTCACCATCAAAGAGCACCAGAGTTGGGCCTACCGTCACTGGTATGCCTTGGTCTCCTCTTTTGCTGCTCGCGTCGCTTACACGTTCTAGGGGCTGCGTCACTCCCAAGATCCTCGAAAACATGAAGGCCGAGTGCGGCATGGACATGGACTATGTCGATGGCTACGAAGAACTTTCTCAGGATCTCCAGGAAAAGGTCTACCGTGCTCTGGACCAAGGCACTGTCGACATGGAAGACTGGAAGGGTGATCCTGCCTACAATGTTCCTGGAAAGAGCGGCACCGGTCCCAGAAAGTCAAAGAAGAAGAAGGCAGAAGAAGAGGTCACTACATCTCGAATTTCGTTCGTACTCGCTCGTTACTGACTGTTCATCTAGGCTGCCGCTGCCGCTGAAGCTGCAGGTGAAGACGCTCCCAGCTCCTCTGCCCCCGAACCGGCTCCCAAGAAACGCGGTCGCAAGAAGGCCGACGCCGACGATGAAGCAGCTGAGGCTCCCCCGCCTAAGAAGGCCAGAGGAAAGAAGGCCGTCAAGCCCGAGGTTGCCGACGCCGATGTCGACACTGAAGAGCCCGACGTCAAGCCTGTTCCTCAGAAGAAGGCCTCCAAGAGCAAGAAGGCTGTCAAGGCAGAGGAGACTTCCGACGTCGATGAGACTATGAAGCCCAGAAGAAAGACCGCAGGAGGCAGAAAGGTCAAGGCTGAACAAACATCTGATGTTGACGAGCCCGAAGAAGCCGCTGCTGCTCCTGCTCCCAAGAAGGCTGTCAAGGCTAGAGGAAAGAAGGCAGTCAAGTCTGAGGTCGAACAGCCCGAGGAAGCCGACGAACCCAAGGAGCCTACCAGAAAGTCGTCCAGGGCAAAGAAGCCCATCCCGGCTGCTGAATCCGAAGCTGAATCCGACACTGAACCTGCTCCTCAAAAGAAGAAGAAGGCTGCCGCCAAACCTCGCAAGACAGCCAAGTCCAAGGAGGTTGTCAAGTCCGAGGACGAGGCAGAGGAACCTACCGAGCCCGCCTCTGAGCCTGCCGAGGAGGCCGCTGAGGAGCCCGAAGCAGCTGTCGAGGAAGACGAGAAGCCTACTCTCGCACCCAAGAAGAAGCGCGCTTCCAAGAAGAAGGCATAGATTCATTGATCTATGCTGGCAAGGCCCTCCGTCTGGACCTTCTCGATTCTGCACGCCGCCGTTACACGCATTACAATTGTTTACATGTTTATGTTGGCACGTTTTATACCCTTCCTTTCTGACAGGTTCTGTCACGATGTTGTTTTCTCAGGCTTCGGTTTAGCGATGCAAAGGATGGCGTTATGGGTTTACTGTTAATTTTAATGCACGGCCAACGACATGATGATTTTCTTTCTCGCATCGCTTGTGATTTCTCTAGCAGTGCACGGAAGCATGCGTATATCATTACCGTTAGAGCAATAGCAGCTATACTGACGTCAATGATGGAAAGTACAAATATGGACTTTCCTTTTCCACCATCACCACAACAACACGACCAAAACTCCACAGTGCCCACGATGATAACAGTGCGATGTATGCAGGAGGCTGGAGAAACAGCATCATCTGTGGAGAAGATCTAGATAGAGATCTCGCAGATCTGCTCGATGCAAGGCACGCCAGATCTGACACTATACCTAAACGGGGACATATATCGGAAAATGACGACAAGATCTTGCTTTCTCACGCTCGCAGCACGAACGATCGCGTTTTCGTCACGATGGTTGCTGCTCGCGACAGGAACATGGCAGAAAGTCAATTGGCTCGTCCATCGAATCGTGCATAGAACGATCTGAAGAGGCTGAACTGTTCCCGTTGATCTGTCGTCACTTTGAGCCCCAAGGGTCCGATTTTCAAGTTGCACTTTCCCTTTTTCGATACTTGATTGATGTCAGTATTGTTGATTGCTGCTTGGACACGTCTTACCGAACGCGAAGATGACGGGTGTGACGTGCCAGGGATCGATCAATTGAGAGCATCACAACAAACGACGATGAGGTAGTGCTTGTCATCGCTCCGAGTCCATGGTAGGTGCTTCTGTTCTGTAGGTGGACAGCGACGATAGGTATAAGTACCTGGCTCTCCTTGCTGTTGTCCTCTTTCTCTCTATCATTCCAATCTTCCATCTTCATACTCGATACCACACTACAACAACTTCCAAACTTCAACCTCTCCAAACCACACAATCAACATGTCTGCCGAGTACACCCCCGAGACCTCCACTGGCGTCGCTGCCGACAACGACTACGCCAGCCGTACTGGCCAGAGCGAGATCCCCGTCCAGAAGGATGAGGCTGGCATTGAGGACCCCATTGACCCTGACACCGCCGACTCCGACAAAGTTCTTGGTATGTGACTTGCCTTCTACCTTCTTCAGACCAAAGACCAATACTGACACATCTCCAGAGCAAGATGAGAAGGCTGCCATGAACGAGGACAACATTCTCGACGAGCGCACCCGTGGTGCCGCTAAGCCCAAGGGCTCATACACCGAGCCTGGCGATGAGGAGGTGAGTTTCATCTGTTGATCTGAACGTACCTTGTTCGGTTTATTGACATCAATAATAGGGTCTTCCTGGCGCCGAGGACGGCACCTCTGCTGGTGCTGCTCAGTAAATGCTTCTCAAAGTCATTATACCCATGTTCCGACTTTTGAAGCTGTATCAATATATGTATAATTAGATAATCTGCTTATGAATTGATGTACTAATTTCAAACCATGCTCGCTTTTCTCAATGTATCTCCTCGTGAACAACATATGTGCCTTCTAGTGGGTTATGCTTGATCCAGCTTTTGTGCAACGGTTTTTTGGATATGAATACGCACAAGACGCTCCATCGCACCCAACTTTGACTCCCATGATGGTTCCAATATCAGGATGAGCATTATGCCCATGTGCTCGACAGTCTTGACTTTGAACTCTGGCATTTATGCTGTAATGTGCACAAACGATCGTTCTTGAAAACCCGAGTCGAGTGTCGTAAAGTTACTCGATGACCATTTCACATGTCTGATGTTGAAGCTTGCTCACAATATCCACAAAATCTCGAATGTCGAATAAAAACCACCACCGTACCAATTTCACGCTACAAAGACATGGAGAAGCAGAATGTGTCAGTAAGCTATAGATAAGACGTTTCAAACCTTCAATTGGCCTCGCTGTCGAACATTTATGGATATTGGAAGATGGAGGTCAGGGTGCTGATAGCCTCCAAAAAGACATCAACACTCAGCGCGCGACCCCGCAGTTTGCCCGATCGCGACTGTAGCTTTGGACAGCTTGACTTTCAGGATAGCAATCAACACATCAGCAGTTGCGCTGGCACGACCTCACTCGCGCACGCAGCGGACGAAAGACACAAAGGCCATAACATAGGTCTCGACAAGATAATCCCGGATCCCATCAACCGCTGCGCTCTTCTTCCAAAACCACGATCACGACAACCGCCAAACACCCAGACCGCTGTCAAGTCTCCGTAGCAGCAACAACCTCCCGCGAAGACTCGCACACCAACCTCTCATACCGTCAACACCGCACAACACCAACACAATGTTCTCCTCCCTAACCTCCCTCCAACCCCGCCAACTCTTCACCCAAATCCTAAACTTCGCCCTGGTCCTCAGCACAGCATTCATGCTCTGGAAAGGCCTGTCCATAACCACTGATTCCTCCTCTCCCATCGTGGTAGTCCTCTCTGGATCCATGGAACCAGCTTTCCAACGCGGCGACCTGCTGTTCCTCTGGAATAGAGGTCAAGATACAAGAGTCGGAGAGGTGGTGGTGTATAATGTCAGGGGCAAGGATATCCCCATCGTGCATAGGGTTGTCAGGAGGTTTGGTGGTGGTAGTGGGTGAGTTTTTGACCTTCCCTTCTTTCTCTTTATCTGTCTTTGAGAGGGTAAATGCTAATGTTGGTATGCTGCAAACACAGTCCCAAAGCACCTCCCCTCCAACTCCTCACAAAAGGCGACAACAACGCAGCAGACGACACCGAACTCTACGCTCGCGGCCAAGATTTCTTGAACCGCAAGACCGACGTCGTGGGTAGTGTGGTCGGCTACATTCCCTTTGTGGGTTACGTTACTATTCTGTTGGCTGAGTACCCTTGGCTCAAGACTGTGATGCTGGCGTTCATGGGCTTGACGGTGGTCTTCCAGAGGGAGTAATTATGCCGGAAAAGCAGAAGGAATAGAAAGGCAGAAAGCAAGAAAGCGTGTCAGTGCATCTTACAAAGAGGGAGTTCTGAGTGGCATACATACTTGAAAGTAATGCCTTTTCTTGAATGAAACAGAGCTGCTATGTCTTGCTGCAGCATTATCCTTGATTGCCTCGACACTTTCTGTGACATGTAAATTCTCGCACACGCAGGAGCTGATGATCACAGTTTGACAAGCTAGAAGCATACTCCTTCAAATCAAGCAGGACAGACAAAACACGATTCGATTACGAGAGCAGGTCATCAGACAAAGGTCACAGAAGAGGAGAAAGAGAAAGACTTTCAAATCATGAGAACAATTGAGCTTTGAATTGCCGCAGGCCTCGTCCATCCTCCAAATCGAGTGAGGCGCATATAGTAGTAGCTAAACATGAATTTGCGCTGAGGGTATTTCCGATAAGAAAGAACACCACAAGTAACGCACCGTGATGGAAAATCCGCTTCATTGTCTTTGCTCCAGCTGCAACCCTCCCGTAGCCTTGTCCCCTTGCACCACCCCTGAAGTTCGTATCCGTTGTAGAAAAACATGCGATAGAAAAAATGAATAAAAACTGAAAAGCAATTCCATGTGATAAACAGTAAGACAAGGCCATGAACGAAAAATTAGACGTGACGTTTGATGACTTTGATCATGTCGTTGGGATTTGAGGGAAGACGAGTGGTTTAGTCCTCTTCCTCCTCCTCGTCGGCATCGCCGCCCTGTGGTATGGTCAGCATGATTGTCAAAGATGGGTGAGATGCTCAGGAGGAACTTACGGCAGTGTAGGCAGCCTTCTCCTCTTCGTAACGCTTCTTGTCGGCAGCAGCCTTGGCCTCGAAGGGAGCCTTCTGCTTCTCGTTGAGGGCCTTCCACTTCTCACCGAGGATCTTGCCAACATCACCTGTGAATCTGTTAGTCTTTTGCAAGAGGGTCGAATGAGTAATGCCGAACTTACCGAACTTGATGCCGGGGTTGTCCTCGCGAACCTTCTCGCGGGTCTCGTTGGCGAAGAACATGTAGGCGGAAAGACCACGCTTGGGGGCGTTGGGGTCTGGCGATTGAGTCAGTTACGATGCGCGATCATAAAGTGAAGCGATTGCAGTAGAACATACCCTTCTTCTTCTTGCCGCCGTCCTTCTTGGCGGTCTTGCGGGTGGTGGCTCTTTCCTTAGGCATGTTGATTTGATTTAATCTGAGTCGCGAAGTCGAGGTTAGCAAGTTGACGTTTGAATTGAAGCGACGCGACAACTGTGAGGTGATGGGATGGTTGATGTAGTAGTGAGGGACGCGCTTTGGTGAGAGCCGGATGGAAAGACCACAACTCCAAAGACGCGTCTCACGGGCGCAATTGATGATATCGACGCGTCGATTGAAAGGAAAATTGACATACCGATGTGATTGAAAGGGTTAGATGTGTTGTGGTTGTGTAGAGAACGACTAAAGCGATTGCGTTAGTCTTTGGTGTGAAGAGAGACGACAGCGATGGATGAAGTTGAGAGCGCGTCTGGAGCAAGGAATAGAACGAGACGAGTGACTGAAGGAGCCATCGGATCGTTCTTTCCAGTTGTGTGAAAGAAATGAAGGTGGTTTTTTGATATGGTTGTGAAGCTGTTGATAGTAGAGCCAGCTTGAAGCCGGGAAGACGCGCAGCGCGACACTTACATTTTGTATGAGAGGTCTTTGGTGAGAGAAGCAGTAGAGAGAACTCCAGCGAAGTTGGGTGAGGGGACTCTTAGAGACCCTACAGTTTGGCAGCGCCTCCGCAAGCTGCTGCACGTGACTCCATGAGCCGATCGCGCGCAAGCTTGGTCGCTTGCAACAATGAAACCTTGATACAACCCATTGACACGCCTATCTCACGGCAAACACATTTCTATGAGACATGAATCGTCTCTTCACGATACTATAACATGCAAACACGCGTAAAAATCGCAATGCAGAAGTATTCTTGCCCTTGGATGGTCGCCAAAGAGCAGACATACTGAAGTCTTGGCAGGCAGAGCCCCTCAAATACGCCCGTTGGCAGGGAGAATCGTGGCTGCGAATGGATGGGCAAGTGACGTTTCTCTCCACCTTTCAGCTCTGCATTCCTGAACTGCCAGCCCCCTTCTTGCGTGTTTTTGTTCCGCCTGTGCCTATTCCGTTCACGCGATGTACATGCTGTGTCACCCAGAAAACCATATTAGCCAGATGTCTTATGCAGGAGTTATGAAAGATATGCTTGTATGAATTGAATTGACTTTGCCGTTTGATCAAGCTATTGGAAGAGTAGCCTGAGGCCTTCACGGTAACTACAGCCCTAATCTCATGGTGTTCTGGACTCGTTGCTTCCTCTGTCACGCTGCTTGTGGCTTGACATACGCGTTGTTGATACACATGCAACCCGTGAAATTGCTCAGCAGCCCCAGCAAGGTCTGGCAGCGAGGTATTTATTGGTCAGATATCTGATACGCAAGGGCTCGTTTGATGAACACCTTCCTGATCTACAAGAAATGTCATAGTGTAGCGGATGAGAAGCACAATGATCTTCAAAAGGGGTCGTATTCACGGAGAGAACATTATCTTCAGGCTTGCATTTTGACGATTACAACATCGGTTATTGTGATGGAGTCTTTCATCTATCGATGTGAAGCGAAATTGAACGAGTGCTTGTAAGAGCGCTGCATCATATGATCACCGCTAGCATACCAGGAGACTGGGTCTAGATACTCGCACGTCTGGGTGCCATGGTTCTTCTCAAATTCTTTCTCTCCTCCGTCTCCTCCATCACAGGCAAAACACCTTCTTCCCTCAACTTGGCCAAGAAATCTTGACCGTACTTGTAACCAACCTGGTAGATCTCGTCAAATTTGGCAAACTCAAGCGTACCATAATTGTCAATTGGAGGACGGAGATACAAGCATCCAGGAGTGGTTTTGGCACGCTCAAGCGCATCAATACTAGACACATATGCCAGGCGAGCCTGAATCTCGGAAAGCGTGGGTGGGTTGGGAAATGAGGAGAAAGGGTTCCAACGATTGAAGGAGGCCCAGAAGCCGGATAGCGAATCTCCATAGGCCTGCGGGTTGTCGTCGTCGAGAGCTCCAACATCAACAGCAAAGATGACATCTGCTCCGAGCGACTTCATGTGAGCGACAGTCAGGTTGTCGACATAGCCACCGTCAAGCAGCATGTTACCTTCATCGCAGAGTGGAGGCAAGAGACCAGCAAGCGACATGGAGGCACGAACGTAGCGCCAAGCATAGCCACTCGTATGAATTTCAGATCGTGACTTGCTGATGTTCGTGGTGTTGCAGTAGTATTCGAGCCAGAAGTCTTCGATTTGTGAGTCACCAAATGTCTTGAAGATACCTCGATTGAATTCGTGGCCGGTTGTGTAAGATGCACTGTAGTCAATCAGTCAGCAGTATTCAACACATCATAGGTAGGTAGACATACGATGGGTAGGTCAGATCCAGAGCAAATCGCCACATACTACCCATTCTCCCAGAGAACTTCTTGGCTCGACCATACATAGGGACTACATCAGCATCCCATGCGTAGAGTGCCCCGATGAAACTACCAATCGAAGTGCCTCCAACAATATCAATAGGGATGCCAGCCTCTTCCATGGCTTTGATGATACCTACATGAGCAATACCTCTGGCGCCGCCACCACCGAGCACAAGACCAACGGACTTGCCGAGAAGACGGCGGGCTAGGCGATGGAAGTCACCCTTGAACGGAGTCTCGGCTGAATACAATGGCGTTTGTCGTACCTTCCTGGAAGTGTACTTCTGAATTTCGGCTTGAATGACCTGGACACGCTGTTTGATGGCCGTACTAAGCCTTCTTAGTTGAGGATGAACAGGCTCGACATTGTCACGGAAAGACATGTGAATATGATGATGACTTCCGTTGATCCAGGAACGATCTCTCAGCCATTTGCGTGTAAGTCCAGGATGGCAATATCTCTCGGCGTGTAACAGAACGAGTTCCTTTCTCGCCGTGGTCTTCGTCGTGAGAAGGAAGCGCTCGTATTCACCAATGGCTGGCGAGCCCTCTGCCAGCCCCACAAGCAGGATGCAATCAGCCTGGTTGATACATGTCTGCGTCCAGGGTGACTTGACGTTCGTATCAGCGACATACAGGACCAGCGCAAATTTCTCTTCAAGATCAGCCAGATACTGAGAAAGCTTTAGCTTGCCCATCTTGGTGAATGCGTGCCTACCAAGATGATTCAAGATAGCTGCCTGATTAAGCGAAGTGGTTCTTTGTGGTGTAGCACCAATCTGGTTGAGAGCATTGAGCAAACGGTGACCGAACTCGACTACAGGAACACCTGCAGTGACGGGCAGAATTGCGACAGTGCGCAAGTTCGTAGTCGAAGAAGCCTTAGTACGAGTGGCAATCCTGCTCGTGTCCTTGCCGTGTTCAGAGTTAGGATCCTCAATCAGTGCACGCATACGAGATGCGATGATTTTTGAGATTTTCATCGTGATGCCAGGGTGTTCATGAGCAAGACTGTTGAAGAGCGACTTGGGGAACTTTGCCAACTCTGTATCACGAATGGCCAACAGTGTACCCGGTCGGGTGGATTCAGTCAGAACTTCAAGCTCTCCTACGCTGTCACCTTGACCGTACTCGCCAATCACTCTCATCTTGTCGTCGGGTCCTTCTTGGATTGCTCTCAATCTGCCATTAAGTACGATATAGATGGCATCACTTTCCTCTTTCTGGTTGTAAATGACTTGGCCAGCATTGACCTGTACCCATTCAAGAGCAAAATCAATATGCAAGATGAGCTTCGGAAGCAGAGTAGTAAGACGCTTAGCTATGGTTAGCAGCACGACCGGGAATCTTTCCACGATCTTCTCTACAGCAGCCCTTGGTAGGAAACCTACATAGACGTCTGTCTTAGCGGTGACGTCGATGAACGAGCGATATGAGGAGACAGTTCCAAGGTAACCAGCGAGACCACCAGGCTTAGTCAAGAAAAGACTCTTCTGTCTCCTATTGCGTGTTTTGGGTGGAGGGTTTGGGTTGAGGTTGAGCGAGCTAGGTCTTCGGACAGTGCCCATGTTTCTGCCACCCGCTGATCTGATCGTTTGAGGTTCGTTGTCTAAATCGATACCAGCCGAGGTACCAAAAATATTAGATTCTGAAGCCTCAGACTCCTCGAGAGGTACACTGACGTCAAGGAAACCATCGATGACATAGTAGAGTCCAGGATTACGCTCCCCTTGCTCAACGAGAACAGAACCTTTGGGAAAGAAGACGATCTCGACTTCCTCTTTCATATCTTCCAAGATGTGCATATTGCCGGCCGCACTGAAGGCTGTCGATGCGACAGAATCAGTCTCACCATCGTTAGGATCAAATGGATCGATGAAGCCGAATGCATTGTTGAAGACAGCCTTTTGGCGTCTGGAATCATAAGACACAAGCTTGGGTGACTGCGGAAGGGAGTCCGTTCTCGAAAGCCCGTCTTTTGCGTTGGTGAGTCCAATGGCCTTATACATGCAATCCAGGATGGATTCTCTGAAGATCATGTCCTCGTCTATGGAGTCTTGACGGCGTAGAGTCTTGATGTGAGCGTCGAAGGGATTGAAGTTCTTGCTGGCCAGAGGGCTCATGCCATCCCTCCCGAGTGGTCTTGGGGTTTGGAAGGGCAACGAGTATGGTACCATGTTTCTGCGTCCACCTTGTCTTGCGACATTGTTGTTATTGGTCAGCAGGTCTCCAGCACTGATACCAGATCTGTCCTTCTCTGGATCAGGCGAACCAGGACTTCGCTCTTGACCGAGTCTACTGCTGCGCGTCGGCGTGTGGGTGGACTCGCTCCTGCCTCCGCCACCACGACGACTGCTAGGCGCAGCCTGTGCATGGAGAACGGCTTCTTTTCGTAGACCGGTTGCTGTCTTCTTTCTTTGACCAGCACGCGGGTTGTGCAGAGCGATACCTTTGGTAATTTCCTCTGGTCCAGTGCGTTCCTTTTCCTTGGTAAATTTACTCTTCAACCTCTCCATGGCGTCTCCTTTCAAGAAGTCTGGAAGATCATATGCAGTATAGCCATCCATAAGCCTCTCAATACGTAGGACTTCGCCAGTGAGGCCGAGATACTGGTGACCCGTCGCCATTGTAACACGCTGAAGTCGAGTGAGAATGACTTGAACAATATGCGAAGTTGCTTTGGGGTAGACGCGGGTAAGTCGTCGGAAAGCAGTCGCAGGAATGATAGCGATTGTGGTATCGACTGAAGCCCTTGCGACAATGTCCGGATGCGCGGATATGTGCTTTGCGGATGGCTTGCGAGAGCCATGGCTGCTAGCTTGTCTCGACTTCGGTTCAGGAGCTGGTTCGTTTGGATCGTTCAATGAGAACGAGGGGACTGCACTTTGAGCAAAGGATGCAGCATCAAGTCCGTGTAGGATAGAACGAGGCTCTGCACTGGTGGCAGTAAGGTTGGGGCTTACAATCGGCGATAGGGGAGTAGCAGCACCACTATGACGAGCCGAACGCGGTGTCTGAGGCTGGGCCCCATCTCGTACGCTGGAGCTTACATCACCATCCTTCTCATCGTGACGCAGTTTGACATCCTCTGTGAAGAGAGACAGGATAGAAAACAATGAAGACATGGGCGCACCGTTCTTGACTTCGGTCAACAACTGGTAACCTTGATTGCCGTGTATGTGCCCTTCGTCATCAACGCTGGTATCTTCAGGACTAGTCCGGCCAGTAGATGGATCTTCCTCACGGTCCTTGTTTGACTTGACGAAGATTTGCACCAAACCGTCTACGACTAGACAGAAGCCGTTCTCCTCTTCCAGTAAGATAGTCTCTCCAGCAATGAGCTTTCTTGTTTGCATAGTGCGGGTGAGCTCGTGGAAAACAGGACGTTCAAGATAACCGAAAACCTTGATAGCACTCAAAAACTCATCGAGATAGTTGGCCAGACCTTGCTTGGAGTCTGTCTCCTGAGTATCTGGAAAGACTTCGACCTGGGGTTCTTTGCGTTGTGGCTCCGGAGGTAGTCGCGAGTACATATTCAGGAAGCGATAGCGGACAACCCAACTGGCGGTCGAGACGAAGAAGATGAGAATGAGTACGACAGTAGTCATGTTGACGGTCAAAGTCAGACTTGTAGACAAAAAAGTAAACAACCATGTTGGCAGAGTAATGGTCAGAAAAGCGATGAACCAGAAAAGAAGGCTGGGCAAGGTGGTAAAGATGGCCAAGATCAAGCCTGCTGCCGAAGTAACAGATGACGGCTCGGTACCGGGAGGCAAAGATGGCACGACAGGTACAGTTGTATTCTGTAAGATATCCCGCATAGTGTCCGAGGCATTTGAAGCCATTTCAGAAGCCATTTATCCCGGGTGTTGGTAAGGAGAGGGTTGCAGCAATCGATGTCCAGTCAGAGCGAGTTAGTGCCCAATGATGGTGACAACGAGAATCAAGACATGACAGTCTGCATTTCGGAGAAAGGATTCGGCACTTTTACGAAGAAGAGTGAGTGACATGGACGCAGGTAGATAGGAGTTGGCCTGTTTGCTCGCAGTATAAGACACGTTGTCTTGGCACCGATCTGGCATGCGCGATTGGCAGGTCGACTTGCAAGCATCCTTCACTTCTTGCAATTTTGATGCAGATATTGACATATATTGAAGGGCACTGTGATCCTATCAAGAAATAAAATGGTAACGGTATGTTTCTTATAGAACTAATAAGTTGAGTTGATATTGTGCATAGCATGTGTATCATAACCTCAGTAGAGTAGGCTGGCGTCGGATAAGATTCACTCCAAGTTCAATAGGAACTCCTCCAGATGTCGGCGCATCGCGACTTTATGGCTGTCGCAACCAAGTGAAGCTGATTGCGACTTTCTCAAAGACATCCTCGACGTCTACCACATACATCCACTCCGAGTGTAGACCAGAGTCTTTGCAGTCAAGATGGCCTCTGGACGCACAGAACGCGTCTACCACCAAGACTACATTGCGCGCATCAGATACTCCAACACATTACCACCACCTCCGAATCCGCCAAAGCTTCTCGACATCCCTGGAACTGGCATCGCCTCGAACAACTACACATCAGCTTCCTATGCCTTGAAGCTTGCGCGAGAGCAGCCTCTCAACATCGAGGCCGATGCCGAGCTTGGAATGCCCATTGACCTCGTCGGTCTGCCAGGTGTCTTTGATGGAGACGAGAGCGGTACGACCACCATCGCATTCTGTCCAAGCACAGAGACTCAGACTGACATGCCACAGCCATCATGGCCCAGGATCCTCCGCCGCCGCTTCACCCCAAAGACCGAGCACTTCTCAAGCCCCTGTCAGCACTCGGAAAGCCGACAGCAATGAACTCGGGTGTCAGTTTCCTTCGCAGAACAGAATACATCTCGTCCAACGCTGCCGCTGTCCAACGTTTCGAGTCGAGTACCTCCAAAGATCTCCTGCGTGTGCGCAATGATCCCAAGCGCCGCAAGCCTCCGACTGTCAATCGCGACGACCCCATCAACATCATCAGATCCCTCGTCAAGGGCTTTGACCTTGCCTACCCTGAAGATGCTTACACTGGCCCCGACTCGGAAACAAACATTCGTGGTGCTCCCATTACCGAAGCCGACAGAAGTGCTTGGAAGAAGCCAAAACACCCTACCAACCCCAATTTGACCCTTTTGGATTCATACCCTCTTCTTCCCGACATGGACGCCTTACCCATGACTGGCGAATACCAGATCGTCAAGTTCAGCACCAACCCAGTCGCTCAGTCGGATTCCTACGACCACCGCCTCGATACAGCACTATTACGACCACTTGGCGCAGACCTCGCCTTGCTCGAAGAGCGTATGGATGCCCACAAAGCTGACCCAACCATGCCCAAGCCCCTTCCCGAGTGGGACTACGACTTGTTCCTGGCAGAGAACGAAAGCTCAGTCCGTGGCATCAAGCGCAAGTTCGATACAAACGATGCTCAGAACGACGACCCCTCACTCTACGACAACGAGGCAGACGGTGAAAGCTTCTTCCTGTTCCAGCGTATCCGTGAATACGAGACATACCAACAGGCCGGTGACGCCGACAACGCATACGCCGATACGGTCGCTCTCGCTCTGCACGACTCTGGCGACCGTCTTGAAAAGGGTGCCTATTTCTATCCCATCAAACAGCGAGCCAACCTCCGTCCGAAGCGTAGGACAGCCGGAGTACTTGAGGAGGGCCGCGTCGAGCACGTTGATGTGCTACACGTCAACGTCAGAGATTCCAATCCAGATGAAGTCAGCATACGCGAGGATAATCAGGCTAAACTCGACCCTACCACCGAGAGCGTATAGAGCAGTAGTTGTTGCAACATTTAGACCCAAAAAGACATTTTTTAGCAACCCTTTACCTCTCCACGCTCTTCACATAGGCTAACGCGCAATCTCTGTCCGTACCAAAACCCAGGAAGAAGCCTCTTGATGGATATGCTGATACGTAACAATCCAGTTCTCGCGGCTATGTAAAATCTATCGATGCACATGCGTTGTACACGGCGAGAATAAGTACCCATGTTTACATCTACATCACATCGTTGAGCGCTTGAGATACCGAAGCAGAATCAAATGCCGTCTCTCCAGCATCCTTGTTACAGTCGTGGCGTGTACAAGATCGAGAAGCCAAGCGCGAGGGATTTGCTACACTCGGTCCGGATGGTTACTGCCATTGAGATATAATCTCGAGTCGAGATTACCAAAGAGAAGAACGGAGATGAGAGCCTCAGGTCTATGAACCACAAAAGTGTGATCATGTATCCATAACCAGCTGAAAATAATGAGCGATTGTTCTAGGCGTGAGATATAGGGGTAGAATGAAGGATCACAGACCTGATGACTTTCCTCCCTTTGCAAGTAGGATAGTTGGACTAATTGAGTTATTGTGGGATGAGGGTTGGAAGAAGACACTCAGGACCAGCAAATGGCATGTACTGCTGGTATTTTGCTAGAGGTGTTGAGCAGAGTCTGGTACCTCTTTTATACGTACTGGGACTCATACTGCAAAAACTATATGCTGCAACCTCTACACTCTACCCTTTTGATAGTATACATTTCACTCCTTCCTGCTTGTAGTATCATGCTTTGCTCTCCTCAGTCTAGCAAGGATACCGTCTTTCTATGAACAGGGACCGCCGCCCTCAACTCTTGATCTGCCAATATTTTGGAGTGAGAACTAAAGCGCAGATCCATGCTCATTGGCAGTATGGAGCACTGACCCAGGCAGATACCTACCTTTCTTCAGCTCCACAGGGATTGAGTGTCAAAGTCTTGCTAGAAACACAGTGAGAGACGCGACATGTAGAGCCAATGCGGGAGCCGGTGTTGTTATTGGAGCACTCGAAACAAATGTACGACAAGGTCTCGGTCGACGAGTGTATCGCTTTGAACCGTGGCATTCTGCAGCATCCGATCGAAATCTCGTCGACCAGCAAAGTCAAGGTAAGTCAAGAATCAGGTCTGTAAATAGACATTTATAACCAGTCTTCCAGACTCGAGTGATCTGTTTATTCTCCTGCGACTTCTCACGTCGATACTTGCAGGTAATCGGGCAGCGTAGAGATTTTTCATGCTTCACAGACCTATTCGTTTCTCAGGAGTTCCTGATGCTGGTTGTCCACAGTTATCCTTAGGATAGTGTTGTTATACGGACCTTAAGCGACGTCGGTGGCGAACCGAAATGACCGGTCCCAATTGTGGGTGAATCCGTTTGAGAAAGAGTCGACGGCTGTTTCTCAGTATTTGGATTGGTGAGATCACGAATGTTGGTTGGTATTCTTTGGGTCGATTACAAGCACCGTCTTGATACAATCGGCAGATGATACGGTGAAGGTCATGGCATACAAGAAGGCCAGTTTATCCAATCTCGGAGACAGGAGCCTATCGTTTGGGATTGGTGCACTGGCTTTTCTTTTGTGAGGCTTGCATCTCAGATCACGGAGATCGTGAAGGGGTCTGTCAGCAAGCACTATAGAGCCAAGAAGTTCTGCACTTGTTGTGTCAGCATGAAGACATGACGAGATTCGTTGCCTTGTTCGACGACACCGAAGATAACGAGCTGCGTTAGAAGAGTTCGCTGTGCGGAATGAATCATGTCCGTGCTTGATCCAGAGCAGAACCAAGAACCAGGTACATGAGCCTGCAACGAGGAATATGCTCTCCGGGCTTGCAGAGCTGTATCTATTTCTCAATGATTAGGTACTCACTATCTTGACCATTAGAGGAGTGTGGGAGACGTGCCCTGGATATCACGAGCCTGATGACTTTCTTACCTGGCAAGTATTCTTGTACCATTCTTGCTTTGTGAAAACAGTGACCATGAACATCGCCACGGCCATATGACATGTCTGCTTGTGGTCGTCAGCGCGGTGGCAATTTGTTGACGGACGACAAGTCAAAGGTGGATGGTGCAAGGACCGAGAGGTCAAGACTAAGGCCAGCAGCGAAGTTAGTAGCGCAATGCTGTTTGTCGACAGTCATCCTTGTGATTAGAATGTATTGGCGTTGTGTGTTCAGGAAGGTATTTCAATATGATGAATGAGCCGCGGAACCATTTGTCATCGATCAAGGTAATGAGAAGATGGACTGTGATTCAGATGTACTCATGCTTTTGACCCGCTCCCACCAAGTGCTGTACCAAACATCCTCTTGACCCAACGCCAACGCTAATGCAAGTGAAATCGAAACCAATGGACTCAACATCATAGTATCAGACCGACTGCTGCAAGGTTCGTTTGTGCTTCCAGGCTTGGTTGAGTTTCTCTTTACGTGCTTGCTCGGTCGAGTTCTTCTGCTTCTTCCAATCATCGGATTGCATAAAGTCTTCCCAGTCTTGGTCGATATCATTCTCATCCACGATGTTTTCTTCATCGGCGTGCCACTCGTCGTCTGCAATGCCCATTTCGTCCAGTATATCTTCATCGTCATCGAAGTATGCTCTTCGCTTGTCGGCGTCGGTCATGTTGGCGAAGTAGGACTGTGTGGCACTGGGACCCTGCTGTTGCCACTCAGCAGGTAGGGTCGACGGGTCCAGTATAGATGATAGTTGTGTAAGGTCGTCCCATTTGAGGGGTCTTTTGACTTCTTGTTGCTCCTTGACAGGTGCGTCTTTCATGACAACGTCGGGCACAGGTGCTGTCGGCGTTGGCCGTAGCTGTTGACTTGCATCGCGTCCAATATCCTTAAATCCCCTCTTGACACCATCTGATTTTTCTTTGTTCAGGTTGAGACTGATCATGTCGGAGTTTTCTGATCGCTTCTTCTCGGAGCGTGAATTGCGAACAGCGGCGGTGGGGTTTCTGGTGATTTGCTTCATCTCCTTCATACGCTTGCGGTGTTGGTGGTCATAGCTGTTTTCGTGGGCTTCGAGTTCAGTGATTCTGCCGTAGCCTTTGCTACACATTTCGCAGTAAAAGTTGCGGCGCAATTCGCGAGCGCTTTCGGTCTGCGACGAGGATTAGGGTGGACGAATGCGAGAGGGGACGAGGTGATGTACCTGCGCGCTGGGCAGGGCGGTTGATCGCTGTGAGTATGTTAGCTATCTGATATATCGAGC
>Ga0058697_10000199_pt1 | contig 29274 bp, 32 predicted proteins | sample AgamicAsMae_FD_66619 | JGI IMG/M metagenome (GOLD analysis project Ga0058697, IMG submission 66619) | Agave microbial communities from Guanajuato, Mexico - As.Ma.e | ecosystem: Host-associated > Plants > Phyllosphere > Phylloplane/Leaf | place: Guanajuato, Mexico | collected 2012-06-04
CCCTCTGCCGCCTTCGGTTGCGCACCCATCTGCCGTAATTTGTGTTTGCACAAAAGTCAAAAAAGGGCGAACATGTGAAAATTAGATTGCGACGGACAGCCAGCCAGCCAGCCACAGGGTCGCTTTCGCTTCCTCTGCTTCGCCTTGTGCTCCACGCTATATATATGTTGGGAGCAGAAAGTTCTTCATCAATCACCAATTGATCAGGTCTCGTGGTCTAGCGGTATGATACTCGCTTAGGGAGATTGGCGTTAGTCATTCTTGAAAACTCTAAGTCTATGTTGCGAGTGGTCCCGGGTTCGATTCCCGGCGAGACCCCATCTTTTGCTCTTGCTTCTCCTGTTAGGAGCACTGCTTTTTTGGTATCAAGAAAAGAAGGGGCAAGTTTCTCGGCAAGACTCATTTCTTCTCTTGCTTCATGCAGCATGGCTGTAATTAATAACCAGGTCGAGTGGTGTCTATCATCGATGTGTGCTCGCTCATCTTCACATATTAGATTACGCGGTTCACAGATCCAATTGCAGGAAGGTTTGATGATATTCGAATCGTCTATATTTACAGGTCCATCGAACTTTCGAACATGGCAGAAAAGACTGCGAGTTGGCACTCAGGCTTTCTTCGCCCTCTTCTTTACACTCCCATTCCCATCTCCCGCTGAATTAACCAGTGCTTTAACACTCCCATTAACAACACCATTCCCATTACCATTCACCTTCTTCTTCTCTGCCTCAACCTTCTCTGCCTGAGTCTTCTCCTCTAGTTCCTCTTTCTCTGCCTCTCCCTCTTTAGTCCCAACCCCAAATCTAACCTTCCTCGCCGCCTTTTCCCTCCTCCTCTGCTCTACCTCTCTAGCTTGCTTTTGCACCCTCCCCCAAATCTGCTGTCCGACTATCACACTGGAAATACTACTCGCTACACCCACCGTCACTGAAGAAGCAGGAATCCAACCTACTGCAGAGCCAGGGATCAGGATATCGCAAGAGTCGATGAGGAGAGCAGTGTAGAGTTGCTTTTTGGAAGTGTGAGAGCTGAGTAAGTCGTAGAAGGTGAGTAGGAGAGAGACACTGATTGCGAAAAACCAGATTTGGAGGGCGTGGTGTTGGAGGGAGGTTAAGAAGGGTGAGGTGGTGAGGGTCATGGCGTTGGTCTGTGATTGCATCTGTCAGCTATCGCTTTCCCTGCATGGTGGAGGGAGAGAAGGGGAAGGGCAGAGAGGGGCAATAACGCACAATACAAAACATTTCCATAAAGAAGTAGAGGGCCAAGAGGGCGTTCTTTGAGGTCTTGAGAGCACGGCGTGTGGAGTCGGGTTCAGAAAGGGAGGAGACGGTGAGTTGGCTAAAATCTATCCATTTGAAGAGGCGGAGGTAGCGGCGTGCTAGAACTTGTCAGTTCTGTGTTGCTCTCTCAGTTGTGACTTGAGTGTGCTGAAGGTGAGATTTCTGATGGCTGTATGTGTTCACACGTGTGGGTGTAGAAGTGTAGTATAGCGATCCTCAGCCAGTGTTCTGCGATATGTCTTTCACAGCTTCGTGAAGTGTTATGCCATATTCTCGAAACCACCATTGCCGAAAGGAAACGAAAGCAGAAGAGAGAATGATAAAGAATAACGTACCAAGAGCAAAATGTCCCCTCGCCGTACTCCAAGTCTTTGCATCAGCAGCTGATGAAGTAGTTCCAGCTGCTATCTGCACAAGAGCCTGTAACAATCTCAATGATTTCTCCACCGCCGCTATACATAAATATTGTCAGTCTTTTTCTCCAATCATAACGTATCCAAAAGTCGTGAAGGAAACATGCGGAAGATCGAGTCAATCTCGCAAAAGTAGAGATAGCTAGTGAGCTTCTGGTCATTTTTGCATCTCCACTTGCTTCCATGCTCTTTCTTCTTCGGGTGTTGCGAAACGTCCTTGTATGCATGCGAACGTCTCGCTCGGCAAAGCACTACCCCGAGGCCACCGCGAAACGGGCAGAGACATCATGAGAAACAACGAATGAAAATCAACATACCAGCATCATTGGCATAATTGGCGACTTCCGCAAGCATCTTTACGGTAACGACAGCCTTTGAAAAGTGATATGGGAATTGACATCGCTTTGTCTTTAGAGATGTGGACACAGTTTGGAAAGATGGTCCGATTTGCGGGTCTTGGCTTAGTCATCCGGCCAACAGCGGCGAAGGGGACTACCTATCGATCATCATTCTGTCCCGACTTAGAACCATGTTCTGTTGTTCTTCTTCTCCAGCTCAGCGACTTCCAGCGGCTCTGGGATCCTCACCAATGTAGGTCGCCCTTCGAGTATACCCAAGATGCGACGGGCACTCGCTTCCGTGCCATCCCAGCGTTCGACATGCGAACCAAGATCCGTCATGTTCTTCCAGTATTTGTTACGGAGCTCGCCCTCGCGTTGCATTTCCCGTTGTTCCTCGTCCCAGCTGGGTGATCGGAGCCATTTCGTCGTAGCCAGAACGACCTGACTGTAGTTTTGGTGTCCACATAGTTTCTGAAGATCCATGTGTGTGTTCTTGCGGTGAACGTCGATCCGAGCGATTAGCCTCTTGTGATAGTCCGAAACAGTCTCATTAGACATATGATCAAGATCCCGAGCCAAAGGTATAATCTCGAAGGTAAGGAGATCGACGGTAACATTCTGCTCAGCGTCGCTTGAAGGTAGTTCATACTCATCAAGTCCTCGCTCGATTATCTGCTCCACAGCGGTCACGATCCGGTTGATTCCGGGGCGACTGTGTAGCTCAGGACGAGATCCCCATAGAAGATGTGGAAGAATTTGGAGCAGTAAGTGAAGTCAGATTCGCAAAAGAAAACTATCATGTTCATGTGATTAGATTCCTCCTCGTATCATTGTTCGTTGGGCAATGGGCTATGGGCAGCTGTATATCACGCAATCAACTTTGGCCACGGAAAGGGGAAGACATTCCACGCGTAGCCAGCAGTAAGGCAAGAGTTGCAAACAAATCGAACATCTGGCATCATAGTCGCAGAGACTTCAATGCTAGTCTGAGAAAGATGAATACTCCTCCATGACCCATATATTCACTATGATACGTTCAAGATACTTTGACTGTCCATACTCTTCTTCATACATCAACAGGAAAACAAAACGGCATGTCCGTTGTTCCATCTTCCAGGGGCTAGGCTAACGAGAGATAGAGCGAACGACAAGTCGAAAGCTTTGAGCACATTGCTCAATGCAGAGCCAGACATGCTCCAGTCGTCACCATGTTCTCCGGCGGTCTCGACAGCACTTATCTGCTTTCCAGACTCCAGCAGCTCGGCTTCATAAACATCCATGCAGTCGCCGTCAACGTTGGAGCTCCCATAGACCAAATCGAGCTCACAAAGCATGCCGCCCATTTCGGTGCACAGTTCAAGTGTCTTGCCGGCCGTGAGCTGTTCATCAAGCAAGATGTCACGTCTGCCATTCGTGCTCACGCCACGTACATGAGCCTTTACCCAATCAGCAGCTCACTTACTCGTCCGGTGATTGCTAGTTTAATCACAGACTACGCCAAAACCTTAGATGCGAGCTTGCTGCTCCATACTGCAAACCTGTCGCAGAACGGTCTGCCTCGTCTCAATAATAGCATCCGGCGCTGTGGTTTCTCTGGACCATTCGGCAGTCCGTATGTCCACTCTGCTGTCTCGCGAGAGAACAAAGCGGCGGAATTGTCTGCAGGCGGACTGACAGTCATGTCGGACCGCAAGTTGAGTGGCGACGAAAACCTATGGTGCCGAGAGTTCGAAGACGGCCCTGTGGACGATCCGGAAAATTTCTCTATCCCCGAGAAGGCTTTTGACTGGACCAGACACTGCAACGATGAGCTGGCTAGAAAGCTCACACTCACCTTCGAGGACGGTAATCTCATCTCCATCGACGGCAACAGTATCCCTCTCATCGATGCCGTCGCGTTCCTGAACAAAGAAGTGGGAAAATTCGGTCACGGTCGATTCGTCGGACTCGAGCCTTTGAGCACCGACGACAAGGTTCTGGAGGTTCGTGAAGCTCCTGCCGCAGCCATCATTATGGACGCCCTTCGTCACCTCGAGATCGCCACGCTGGACCCCAACACGCTTGAGTTGAAGCAGAGCCTCGAACAAAGATGGGTCAGGGAAGCGGTGTCTGGCCATTGGGGAAGCAAGTCCCACAGTATGTGCGAGGCTGCTATTGCTTCCGCCTTGATTGGCGTGGGTGGAAGCGTGACCTACAACATCGATCATAGGCGTTTCTTGCCTTGCTCTATTGTAGCCCAGAGTCCTCGCTATGTCAGAAACCGGGACGAGTGGGAACACAAACGGTCATTGCTGTTGTACGGCAAACCCTACAATCAACCCATTCAGGGCAACGAGTTTAAGCCCTCGACTTATTGGCACATAGTGCAACGCTTGGATTGATGGTATGCCACAAATGGGACCAGATCTCGGTATTGCCAGCTAACCATATCCCAGGCATCAGCAGCAGTCCAGACCATTAACCAGAAACGCCCAATCAATCTTATGGCGTAACTCCAGTCCAGAATCTGCGTATAGCCAGTGAGTGGAGGATGGGTCTGCGAAGCCAGAATAGAAACGTCATACAAATTGCATCTGATCCATCTTGGGATTTGGATGAAAAATATGCCCCGTCGGTCGTAGCGATTGATGATCGCTTTATGCACACACCAGCATTTGTACCTCTGTCGTTACATTCCAATCATGCTTTCTAGCGTTCAGCTACTGGACCCGAATATGAAGCCAAACGTCCCCTCCGTGCCGTAAACTTTTCTAGCCATCTAGATCGTCCAACGATTGAGCGTATCAGCCTCATTCAATATGTTATTTGTATAGGATTCGACCTGGTGCCCTCGTATTTTGTCAAGAGAATATTCAGTTTCCAGAAACATCTCTCTGCCATTAGTCTTGCTTCATGCCAATCTTGCCTACACGGCGTAGACCAAAGACAGCGGTGAAACAAACGATGACCATCCAAGCGAACAAAGCCCAGAAAGCTGCACGGTATCCAGTCATGAGTGCGTTTGGGGATGTTTTGTCGACCTCAGATGAAGAAGCGGTCCTGGAGTCTGCGATGACTGATGTGATTGTCAATCCGATCGATGTGCCTAGTTGGGCGCAAGTGTTGAAGACGGCACCTCCGAGAGCCTGCGTACCCGTAGGGAAACTGGAGGAAATAATGAGTAAACCGACGGTGAAGAGCACGTTCAAGCTCAAAAGCTGGAGGACCTGTTGATGACGACGTTAGCAAGACGATCATATATATGGTGCAGAACATCGAGTGGGTGTTGCATGATCAAGCAAACCAGCGAAAAATGATCAACAAGTCGATCTCACTTACCTGTGCGAAGAATGCCATGTACCAATATGGCCATTTAGGGTCGATGACCGCCATGAGCAACGGTGAGATGGCAGACAGGCCAGAAGAAGCAAGGACTACCCACATGACAGGCATGCGGTTAACGAAGTACCCGGTAGAGACATTGGTTATGACTGCCATGACGAGGGCCGGTAGGATGCGGACAGAGGCTTCGAGCGCTGAATAGCCTTGGACTTGCTGGTAGCTACGTGGCGTTAGTAATGAGTTGTGTACTGTAGAGGATATAATTAGAAACCCACAATAAACTAGCAAACACTTCTATACCATTGGTGACCGCGCTGCTAAAGAGAATCATAATACAAATGCTCGTGAAAGTGGAGTTGCTCCAGAACGAATTCGGTATCAGTGCCGGGCGGTTGTGCTTGACCTGGAAATGCATCCACCATATAAATGCTGGGACGGTGGCGGCACCGAGGACTAAAAGTGAGATGGTTGTTGACTTCCGAATATTGTGGACGTCGGCCGAGAGTGTTCTATCAACGTCAGTCTGGTTGTGGCACCGATGGCTTCAGCTGGGACTTACGCCAAAGCATATGACAGCGTCACGAGGCCAGTAGTGGAAATAAGTGTTCCAACCCAGTCGATCTCGAAAGTGAGACGCTGTCTAATGCTACGCCTTTGGGTTGGACGAGAAGATTTCGGCAGGGCCCAGAATCCAACAACACCCAACGCAAGACTAGCAGCCGCTACGAGATAGAATGCTGGCCGCCATCCAACGCCATCCACAAACACACCGCCTAGAACCAAGCCAAGCAGGAAGCCAAGCGGACCTGAGAAGCCTAGGCAGGAAAATCCGAGGTTGCGTGGCTGTCCGTATTCAACACTGGTCGAGATGATGCTAACTGACGCTGGAACAGCTATCGCGTTGCTTATACCCTGCAAGCCTCGAAAAGCAATGATCTCACCTCCGTCTCGTGACAGACCACACGCAAGAGAGCTCGCAGCGAGAATGATGTTTGCCGCCAAGATCATAGGCCTTGTACCCAATACATCGGTGATAGATCCAGCCAACATCAAGCATGATCCAGCTGTGAGATAGAATACAGAAGTCGGCCAGAGAAGAAGACCTGCTTCCAGATTGAGCGTGTTTGCGATAGCGGGCAGGCCAACCACAATAATGCCATTGCAGAAGCTGGAGAAGAGCTGCAGGCCGACCAATTGGCTGATGACAAGAATTGCTCGCCCTTTGGGCAGAATTGTTGTCGGCTCGTTAGCTAGCGGTGTCTCTGGTGCTGCATTTGCTTGCGAGGAGATATCTTCATCTAATGGATCCAAGACTGGAGGGGTTCTTCCAGCACTGCTAGATGCCAGCCCGAAGGTCGTCAGTTCTATAGACGGTTCTTTGGGCATAGTAAATTGAATTCAGAGAGGTCGATAATGTTGGAATGATTGGAGAAGAAGATGCTACCACGCCTTCTTGAATAGTTTGTGACTCACGCTCGAAATGTTGGCTTACCATGTCCGTGCGCATAATGCGTGCTCGAAACACATGCATTTCAACTACGACACAACGCAGGCCATTCAGACAACTTCGGGAGATTAGAAGCCACGTTAGTATATGAAGTAAGCATGAATTTATCCAGGATCTCATTCCTATCCGGCATATCGCACAGGCCTTTATGGCTGCCCTGCAGGTCACTAGCCGTCCCTGGACCACGCCACAACGGTACGACCAGGACGTCGGGTCTTACCACTCTAGGAATATAGTCGCAACATTGGAATATATATCGGACATTCTTTCCAATCATCATGAAGGTAAGCCAGTTTCCTGGGTCGTCCACGAAAATTGCGCAATGTCCAATAGACATGCGAAATGGAGGAAACTGCTTTCCCGCATCAAAGGAGCGCTTGTAGCACGGCATCGATATCTGACCTTTTGCTATAACTCAAGTCTTGCGCCATGGTAAGAAGGTATTTCTCACGAAGAGTATATGTAGACCTGAGCTAGTTTTATGTTCCGGTCCCAAGAGATCGAAGTTGTGTTTCTGACGGACCAGCAGAAGTTGAAGAAGTATATTCGGAATTGGAAACTCGAAACAAACAAGATCTCTAAGCCTTGCGCGTCTGTTGGAAGTTGAGTTCACGGGAACCTTGAGAAACCGGAGCCTCGATACAGCGCCATTGGGAAGAGCTCTCAGAGAGCAAGTCTCAGTGTCACTTGCTATCGCCTTCCTTCCGTACTGGCTTCGGCAATAATCTCAGGTTTGGGAATCCTCCAGCGCATCGCGTCGGTCGATATTTGTCCGGTCTTTCATGCTTATAAGCTGGCTCCTTGCTGATGTTGCAATGTACTGTGTCCTTGGATGCGTCAAGAAAGTCATGGGTGGTGATGATGATGCACTTGTTGCAAGTATCGCATCTGATGTCGAGACCAACCTTCTGGAGTTCTTCTGAAGTCATGTTCGTAAAACCATGATGCGTTTGTGCGCGGTAAGTGGAAGAGCGATAGTGCTCAATGGTGCAGCTCGGTGACAATATGTTTTGTGAAGGCAAGTTTGAGAGATCGTGATGCTTCACCTGTTGCATCGGAGTCAAGGCATACTGAGAAGAGCTTGGAGGCCGTGACAGCGTCGCACAAATTCAAAGGCTTTGCTGGAGTAATGCCAAACTTGATAGAACGCTATTGGACCTCGTCATAGATGCCCAACGCCGTACTCGACATTATTTGCGACATGCGCGGCTTGTTCTTGGACGATTGTTTGCCATGATATCAGACGCAAGGCTCTGAAGCCAACCGGGAGCGAGAAACTGCGACTCGTGGGTCAAAAGCATTGGCCAGGGTGGCCTCCTCTTGCGAAGATTTTTCGTACCAGAGATTTTCTTTTCTTTTCCTGCAACGACTTTGCTTCTCGCTGACCGGAACGTCCTGACTTTGAGGCAGTGGTAGAAGTTGCGCGAATAGCTGTCGCTCACTCGTGCCACCTGTCGTAGAGGCTTGACCTTACGTCGTGTGTCCGCCCACTCCGGCCTCTTCGCCGCCACACCTGTGGTGAGGGCGTACCCAAGAGTTTCAGGTGATACATAAACACACAAGTTGGCAAAAGTGCTAGCAGCTGCCCCATTGGTCTAGTGGTACGATTGTAAGTATCGCTTAGTCAGTAATATCACTGAAGCCTACTAACCGCATTGGGCACAGCTTCCTTCGGGTTTTCCCGCCTTGGCAAAGTCTTGGCATTTCGTGTGGAAGAGGCCCCGCGTTCGAATCGCGGATGGGGCCGTTTCTTTTTGCACTTTTTGAGCAGACTTGAATGCAGTGCTTCTTGAAGCGCAACCTGACGCGAGTTGTTGACTTTGCCCTGGTCAAGCATTTTTGCCATTCAAAAGATTGTGCCCAATACATGTTTCGAATGCTAGATAGAGGATGTTGTCGTGTTATTCTTGACTTTGGCATTTTGTTAACTAAACCCACGCCTTGATCGGGTTGCACTTGAAACTGCAACTTATGAGATTCATGCAATCCTCTCGTCCAAAGTGGTCGAGCATGGAGCAGTAGCATCGATTTTTCGATCTGAGGAACTCGGTCTAGATATATCACAAGTGCTGTCTTCCACTGAAGTGTTGCGTGCACTTTGATAAAACGCTCGTCCTCCTGAGTTCCCCGCCATGCCGATCTCCATCTTCATCTCAAACATCATCTCCGCAACACACTTCTTCCATCTCTATCATACAGACTCAACACAATGTCTGCATCAGAAGCTCTCCAATATCTTGGTGCCGCTACGGCTCTGTTTTTCGCCTACAAAGCCATCTCGTTCACCAGCGTTTACCTCAAATCCTCCAAACTCCACCTCTACAACCCCTCCGGTGACTCCTGGGCTCTGATCACCGGCAGCACAAGCGGCATAGGCGAAGGTTTCGCGCACGCTCTGTGTGCCAAAAACTTCAAAGTCGTTCTTCATGGTCGCAATCAGCAAAAACTCGACACCTTGAAAGCAACGTTGCAGAAACAATACCCAAACGTGCAAATCAAGACTGTGATCGCAGATGCGTTCGCTGCAGACGCTGACATTGACTCCATCGTCAACACCTGTACCTCTCTCCCAGGCAAACTTACTCTCCTCGTGAACAACGTCGGCGGAGCACCACTGAGCCCTTCCTACGCCACTTTATCAGAAGTCGACGCAACATACGTGGATAAAATGCTAAACCTCAACTCCCGCTTCCCCACCCAACTCACTCGCGCCTTACTGCCCCTGCTCTCCCAATCTCCAAAATCTCTCGTCATCAGCACCTGCAGCATCACCGGATTCCGCGGCCTACCCTACCTATCCGTCTACTCCTCCTCCAAAGCCTTTAACTTCTGCCTCAACCAATCCCTCGCTTCCGAACTCAACGCCGAAGACTCTTCAGTGCAAATGTTAGGTATCATCATTGCGAATGTAGTCAGTGGAGGCAACAAGACTACAGAAGGAGCATTTACATGCAATGGATTGCAGATGGCGGAGTTTTCACTAGACAGAGTCGGGTGTGGCAGGACTGCGGTGTTTGGGTGGTGGAGACATGCTGTGCAGTGGTGGTGTATGAGTCTGTTGCCCGAGTGGGTGACGGAGAAGGTGTTGATTGGGGTTATGAAGGAGAGGAGGGTGGAGGAGCAGAAAGGGGAGTGAGGTGTGTTCTGATGATGATGACTCGACTACTGAAGATCGTGTCTGAAAGACCTAAGCCTTTTAGGGTGTGTTTACGACACGACAACTCTGTGTTGGAATTGACGGTCATTCAAAGGAGCGAGGCAGGGTTGGTGTCATGGCTCTCGCCTTCCATGCTGTGTCCTCTTGTGCGGAAGCCTGCGACTTCCACTCTTACCCCACCTCAATGTAGAGCAGCTTGTGGACCATAGTAATGTACAATGGCTTCTAGATCAGAGAGGCATCTCAAGGGCACGGATACTGCCGGCTTTGAATGAGCTCTGCCCTGTTCCAAGGATCTTGTGCATTGTATAGCTTCACGTTTTTGCACAGAGGCAGTTTGTTCAACACATACACGATAATCTTCACGTAAGAATCGTGACAGAACGAGTGTCTCAAGGTGTGCGTGGAAGAATGTCAACATGGATAGTCATAAAGAGGCTGCAAATGCTAGGGTATCCACCAGACTCGTGCAATGAAAGCTCGCTACAAAGACAAAACATCAAACATTACCAATGACAATCATAAATCGTAACTTGTTTGCATCCCTTACTGGGATCTCAGCTTCGGGATTGACCTCATCGCCAAGCATACCATCATCAAGCATCAATGTACTGCTCTTCCATCCCCAGCTCTGGCTGAAATTGAATGTATCCGGTGCACTCTCGTACACACTCAACATACGACCGCCTTTGCTGGGCGAGTATATCTTGAAGTATGTTTTGATCGTGGGTCTGCTGTCGACATATGGCGGTAGTGTTGGGACACGAACGCTGCGTGTGAGCTTTGCAATCTCTGGATCCTCGTCTTCAAAGTCAGAGTCTTGCTCGTCGTAGTACGCAGGCTTGGTCGGGAAGTTGGACAAGACATCCAACTCGCTGCTTTTGCGGTAACCGCCAAGTCCTCGTGATCTTGGTGTTGTTGCAGCGCCAGCAGGTCCTCCATCGGGGTCCGTATCGCCACTGCTATCGGCGTTGTCTGGGTCTGCGACATCGCCGCTGCGTCTTCGAGCTAGTAGACGTCTTCGTTCTTCGGCTCTGCGATCAGCACGCAGAATCATTTCTCGCTCAAGGTGTCCGATCCTTTCGTCCACGCGCGTGTTCGGTACAGTTTGTCCACCGGCAGCCAAGGTCTCATCTGTTTCACGCTCTTTCGCACGATGGAGGTAGACTCCAAGCTGAGGGTTCTTACCCCTGCGAACTTTCTGAATGTACAGATTCCACCATGATCCTGAGTAGAAGATAGTACGACTGTACACTCGCTTCTTTTCTTTGAGCAATCGAGGACTTGGAAACTCGACAGCGAATCTAAAAGGTGGGAAGTGAGAGTAGCTGACGGGACGCAACTCGGATGTATTCGAATCAGCAGCAGAGTCAGGTCGGATGATTTGAGGAACAGATCGAGTGTCTGATGGATTGGCAGCAAAGTCTGAAGCCCATTGTACGTCTTCAGGCTGGATCGTGGCGGATAACCGATTTGATTGTGCGCTCGCAGCAGGCATCATTGCAGGATCGGTCGCTCCTCCCATAACGATGTTACAGTCTGCTGATGGAATCCAGAACTTCCGAGGCTTGCCATTGCCATCCCAAGAATTCGAAGCGATGTCTTCATCATCGAATTCTTCAGTCCCATCAGAGCTTCCCACCTTTTGTTTGCCTTTGGTCGAAGAGCCTGCCAATGAGGCTGTTGTAAGAACAGGGCTTTCAACAATGCCTTCGCTCAAGCCAAGTTCCATCTCGGCATCTTTGGCATTCAGAACCTTTTGACGCAGTTCCATCTGCATCCAGAGAGCATTAGAGATGACTTTGTCGGGCATCATGGGTAAGCCAAGAATATCACGGGCTCTTCGGATATACTGCAACTGCTCGAAGTCAAGATGGATATAGTGTATGCCCTCGTCCAGGAGTACAAGCAAAGGCTCAATATCTGGATGAGTGTAGAGGCTGATCCATCGATGCAGGCCATCGGGAGCTGCACCAGTTGCCATGGCGTTCTTGCGGTAGACCGAGTCAAAGCGTACAGCCATGAGGTTGGCAGTCTCCGGCGCCTTTCGCACTTTCGACCAGGAGACAGGATCGACCAGTCCAGCCTCGATAGCAAGTGCTTTGAGATTACGGTCTAGGAGTCGCTTCGCAAGCACCCACCGATCCCATTCGCCATTGATGAAGAAGCCATCACCTCCCACAATTTCACGAATGATGTCACCGGGTATTCCATCCCAGAACTTGGTCGGCATCTTCCAACCATCTCGACAAAGCATAGCTTTAGCTGATGCAAGGATCTTGTCTCCAGAGCGACCATAGTAGTTGCTGGTAACCAACTTGATCAGGGGTGCCAGAGTAGCGGTCGACATCTGTCGGAGCATAGACTCAATACTCGAGTCAATAAGATCCGGCATCTCCAACCAGCAAGCAGTAGCAAATAAGCTGACCGCTTCGGCATCTTCTTCCTCGGGAATGTTGGCTCCATACAGACGCTTCAAGGCCAGCTCAAAGGAGACTTGGGTGATGTTGGTGTCGATGTCCTCCGGATGTAATGAAATGTCGCTTGCCTTGCTCTCGAGCCATGGTCCAGACAGTGCAGAGGCAAAGAAGGTCGCTTGATCGAGAAGCAGGCGGTGAAGCTTGTAGGGGTAGCCAAAGACATGAACAGTAATGTCTGAGTGTCGGCCACCTAGTAGACCTCTGTTGTAGAGATGACTATGTAAAGGCACGGTGTCACGAGTAGCAGCAGCTGAGACTAGTCAATACAAGGTACTTGAGGTAGAGATCACAAGATGAGAGGCAGATGATGAAACATACCAGGAACAGGAAGGCCATTTGGAAGTTGAGAGTCGGACAGAGGACGATAGTCAGAGGGAGAAGCTACCGACTGGACGGCAAACAGACGACTAAGGGTGGTGAGGGTAGTGCTCTGCTGTCTGTTGACCGAGTAGCGACTGGACGAGACCGGATTACTGGGATCGTCGACGTCCTTTTCGACACGGGGTAGCCTCCGTCGGTTGATGGTAGCACGGACATGGTCCTCGGGAGATGATGGAGAATCCAGACTTGTACTTGAGTCGCCGGCGATAGCGCGCGACGAATCCAAAGTGAGAAGAGCGGGGGCAGGAGTGGGGGTAGATGGAGTGGGAACGAAATGATTAGGCGACGAGTTGAAAAGAGAACGACGCGGAATACTGGAGCGAGGAGTAGGAGAGATATTCTGGTGTAAAGGCGAGATTGAGGGAGCATCGAAAAAGTGGTTGTCGTCGGCCATGATGTCAAGGTCACTGGGAGAGATATGGACTGGGTTTCGAGGAATGAGGCGGACGCACGCTACACAAGATCTACCTCATGCGTGATAGCGGGTGCAGGTAGGTAACTGTGTACCGTGTTCCGCTAGGCAGAGAAACGCGTGTGGCTGTCGAGCAAACAAGGTTGAGTGATTCTCAAAGTTTGCTCGATTGATATGTGAGTCGAGTCAGCAAGAAGGTCAGAAGAAAAGACGGATCATCGGCGTGAGAAACGACATGGGGAGTGATGAGATAGAAATTCCATCAGCACCTGGATGGTCCTCGGTCGGGGCTGCTTGCCGCGAAAAGAAGTTCAAGCCACCGCATGCTCCAGGGTCCGATTGTGGAGAGGGCACCAGACCAGTCACGGTTAGGCTGAGCGGTGGCGGAGGTCAGTGCTTGGCGTCACGCCAGACAATGATTGGCCGGGTCGTGATTCATGACCGATGATTCCACGATTCTACAGTGCCATCTTCGTTCTTTCTTTCTTGTTCCAACGAGCATACAAGATGCGCCCACCATTGGCAGTGTTTGGAGCGCTGCGGCGTACACTTCCAACATTCAATGCTGCCGAGACATTCACGTGTCGCAAGAGCGTGCACAACAAGGCACAGTCTGGATACAAGTCTGTTCGCCAGTCTCCGTTCCTGACTGCCTTCCGTGCTCGTGCTGCTCCGGCAAGACAGCAATCGACAACAGCTCCTTCCCCGTCACCCCTCTCCGAGTTGAGCAAGACCATTGGTCAGACCTCTGCTTCGGCCAAAAACACGATCGGTCAAAAAGCTTCGGCTCCTGCTAGAAACAAGTATTTCCCTGAACAGACGGACAAGAAGGTGGGCTACTGGTTGCTCGCAAGTTCTGCCAGTGTCTTTGGTATTGTCATCTTTGGTGGTCTCACCAGACTGACCGAATCTGGGTGAGTGGCCAGTTCTGTTCCTGCTTTGCGACAAACCAACTGACTGACTGTGGCGCAGACTGAGTATCACCGAATGGCGCCCTGTCACCGGCTCTCTCCCTCCCATGAACGCCGAGAAGTGGGAATCCGAATTCGCCCTCTACCGTGCCTCGCCCGAGTTCAAGCTTCTCAACCCTCGTATGACTTTGGAAGAATTTAAACAAATCTACTGGATGGAATGGATTCACAGACTGTGGGGTCGTTTCATTGGCATCACCTTCCTGCTCCCTACCGCCTACTTCATCGCCCGTCGCCGTGTCTCGGCTGGCATGGCTCTTAAGCTCACCGGTATCTGCGGTTTGATCGGATTCCAGGGTGTGATCGGCTGGTGGATGGTCGCAAGTGGTCTCAAGGATGATTTGTTTGCTCCTGGAAGCCATCCTCGTGTCAGTCAGTACCGTCTGACTGCTCACTTGGGTACCGCTTTCATCTGCTACCTTGCCATGTTCTGGAATGCCTTGTCCATCTTCCGTGAGAACCGTCTCTTGGCCAAGCCAGAAAAGGCTCAGACCTTGCTCAAGCAGATGATGGTCCCTGAACTCAAGTTCTTCCGTCGCAGTGTCGGTGCTCTTCTTGTCTTGGTCTTCGTTACTGCCATGTCCGGAGGTCTTGTCGCTGGTCTGGATGCTGGTCTCATCTACAACGAATTCCCTTACATGGGTCTTGGTCTGACACCACCAAAGAAAGAGCTGTTTGACACTTTCTACAGCCACGTTCCTGACAACTCTGATCTTGTATGGCGTAACGCCCTCGAGAACCCTTCTCTTGTCCAGCTTGACCACCGCATTCTGGCAACTACCACCTTCACCGCTGTTATGGCTCTCTGGGCTTATACTCGTTTCAACCCTCGTGTCCGCCGTTTCTTGACGCCTGACGCAAAGAAGGGCATGCGCGGTGTTGTCCACCTCGTCTGGCTGCAGGTCGCTCTCGGTATTTCCACTCTGCTTTACATGGTACCCACCCCTCTGGCCTCTATGCACCAAGCAGGTGCGCTGGCTCTGTTGACTGGTACCATTGCGCTCGGCAGCCGTGTCTGGTACCCCAAACGTGCTGCTAAGCTCGTCGCTCAGAGACTTGCTCAGAGTGCATCTCCTCCTTCGGCCATTGCTAAGCGAGGTCCTGGCGCCATGCTTGCCGCCCGCACAGGTTTGCCCGCTCGCTCGTAGGTCTTGACCGTGCCAATCTCTTTCCTTTTCATCTGTATCAACACTTTCCACTCTTGTACAAAAGAAAATTCTTGGCCCCCACGGGTGTGTGGGTTTTTCATCTTTGGTTATTGATTTTACGAAACGCATAGCGAGGTGGTGTACATTACTTATTATAGACCGAGGAGTTTCAGCTCCTTTCAAATGTATACACTACATTCTTCCCACCCCCCTGGGTATCCCATCTCGAACAACCTTTTTCTGTGCCTCCATCAAAGCACCGTCTAATCGGAATCTAACTGCCACTGATCTCTTGCATTACCGCCATATCCAGCCATGGGATCATCGTCTTCTTGATCGCTGTCGTTGTCCTCAAGTTTCACTGTCATCCAAGCAGGCTTTTCCTCTGCTCCGAAGGTGAAAGTAAACCAATGCGGTTTGGCAATGGACAAAAGCATTGTAATGGTGAGTGGCAGCATGATGAGCAACAAATAGCGAGAGTTGCTGCCATCACGACAAGCTTGGTCCAGAACTGTTTTTGCTTTCGTATAAGTAGCATCCTTCGACTCCAAGAGCAATGGCGCAATCTGACAGGTCCAGCTCTCGAGTGTATAACTTCCATGTGCGCTAGAACTGCCAAAGACACTATCCTCTGTGGCACCACCACTGTTCAGGAACTTGTCCAATTTCACTTCAACACTATCGCTGGCTAGATTCTGAATCCCAGCAACAACGGAAGCATACGTAATTCCAGCTATACCAAGCACAGAAAACCCCCACGCCATAAACGTATCCCTCGGTCCCGTCTCATTGATCCAAGCCACAACATCAAGATTTCTCACTCCTTGAAGATGAAATCTCAATTTCTGGCCTTTGGGCACTGTCTTTACGCCCTCATCTAATGCGAGTAATTGGGTAAAGATATGGTTTTGCAGTTTGCCGATGACATAGGCTCCAGGACATGATAGAGCTAGTAGACCGCACCAGAAGATTGAAGCTCTGCCGTTGTCGGTGAGGGAAGTAGGGATGTATGATGTTGCGATGGCGGTGTTGCTGTGGCTGGGGAGAGAGAGGGTGAGGGTTTGGTTGGAGAGGATTGTTGACAGATCGTTCGTGAGTGGGATTGGTGGGGGGTTGAGAGTGACCAAGACGTAGAAGCCGATGATGAAGACTGGCAGAGCTATGAGTATGCGGAATAATGCCGCGGTGATTGTGATGGCCATGGTAAGGCCTGATGTAGACGAATTCCCAGAGAGCCTTCTTGGATTCTAAAAATGCAATCGCAATGTGTTGGACGGATGTTGCAGATTCAAGCTATCCTCCCGAATTAGCTCGATATCTGCTAGGTTCTAGGATTGAGAAAACGACGGGACTTAAGATTGAGGTTCGTCAGGCCTGATCAAATGGGTTATCTTCGGGTCCCGAATGACCTTGATTGCTACCCGACGGACTTCCAAGTTGTTTACGCATGCGTCCTCGTCAAAGCGCTTCTTGAGAAGAGGCATCCAAACGAGTAGTCAACGCATCTGCGACTTCCGATTAAGAAACAGGCGACATGAAGTATGTACGATACAGCTGGTATAAATCGCTGGATGGCCGTGTCTGAGCCGACTTGTGCCGAAGGCGAGCTAGAACCTGGAACCAGCACTGAAGCATCAAAACGTCCGTGTCCATCATCAGACCCAGAACCATCTGTCTCGCCGAAGCGTAGCTATGGAAAGCGCAGGAAGATAGATCCGGCTTCCAGCACAGATCCGGGAATATCACACGACCTGGCGGCGGCAGACGAAGAATTGAATAGCCTTGACACGTGGACAATACTACGGACCCTTCCCAAATCCATCAATCTCCGCGCTTTTGAACATTCGAATGTCAAGCATAACGCTCCGCTCGGTTTCAAGGGTCTACTCAAGCAGATACATATGTTTGCTCAAGGGTTGAGAACTGTTCCAGCCCAGCTCAAAGTGAGTCGTGTATAGACGTGCAGCTGTAGATCAAAGCATCTGATTCAGCCACTCAGGATGATCTTGAATAGTATTCGGATGATAGCTCTAGTCGAGATTACTTTTACTATACCTCATCACATTCTCGCTCAGGCCTTGGTACGTCGCCGACACTTGCTGAGGTAGACCGCATTGTAAACACGGCCCGGGAGCTATTTGAAGATGGAGATTCCGAGGCTTCCTATGAGTCGCTTGTCCACGGTCCTCTCTTCGCCCTCGTCCTGAGCTTATCGCCTCATGCTAGAAGAGTCGCTGTCAAGAACATGTATTCCGCGCTTTTGCTCTTGTTGGTGCTCTTGCTAACTAGCATATCTAGCGCACAAGCCACCATCGCTCCTGACTGTCTGCTCCCACGGTACGCGAATGATAAACCTATCAACGGTGAGACAGTTGACTGGGCTATTGCCCTTCGCCCTTCTGGAACCCCTCGTGGCGCCCTTCTCCGTGCATTCCGACAGTCGTATTGCAGCCAGATGTCTTTCAACCACTCGAGATACTACCCATTGATTGACAAGCCTATTGCGGTCAGTGTGAAGACGAGATCACAAGGCGAAAGCCTCCGTCAAGCATGGGCCCAGCTTGCTGTCTGGGCTTCCGCCCACATGAATTTCTTGTCCCAGCTACCGACCAACACTAATTCTTCCGCCATTGTCTTGCCTCATCTTCCACTCTTGATAATTCAGGGCTCGCAGTATTCATTCTTGTCTGCCTCTCGCGAAGCTGACGGATCAACTGTGAGTCATCTTGCTTGACTAACCCAGAGGATGTGCTAATTGTTATGGTGACAGAACATCCATACAAAGATTGACTTTGGCGATGCTAGTACGAGATATGGTGTTTTCAAAATCATATCGGTCTTGCTAGTACTCATAGATCGGGCTGAGACTCGGTATCGGCCATGGTTCGAGGGAAATTTCGTCGTCAAGGAGTGAAACCAGGTGCATCACAACTCTATTGCACGTTACCAGAGTCCTGTTGTAGAGTACCTGCGGCCAGATCCTTTGTCTAGGCTATTTCTTTTGTTTCTCAATAGCACGTGTGGGTCACAATCAATAATTACCTTAGCGCAAGTTCGGTAACAAGTGAAACTTTTGAAGATGCAGCATGATGCCGCAACTAAGCTCATTGGGCTAGCGAAATTCCGTAGGTGAGCGTCGTCCATCGGCATGTACTTGTTTGATGTGAAAGAGTGAGCATTGACTCCCTCAGGCGAAGCTTTGGAGGGCTTCTCAGATCGCGTAACCTCAGGATTGTGACGCTCGCAGTTTCTTCACTCTCTTCACCTTGTTTGCTTTCTTCCTCTCATATTATCCAGGCGACCCTGGTTTCATCACTTCTGTTTTGTATCCAGGCGTCCACACCAACGTACTCTACTTGGAGCAACACAACATGGACCAAGCATTACAAACTCCCGAAATCCTTACTCGGATCATGGAGTTCATTCACAAACCTAACCTATTCACAAAGCGAACCCCACTGGCGCACTTCGCCTGCGTCAATTCTATGTGGCGAGAACTCGTACAGCGCATCATATGGACAGCGCCACCCGCGGAGGCTCTCGCCGGCATCAGAAGAGCCCGCCGACACTTGTACACTCCATATATCAGCGAATTGGATTTCATGTACGACATGGATGCTACGGTGCATACTCTTTCCAGCGACCTACAGTTCCCGAGACTGAGGGAGCTCACACTGAGTAATCCTCCGATTCTAGGCTCGAGGGTAGACGTGTCAGTTCTTGATGGTTGGACCTTGACGGTCTCTCAATACCTCCAGCCAGCACTCGAGCATCTGAAACTGCGTTGGTGGGACTCGATATGTACTGCAAGCTTCTTAAAGGAAATCACGGAGAAGTGACCTGGCTTGAAGCACATCTTCTTCTCAGAAATCGGTGCTCAACTTCAACCTGATGATCTGTTGGTTTTGGTTGAATCCAGTCGTTGTCTCAAATCCATCAACCTCGGTTTCGGTCGATACTCTGAGCGAAGTGTACTAGTCACTAGCGATCTCCTGCTTCGCCTTTCGCAGACTCCGAAGCTCGATTATCTCGAAATCTGCAATCTTTTGGATCAGCCAAAGTCCTTTCAGATCGTCAAAACTCAAAACCCGACCCCTTTCCAGAGCTTAGAGAGGGTTGTCCTTTCCGTAAGTGCATGGACCAGCACAGAGAGGCTACAACTCGATCGACTTTTACTGATCATATACCAGGCCACTTCAGATGTCGTCTCAGCTGCAGCTCAAGTATTTCCGAACGTCGTCTCACTGACGCTGAATCTTCGTGATGGAGACGGAGCGTTCCTGAGGGACCTAGAAGCAGTTCCAAACCTCCGCCACTTGGCGATAACAGGGTCACAAGCAACCTCATTTCCCCGAGGTGGCCTTCTCGCGTTGCAGCGTCTCAGTTGCCTTGAGACGCTCACAGTGGTAAATCCGAAGTGGATCGAGGCAGCCATGGTGGCACCACAGTTCACGGATGATGACTTGGACCTCATAATTTCTGGGATGTCCGACTTGAAGAGACTCGAATTTGATATTACCTGGGTCTCACAATCTGTTTCAGTATTATTAAGTCTCTCGAAACACTGCCGCAGGTTGGAGGGACTGAACCTGGATGGATCGTACGACCTACAAGCTTTGAACAACACATCCAAAGTCATGTTTCCTAGACTATTAGATCTCACACCGGAGGATGCGTGGATTCAAGGGGTACCTGTCCGACTGCAGGCGAAGCAGATTGGTCGTCTGGTAGACAATCACGCTCCAGCACTTGGGACGTTCAATCTCAGGGCCAACTACCATAGTCACCCAGTCACGAATGCCTGGCGTACGCTTCGTAATCTGGAATCAGACGATGAAGGTTCTGATTCAGATATCTCCGATGACTGAACAGCGGCCGAAAGGTCGTCACATACCAGACACACGAGTTCTAGTTGCAGACAAATATACGCTCTGACATCGAAGCAGAATAACATTGTTCTATCGAAGAGGCTTCTCGAAAGGGTGCAACAATAGCTGTGTGCACAAATGTATACCCTGTTCTTTACATGCTCTCTTACCCCTTTCCACACTCTGTCGTCCACAACTTGATTCGTAACAAAGCCATGGGTAGATGGGCGAAGTACTTCGACGCAGCGTCATACGTGAATGCAGATGAAGGCGATTCATGATAGACCAAACTCAGGCTTCATTTGGCCCTTTCTCGAGCTATCTACAGAACCGTCTGGTTCAGAGAATTTGACCAGTAGTATCTTATTCAAGTATCAAATCTTGACCAGACAGTCACTCAGATAATCCTCAGCGACGTCGGGTGCAGACAAGCGACCCAGAATGCCAACATATCCATCGGGTCGGATAACAGCGATAGCTCCTTCCTCCTTTGCGATACCATAGATATCATAAGCGTCTTCCTTCTTTGACAGACCGTAAGTCCTCATTTCTGCGAGTTTCTTGACCTCTGATGGAATCTGCGTCCACTCAAATCTTTCCTTGATGGGATGCAAGACCACAAGATCTGTTGAGCCAGCAGGATGGCTCTTTACGATGTTGGCGCATGCTTGTAGTGCTTTTTGAGACTGGCCGGTGGAATTCAGCAGGTCCGTGCTGGTGAGTACAAGGATGCGGTATCTTCCATTTGATAGTAGTTCTGTGACAGATCAGCTTAGTCGATTAGATATCGGTCTAGTTGTCTGCTTACCATCATGTAGCTGACGAGTAGTATTGTCAGCATAGCGCTTCAGCTCAACATTCAATACTCTTCTACCCGGCGTAAGGGCACCGTAAAGAGGATCTCCCGTTGAAGTCACCAACTTCTCCGAATCTTGAGCTGCCCGAACGAGCTTGCTGGATTTGTACTCAAGACCACAACCACTAGTAAAACCACTTCCATCACGGAACACCTTCAAAAATTCGTCATGAGTAAGTCCTGCTGTGTCAGAGTCGCCTGAACCAATTTTGCCAGAAAACATGTGCGAGAATTTGGTGTCGAACTCGATGAGCTGGCGGGCGGTGTCAACACGCTCGACTTGAAAGGTCTCCAGAACCGGATCTGTACTGTTATTGGTAGATGTAGGTGTCAAGCCAAGAATTGAGTGTGCTAGTTTCCAGGATAGGTTGTAGCTGTCCATCATACTGACATTCATGCCCTGACCTGCTTTGGGACTGTGTGTGTGACATGCTAAACCACGATCAGTATCTTGTTTCGGGTCTCAGTCGAATAATCTTGCGTACCATCACCGACAATGAATATCCTGTCCACGCCATCTGGCGTCCTCGAGGAAAATTTCGGGGCCATCCTCTGACCAATCTGATATGCAGCGTACCAATCTGGAACAGTGTCTTCTTTGATGTTGATCTTGTACGGTGCAAAGACAGCATTTGCTTGTTGGAAAATGTATTCCAGTGTAACTTCAGCACGCTTCTTCTTGCTTGAGTTCTTCTTCTCGTCCTCAGGTGTTGTCGTGCGGTCTGCCTTTGCATCGACGTCGCCGGGCACCTGTACATAGAGACGCGTAAGGTATTCACCCGTGGCAATCTGCTCTCTTGGAATGACCATGATAGAGCCTGCTTCAGAATGTACCGCAGAACGATTGCGAATGTCCGGGAAGTCTGTATCAGCAACAAAATCACAAACACCCCAGATGTGATCAGATGTTTCTCCTTCCAGTGACAGTCCCATAGACTTTCTGACTCTCGAATGAGCACCGTCGCCGCCTACCAAGTACTTTGTACGCACAGAACCTGGCACACGGCTTCCGTCCTCGAGTTCATGCTCATAGTTGACCTGAACAGGATATTCTGGATGGTTTACGGTATCAACTGTGTAATCCACGAAGTGATGAGATCTTCGAATCGTATCCTCGGGCGCATAAACACTTAGGTTTTCCTGAAGAATTCTCTCGATGCGTCCTTGATGGATAGTGACCTCAAACGGAAAGCGTGCGGGAACATTGACATCGGGCACAAAAGATGTTCGCTCGATACGACTTTTGTCGTCCGCTGAAGGGTTCCAGAAAGCCACTTCTTCCATGTGGCATCCTTCGGCGATGATCTCCGAGGCTATTCCGAGACTTTGGAAGACTTCAAGTGTGCGAGGCTGGAGACCATCTGCTTGTCCTGCTTTCAAGGTGCCAGGTTTGGAATCCAAGCAGAGTAACGAAGATCCTGTGATTCCATATCTAGCAAGTAAAAGTGTGAGAAAGAGGCCACTTGGTCCGGCCTGAGGTGGATAATTAGTATTATGCTATCAGACTGGATTTCTAGATACTCACACCGATAACAACTACTTCACGCTTATCATCAGTTGAAGATGCCCTAGGCGATAAGCGTGGTAGTGGTAGCGCTCGTGATGGTAGAATCCTCAGATCCCGACGCGCATCAGCGGTCTCTTCGAAGACGGGCATGGTGAAATTATGATGCAGCAAGGTTTGGCTTTACAAACGAGGAAAGAAGAGCAATGGAATTCGTGCGATCAGTCCACAGTGTTGTTATCCTCTTTCTTGATTGTGTCGATGACCAAGTACTCAAGGAGCATCTCACAACGACGACTTAGCCCCCAGTTGTCCGAGCCGGAAGTTGGAATATTGCGGAGTTGAACCGATTTTCCTAACTTCCGAACGGCATAGTCTTCTTGCCCGTGAAACACCCACGACAAGCAGTACCTAAGCATCCGGGAGATTTTGTTGATGGCCCCAATCGCAATTCCATTGCTAGCAGAAGATAACTGATCTTGTGGGAAGATCATTAGAGTTGAGGAGGAAGTCACGGTTGGCAAGAAATGGTCCGTGCAGACACAATCTTCCGGGGGCTCAGACGCGTCTGAGTTGCCCTCTTCGCAACACATTGATACCTCCATCTGATATTGATGTCTACGAAGTCTCGGATGGAAACATGGAAGACGGATCACCAGTTACTCGTCCGTTAGGCCCTCGTAATTTACCTCGTGCGTCTCATGCTTGTCAACGATGTCGGATCAAGAAAGGAAGGTGCAATCAGCAGCAACCATGTTCATCCTGCGTGCGAGCCAATACGTCTTGCATTTACGGAGAAGAAAGAAGGAAGCGAAGAAAGAGAAATGGTGACCAACCTGAAGGAAGTCTCGAGCAGGATGATGCACAATTGCAAGCCACCCCAGGATCCGCAATATCGCCTGATACTGGATCTATCACTGTCCGAGGCGTCACTGAAGACGTACCAAATGAGGTCTCCAGACGGGACATGACCTCTGAGGTTAACGTTGATTCCGTACGCTCAGGTATGTCATTTCTCATTAGGCTAGCATCCACACGCTAAATCTCATCATCGTAGAGGTTACTATGACTTCCAATGATCGAGACGTGGTAGGCGATGTGAATGAACGGACTCAGGGTACAGAATTCTACGGCACTTCCTCCAACTACGTGCTGCTCAATCAGCTGTTCTCTCATGCCCGGCAGCATAGCCTCTCCGGACGAATTTCAACTCCAGGTCGCCTAAGTCAGCCAGCAACGAATCTTGGTCAGAGCGGCCGCTCTCCATCTGAAAGGATGTCTCTTGTCAATCTACTTGCAAACGAAGATGATCTGTTGGCACCATCTAGAGACAAGTCGCCACCTCAAGCATCTCCTTCTACAAGTCGACCATCTGCTCTACGTTCGTTGCCCCATGGTCTTCGATCAAGTGATGGTAGCTTAAGCAGTAATTCGCCAGCAACGAAGCTACGTATTGCCGAAAAACGCCTTGAGAAGGTCCTCGTCCGCAGCTACATGCAAAATCTGCATCATTTGCATCCCATGATCGACACTGACACGCTCAATCGCATGTGTGAGGAACCTGTCGTACAGCATGACAATCGTCAATCTCGACTGAGACACTTCTTATCTTTGTATAACATCATCATTGCCGTTGGAGCACTGGTGGCTGGATCGGATGTGAAGGACGAGTTCCATCACGAGATCGAAGCGGTGCTGCAGGGCAGGAAAGATTCTCAAGATCCTGGGAAAGCTCCACTACAAAGCTTGTCAAGGCACTATTTCCGCAAGTCTCGGAGTCTACTCGGTGATGTGTTTGAAGCATGCTCTCTGGAAAGCGCTCAAACGCTTTTGTTGATGGTAGGTCTGTTGAGATTCGAATCAATACACTGCTAATGTCCACAGTCTTTATATTGTCAAAATTCGCTAAAACCACATGCTTGCTATATGTATTGTGGTATGGCTGTACGCACTGCGCTTGCCATTGGTCTGCCCTCCGAGTCGATGTCTAATTCGGTTGAAGCTTGCAAGGCCGCACGAAGAACTTGGTGGTGAGTTTATGTTGCTGCATATTGCCTGGCACACGCTAAGTTTCCAGGTGTATCTACTCTCACGAGATGTAAGTACAACCTCCCCGTGTGCAGATCTATGTCACGTAGATAGCTATAGAAATGCACAACTCCTTCGAAAAGGTGACAAGGCCCAGAGAGAGCGGACAAGCTTACGACTCTCAGTGGGTGCCTTATATCCACTCAAAGAGCTGTGCATTTCCATAGCTGTCTTGTGAATGGTACCAAAGTCTGCGGAGAGCCGACAACGTCGCAAACCCTCTACGAACACTTCCCATTCGCTAAAGGCACTGTGCATTTCTATAGCATCCGCATGACATATCTTTGCACACGGAGAGGAAGCGGCTCCTATAAGTGAACATGACTAACTCGCTAATTCCAGAGACATGTGCTGCTCTGCGGGACGCTTCGATAGTCTCGGCAAGCCACGAAAATACTCCATACCATTACCTCAAATAAAGGTAAGTCCGCCAGGATAGCCTCTCAATAATTTACTTACCGCTCATAAGTCCTTGACCCCTAACTCCAGCTCTAACGCTGCTTATCTGGAGGGATCGAATATCTCTATGATCAATGTAATGGTCGACTTCGCTGTAATTCTGCGACGCATCTCGAAGGACATATATCATTGTCACAAACAAGTCAGCACCTCTCAAAAATCGACAGCGGCTTTCTTCATAGACGCACTCCTCGACCAATGGAAGCTCGGTCTTCCGGCATGGCACAACTTTGATGTTGTCGACTTTCGAGAACCGGAATGGGCGGCAAAACAGAAGCTGGTTCTCCAATTGCGATACCTCAACGCACGCGTTATTCTACATCGTCCATTCTTATCGGAGCCTGCGACTTCTGTCGTTCTGGAAAGACAGAGGCATATTGATCTGTGCCTTGAAGCCGCTCGCAAGACAATACAAGTCCTGTACGACGCATACGCGAACAAACACTACTTTCGTACGTGGTGGTATAATTCGACATATACCTTGTATGCCGGGATGATCGTGCTATATGTTGTCATGCTCGGACACAGTACAGTGGCGCACGATATCCTCCTTGCTGATGTCAAGAAAAGTCGAGATATCCTGAAATCCATGGAGGAAGCAAGCGTGGCTCGCCGTAGCGCTGACTTGTTGAGTGAGGTACTCGAGATTGCCGTCGCTTACACGCAACAAAAGCAAGACACAAGGACTGATTCATCTTCGATGGCTTCTGCAAACCTTGCGACCGACAACGGTACTCACCAAGTACCCTCTATCTTGCCAAACGATATCACTAGTGCAGGCTTTGCTCAGGACCCGGAAGCATTCATGGCGTCTTTGATCGACCCTACTATACTCCAAGATTTCACAACAGATTCGAACGACTGGATCAACTTTGGCTTCTCATCGTCGCTGGAAGATCTACAGGGATCAATTGACAGCTGGAACAACGCCTTCTCCGTTAACAGCACTGAATGGGATGGTGCCACGACTTGATAAGATTGACATGTTAAGCCAGACCACTAGTGGACTTCATGTCGGTACCCAATTTCGTGATGAGAACACACATCTACTTGTTGCTTGTACAACTTCGCCATGTGCTAAATTTTGCCACTCCCACTATTTCGACGCCGCTCTCACGACAACATGCTGGCGGAACCAGAAGCTATCAAAATGCACAGTCCTTTCCAGACTATAGCAAATCCACAGAGAGCCCATGATGTGTCGACTCTCTCTGGATACTCCCTGTCTACTGAAGAGACTGTGCATTTCTATAGCCATCCGTGTGACATCTTTCACAGGGGAGGAAGTGTTCGATGCTGGACCGTCTTATCGGAAGTCCGAATAGTTTTCCGCGTTCCGGCTCACGCATCCGACCCCACAATACCTTACTCAGCCACCTCACTTGTCTCGTAGAGGCTCATGACTATCCTTCCACGAGTCACTCTCAGCGCAGCAAATACCTCAGAAGCCAGAGGCTGTTGCCAAAGTTTAAACATGGACGCTTCTGGGACCAACATCGACCCTAACAAAGTCTTGTTCGGCTCGAAGAGTGTCACGAAACTTCCTGATGAGATCAAAAGACTAGGCAACTCCTCACCACTTATACTCACCTCGAAAGGAAGAAATGGAGTTGCGCATGGCCAACTACTGGCCAAGATTCTGATCGATGCCTCAATTACTCCAGCCGCAATCCTGAATACAGCAGTGATGCATACTCCCAAACCTGTCACAGAAGAAGCACTTGAACAGCTCAAATCACAAGCTGCCGACTGTATCGTATCCATCGGTGGAGGCTCTGTTGTTGGGCTGGGCAAAGCTTTGTCTATTCGTACTGGACTCAAGCATATCTGCATACCTACGACATACTCCGGCAGCGAAATGACACCCATCCTTGGCGAAACCGACAATGGTCGAAAAGTCACTCGCTCGGATCCAAAGATTCTACCGGACTTTGTGATATACGATGTTGATCTCACAATGTCATTACCAGCGGCTGTTTGCTCGTACTCGGGTGTGAATGCAATGGCCCATGCAGTCGAGGCTCTGTACGCCGTGAACACCACGCCGACGATCTCGAAGCTCGCTCTCGAGGGCATCAAGGGGCTAGCGGAAGCACTCCCGGCAATCGTACAAGAACCAAACGATCGGGCTGCTCGCGAGAAAGCTCAGCATGCTGCATGGCTTTGCGGCGTTTGCCTTGGGTCTTCCGCAATGGCGTTGCACCACAAGCTTTGCCATACCCTTGGTGGATCATTCAATCTCCCTCACGCTGAGACTCACACGATCATTCTTCCTCACGCGGTAGCTTATAACGCCCCCGCCATCGCTGACACCATGGAGAAACTCGCATCAGTATTGCCCGGCAGCGACGGCGATGCGATCAAAGGATTAAACGTTCTGCTCGCAAAACTAGAAGTTTCTCGTGCGTTGAAAGACTTTGGAATGAGAGAAGAAGATATAGACAAGGCTACGGAGATTGCAATGAGTTTGCAGTATGCCAATCCGAGGCCGATGGAACAAGATGGGATTCGTGAGTTGATTCGCAGGGCATGGGCTGGCGAGCCCGCGAGAGTATAATTCATAGCTTCTGTTGTCAAGAATATCTATTGTTCATCGTATTTCGCTCGTGAGTCGGCTCTCAGCCCTGCATGAACTTGGTGATGAGCTCTGTTCTGACTTTCTGTTTCTGTCGTTCAAGGAAAACAGCTGTCGAGCGTGGCTTGTAGCAATATCTCGCAAGCGTAAGCCAGGAACTAGAGCGAGTCTGACGGTAATTGCAGCCGTGATCGAGATGCGGTGCTGTCTAGGCTCTCTTTGGATACATCCCCAAATCTAAAAGCCACTGTGCTTTTGTATAGTGAGCATTGCGCTTTATGGCTTCGTGAGAGAGGAGTGTAGGAGGAGCCATTCCACCATCGCATATATGCTCGTCCAGTTGCGTGCTAATCATTGTCGCAAAGAGAGGTTTCCGCGTCAGAAGAGCATTCCTACCAAGCAGTCCAGAAGCGGCAATTGAAGTGAGCAGTCCACTCTCCGAGTTCCTTTGCTGTATGTGCGTCGCTACGACTCGTGACCTAGCAGAGAGCTGTCCAGATCCAGATCCAGATCCAGATCCAGATCCAGAGAATGTCCCTACTCGCTATCTTCCTCCACAGACCCCTCTTCTTGACCCTCACCCTTCCCTTCCTCCCTCTTCTTCATCTCTTGCTTCTGTCTCTCTTTAACTTTTCTCGGTTTCTTCGCACTGATGGGTCCATCTGCACTTCTATCCTTCCACTGTTTGACACTCGTTAGCATGCATCTCAGACTCCTTTTTATGATACACTCAACATACCATACCACCATACTTGTAATGCGGATATTTGCCCTCGAACCCTTTAGCATCTTCCACGCCTCCGGAAACAGACTTCCAACATGAGCCTGGACAGACAAAATGCCATTTTTGGGTGTCGTCGATTTGGCAGCGGATGAGTATGTCTCGAGGTGTTGAGCAGAGTGTGCAGAGCTTTGTCATGATTGTGGTGATTGGATACAGAACTTGACCGGAAAGGATAAAAGGAATAGAGATGATTGAGTGTTTAGAAGATTGGAGAGAGAAGCGATGAGAGAAGGTGTTGGTATGGAAAGTCAATGACATCATCGGTGATTTTTTGTTTGGGCTTTTTATTTTTTCGGTGGATGAGGGTGGCTCTCGGATTTGCATTTTATGAGGGATTGAGGGATAGTATTCATGGTGGAAATGTGAATTGGAGAGGCTGGTGATGATAAAAGTGCTCGGTGTCCTTGGTTGTTCTTTTGGCAATCGAAGATCTTCAATCCGCTTTCACATAATCCTACAAGCCGGAAGTATTACAAGCTTCTAGAGAGAGAGAGAGACAACAAAGTAGTTTGGCAGTAAGTGGTAACATTGCGGGTATCAGAGAAAGAGGCAAAGTGCCTTGCTACCTACCTAGCGCCAAAGGTCCAGTCGTCAAATTCATCATCCTCGTCGTCATCATCATCATCGTTATCATCATCATCGTCCTCCTCTCGATTGTCCTTTTGGGGTTGGGCATCGTAGTGCGTTGCTTCTGACACAGGAGCAGGGGCGTCTGGCAGTGTGTCGAAT
>Ga0058697_10000205_pt1 | contig 28436 bp, 29 predicted proteins | sample AgamicAsMae_FD_66619 | JGI IMG/M metagenome (GOLD analysis project Ga0058697, IMG submission 66619) | Agave microbial communities from Guanajuato, Mexico - As.Ma.e | ecosystem: Host-associated > Plants > Phyllosphere > Phylloplane/Leaf | place: Guanajuato, Mexico | collected 2012-06-04
GCACTGCCAGCCTTGTCGTTGGTACCACTGGCTCTGGCACCACCGAAGGGCTGCTGACCGACAACGGCACCGGTGCTCTTGACGTTGATGTAGAAGTTACCGGCTGCGTTGCGGAGGGCCTCCTCGGCGAAGCGGATGGCGTAGCGGTCCTGAGCAAAGACTGCACCGGTCAGAGCGTAGTCGGACGAGGCGTCGATGTCCTTGCAAATGTTGGCAAAGGCGTTGGGTGCGGCATCGTCGTAGACGTAGACAACCAAGACGGGACCGAAGAGCTCCTGCTTGAGTAGAGGGTGGGCAGGGTTCTTTGTGGCGTAGATGGTGGGGTGGATGTAGTAGCCCTTGGAGCCGTCGTGCTTGCCACCGACGAGCAACTCGAGCTCAGAGTCGTTCTTTGCGTCGTCAATGACCTTGCTCAGCTTGTCGAAGCTGCCCTGGTGGATGACGGGGCCGATGAAGTTGGAGTAGTCCTCGGGGTCACCGATCTTCAGCTTCTCGGTCTCGGAGATCAGACCCTCCTTGACACTGCTCCAAAGCGAGGCAGGGAAGTATGCGCGAGATGTGGCGGAGCACTTTTGGCCCTGGTACTCGAAAGCACCTCTGACGGTGTTGATCACGGCGTTGCTGACGTCGGCAGAAGGGTGGATAAGGTGGAAGTTCTTACCACCGGTCTCACCGACGATGCGAGGGTAGCCCTGGTAGCGGCCCTCGGCGACACCGTTGGCAATCTGGCCGTACAAGCTGCGGAAAACGGAGGTGGAACCGGTGAAGTGGAGAGCAGCGAACTGACGGTGGGCGAGGACAACCTTGGTTACCTCAGCAGCATCACCAGGAATGAACTGAATGACGCCTTCGGGAAGACCAGCCTCGAGAAGGATCTTGTAAAGGAGGTAGTTGGAGGCCATGGCCGAAGGAGAAGGCTTCCAGACAACGACGTTACCCATGAGAGCAGGGGCGCAAGCAAGGTTACCACCAATGGCGGTGAAGTTGAAGGGAGATACGGCGTAGACGAAACCCTCGAGAGGGCGGTACTCGACTCTGTTCCAGACGCCGGGCGAATTGTGCGTAGGCTGGTGGGCGTATGTGTCTTGGGCGTACTGGACGTTGAAGCGGAGGAAATCACACAGCTCAGCGGCAGCATCGATCTCGGCCTGGTATGCGTTCTTGCCCTGGCCAGCCATGGTTGCGGCCATGATCTCGTAGCGGTACTTGCCTGCGATCAGGTCGGCGGCCTTGAGGAAGACAGCGGCACGGTCGGCAAAGGGGAGGTTCTCCCATGCGGGCTTAGCAGCCAGAGCAGCATCGATAGCGGCCGAGACATCCTGGGAAGAGGCGTTGGCGTAGGATGCAACAGAGTTGGCGTGGGCCGAGGGATCGGACTGTGAGAGCTTGGTCTGGTTCGAGATCTGGCAATGCGTCTTAGTCTTTTGTTTGCGTCTCTTCGATAACAGTCGTTCTTACAGTCTTGCCAGCAATAACGACGGGTACATTGACGGGGGCTTGCTGTCTGAAGCTCTTAAGAGCAGCTGCGAGCTTTTCACGATCCACGGTACCTCTAGAGTAGGTAGGCTTCACCGAAATGTCAGACATGATCCTATAGCTTCTTGGATACACAAAACATACGTTGGGCTCGTTGTTCACAGCAGGCACCTTGAAGGTCGCGATGGTGCGGGTGTTCTTGATGCCATTGGCGAGAGATGGCGTCTTGGGAGCCTTGAGGTAGCTCTGGAGGGTGATTCTGGCGGCCATGATAATGAGCGACTGACAGATGACTGGTATGACAGAGGGAGAGGGACAAAGGACAAACTCTGACAATGTCAAGACAGCTCCATTTATTTATCTGGCTACTCTCGCATCACCGATAGTCTATACGGCTTGCTTCGGCTAACAGCGGCTCTTGTAGCTCCACGCCTGGCCGCGCTGAAGCTTTCCCGAGTGCCCGAGGCCAAGACGCGTGATGGCTCCGTACCCAAGTCACAGCCAACACTTCTCCGACGGGCTGCAATATCCCAGAGCCTCAATCACGAAATCTCTTGGAAGTCTGTCATGAACATTCTCTCGCGATTTCATCTTGACACACATGTTAGCGGTGAACTGCAAGAGCATTCTACCATCACAGGCGTAATCGAACAGTCCTGTATGACAATCCGTGAAACGTGTATCAGGAAGTGCACACCTCTTGGTCTGCATAAAGTCGACCAAGCACGTATAGTACTAGGAATGTGGCCGATATCCTCGTACTGAGCCTGCAGACTTTATCGTGAGTCATCGGTGGGGAGGTCGGTGTAATTACCGAGAGAGATCAGATCATACAAGTCTGAACGCGTGCAGAGAGTAACTATTTACAATGAACGAGAATGAACGGGTCAACAAACCACAATTTGTCGGCTGGACAATTGGTCGAGACAACAAAAAAACGGCGCATGTCGAAAGATGCACACAAGCCGTAATTGACTTGAAGACCCACTGACGCCAGAATATACACAGAATGCTGGAAAACAAAGGACCGACCTATACCATAACCTTTCAAGTCATTTCTTCGTAATCGAGACTTTGCATGGGCTATCGGAACTCGACAGCACCAACACAGCCACGATCTTCTACATGCACCAACTCAAGCTGTTGGTATCTGGTATGGAGGTTAGCTTTGTCCTCGTCGTATCGAGGGATTGACATACTTTTCGCTGCGAGAGTGGAAATAGATTCCAGACACAGAGCCATTGCGCTGGTTGAAGCAGATGTAGTAGAAGCCTTCAAAACTAGCTCCAGTGATGGACTTGACTTTGTGATCTGGGACCAAGAAGTACTCTTTCCATCTCATAAACAGATGCTCGCGCTGTGCGTAGTCCTGGCATGTGAAGTTGGGCGATTTGGCGTGCTTAGCAAGAGGTTTCCAGGGTGGGAAACGAGCCCAATGTTGCATATCAACCTTTTCTGTAGAGCCCCATTCTGGATGTGCAGTGCGGAACGAATGTTTAGTACCGATGATCTCGCCTTCGAAATACGTGGTTAACGTCGGATGGTCGTCGGTAAGCCCTGGGTACTGTTAGCGGGATAGGCAGGGAAGTTTGCGAGTACACCCTTACCTTGAATACGCAAGTAGCCGCACACAAACGACTCTTCCATGTCGACATGCTTGATCTCAACCTGCACATCGTAGGTCTGACGATCCGACTGTTGTGTTCCCCGAAACTTGCTACCCGATTGGAAGAAAGAGGACGTCAAACAAGGTATCAGCTGATCAGACACAACGTCAGCGGCTGTGGATGTATGCATCTCAATGTGTTACGAACCCTTTTTCTGCTAAGAGGATAACTCGAAGGAGTGGGAGAGGACCGAGCCGAGAATGGAGGTGTAACTCGCGACTCTGTCTCTTTCGTATCGTCGTTTACGGGACTGGAAGGGGTTGGCAGGCGCGCCTCTTTGGAGAGACTGTCTTCGTCTAAGTCCATGGGTTTCGTGGGTGGTTCGGGCATGGTCGTCGGCTCTGGATCTTGATCCTCCTCAGGTGTGGGCATCTGCGCGACGGGATCGGTTACAAGATTGCGACTCGATTCGGAGGTTGGCAGAACATTGTTCTCTGGTTGTGTAGTGATTGACCGGTCCTCTGGCGGGCAAGTCGCGTGAGTTGGACTGGATGTGGAGATGTCGAGCGTGGGTGTGGATGATGTTTCGTCATGTTCGTCATGGGGCGTGGGCATATTGCGCGATTGAGACCAGGCAGAAGAGGAAGAAGAATGGCTATCGGACTACAGAGAGAGTTCAGGTATGGGGGCGAGAGAGACAAAGGTAGCACGCAGATCAGTCAACTAGGAACATAGGAAGGTTAATGCAAGAGAAGGGCAGTGATTGGTTTGCAAAAGTGTGAACAGGAAAGAAGTCACCATCCTCGACGCTGCATTTGCCAAGCCGACTCGAGGACCTTCCGGGGAAAACCTTGGTGTCTCGTGGGCCTGGCCCGAGTCTGAAGGGTCCAACTTATCGCCGTCCTGCCTGCATCCTGCACCCGTGCGTAGCCGTGAGATTCGCGCTTTGAACATGACTTCTTTATTTTGCTTGTCAAACTTCTGAGATATCTTGCTCATGTCGTAGGTCAACTCTGATCTCTTGTCAGAGCTTCACCTGATTAATGCGTCTGCTGGAACATTAAATTGTCGGTCCTTAGCCTTGTAGGATCATCAGATCCATGCAACAACCGGCCATGGTCGTTTTGAAGAACCCAGATAGATACTTTCCGTCATGGGCAGTCGTGATAATGGTGATTTTGAACATCCCAACGCCAAAACTCCTTCTGTCTATCCAGGAGCCATACCGAGGAGCTTAAATGGGCTTGATCTGTATACTCTGTGAGCAATAGCACTCGTTGACAAAGACGTCTTGTCTACACATACCTTGAAGTGAAGGGCGATCAACGAAAAGACGAGCGCCTTGAGATCTTGCACAAGGTAGTAGAAAACGCGCAGGCCTTCGGGGTCTTCTGATTCGTTAACGTCGACAAGAGATCCGATCTTAGCTGTCTGTGAGACGAATCAGTATGTTGCACCGGTAGATATGATTGTCAGAAGGCAGACCTCAAAGGAGATGTGGTCATTGCCTAGGCGAATTTCAAGCTCCTGTCTACCGTCCTTGTTCTTTTGTGGCCACTTGGTGTCGTCTTCCCTATTCAAGCATCAGATCATGCCTATTGATTGCGTACACGTCAAGACTTACTTGAGAATTTCACTGTCCTTGATGATGCGCTTGATCTCTTCGATCATGAGCGAGCTCACACACACTTGGCACTTTGTCAGTCAAGTTCACGGTCGGAATCTGGCCTGACATACTCTCTTTGCGGATCAATGAGTCGTTGCGGTAGTTGGAGTTGTTCGCGTAACGCGCCGAAGCAGACCGGCCATCACCCAAGGCGCGGAAATCAAACTCTTGGATACGGTCAGTCAGGGCGTAAAAGCAGTATATAGTCAGGCTAGATACCTAGAAACTCATGTCCGAATCTACCGGAGTGACCTGAGCTGCAATGGTATTAGTGATGGCGCGGGAAAATAATTGTTTCTTGTGCATGACGAAGAAAGCTTGAGCGTGAGAAGCAACGAAGATACAGAGCATTTCCGAAAAGACAGAGATGATACTTACTAGTAGCGCAAGTAGAAGGATTCGTTACTCGCCATGATGTGTTGATATGTTTGTGGTGTGACGGGGTCAAATGTTCAGGACGGCGTTGGCGGGCGATGGAGCAGATGGCTCAAACAGGCCTAGTCGGGTCGGGGGTGTGTAAACGTAGCCCAAGGACAGCTCCTGAACAACCAACAATTCACACCCTTGTCCCCGACCCTCTCTGCATCTCGTCAATTCCCGACAGCTCTGTACTTGTCTCCTACGTCGTCGTCGCTCCGGTCAAACTCTCTTCGCCTTCACCCTCGCTGCGCCCACCAAGTCTGCTCGCAGGACAACAAGGCTAGGCCATCTGCAACACCGCCAGGACAACTCTCCTTCTTTTCGCACCACGCGTGCATGGTCCATCGATAGACATCCGAAACAATGGCGACTTTTCTCGACAATGCATACAGCTTGGTCCACCAAGACAACACGGCCGACCAGCCCTCGCAGCAGGACCTCAAGAACCAGCTGGAAAAGGGTACCGATGAGACCAAGCAAGAGACCATGAAGCGCATCTTGACAATCATGCTCAACGGCGACCCAATGCCCCAACTACTCATGCACATCATCCGTTTTGTCATGCCGTCCAAGAGCAAGGCCCTGAAGAAGCTGCTATACATGTACTACGAGGTCTGCCCCAAGCATGACGCTGCCGGCAAGTTGAAGCAAGAGATGATTCTGGTTTGGTAAGGACACTGTTCTAGCTCTCTGAAAAAATTCAAGTGGTCGCTGACTGCGCGCAGTAACGGTATCCGCATGGACCTGCAGCACGCCAACGAGTACATTCGCGGCAACACTCTTCGTTTCCTCTGCAAGCTTCGCGACGCCGAGCTCATCGAGCCCCTTCTTGCCCCTGCTCGTCAATGTCTCGAACACCGCCACTCATACGTTCGCAAGAATGCCGTCTTCGCCATTGCTTCCATCTACCAACACAACGAGGCTCTCATGCCCGATGCTCCCGAGCTTCTCCAAGCTTTCCTCGAGTCCGAAAGTGACGCTACTTGCAAGAGAAACGCTTTCGCTGCTCTGATCTCCATCAGCCATGATCAGGCTCTCGAGTACCTGAGTTCCGTCTTCGAGGGCATTCCCAACGCGGACGAACTGCTTCAACTTGTTGAGCTAGAATTCATCCGCAAGGACGCAATTACTAACTCTCAAAACAAGGTTGGTATGCTGGAAATTTCACAGCGAGCCTTTCTGACTGTAAACAGGCACGCTATCTCCGTCTGATCTTCGACCTCCTCGAGGCCAAGGAATCCACCGTCGTCTACGAGGCCGCATCTTCGCTCACAGCTCTTACCAGCAACCCCGTCGCAGTGAAGGCAGCCGCTGCCAAGTTCATCGAGCTGAGCATCAAAGAGTCGGATAACAACGTCAAGCTCATTGTCCTGGAAAAGGTCAACCAGCTGCGTCGCGTCAACGAAGGCATTCTCGACGACTTGACCATGGAGATCTTGCGCGTTCTGTCTAGTCCCGATCTTGATGTCCGTAGAAAGGCTCTCAGCATTGCAATGGACATGGTCTCGAGCAAGAACGTTGAGGAGGTCGTTTTGCTTCTCAAGAAAGAGTTGTCCAAGACAGTCGACGAGCAATACGAGAAGAACAACGAGTACCGTTCTTTGCTCATCCACTCCATCCACCAATGCGCCATCAAGTTCTCCGAGGTCGCAGCCAGTGTTGTTGGTTTGTTGATGGACTTTATCGCTGACTTCAACAATGCTTCCGCAGTCGATGTCATCCAATTCGTCAAGGAAGTTGTCGAGAAGTTCCCCAAGCTCAGGGGTGCAATCGTTGGACGTCTGGTCTCCACCCTCAGCGAAGTCCGTGCCGGTAAAGTCTACCGTGGCTCTCTTTGGATCATTGGAGAGTACTCTCTGGAAGCCAACGACATCCGCGAAGCCTGGAAGCACATTCGCGCAAGTCTGGGAGAGATTCCCATCCTCGCTTCTGAACAGCGCCTTCTCGAGGAACAACCCGACGGCGAGCCCAACCTGGCCGATCAAGTCAATGGTAACTCGAAGGCTGCCCCCTCAGGCTCACGAAAGGTTCTCGCCGATGGCACATACGCGACCGAGAGTGCTCTAACCAGTCAATCTGCTGTCAAGGCCAAGCTGGAAGCAGTCAAGGCTGCACAAAAGCCCCCATTGAGGCAGCTCATTCTCGATGGTGACTACTACCTTGCCAGTGTTCTTGCGTCTACTTTGACCAAGCTTGTGATGCGACACAGCGAGATCTCGGAAGACCAAGCTAGAACAAACGCTCTCCGTGCTGAGGCTATGCTCATCATGATTTCCATCATTCGTGTTGGACAATCGCAATTCGTCAAGCATCCTATTGACGAAGACTCAATCGATCGCATCATGTCCTGTGTCAGATCACTGGCAGAGTTTGCTCAGAAGCGTGAGCTCGAAAACGCCTTCCTCGACGACACCAGGAAAGCATTCAGGGATATGGTTAATGTTGAGGAAAAGAAGCGTGCCGAGAAGGATGCTCTAAGCAAAGCCAAGAACGCGATCCAGGTTGATGATGTGGTTTCTATCCGCCAACTCAGTAAGAAGAACGCCGTCGATGGCGCCGACGAGATCCAACTTGACCTAGAAAAGGCTACTGGTGGTGACTCTGCAACGGAAGATCTCAGCTCTAAACTCAGCCGTGTTGTGCAGCTTACTGGCTTCTCGGATCCTGTCTACGCCGAGGCATATGTTCAAGTCCACCAATTCGACATCATCCTTGACGTTTTGCTCGTCAACCAGACTCAGGACACTCTGCAGAATCTCTCAGTAGAGTTTGCTACTCTTGGTGATCTGAAGGTCGTCGAGAGACCCACAACGCAAAACTTATCACCATTGGATTTCCTCAATGTTCAGGCCACCATCAAGGTATCTTCCACAGACACTGGCGTCATCTTCGGAAACGTCGTATATGAGGGCGCCTCATCAACAGACCAGAATGTCGTCATCTTGAACGATGTCCACGTCGACATTATGGATTACATCCAACCAGCTCAGTGCACGGAGACACAATTCAGAACCATGTGGACTGAGTTCGAGTGGGAGAACAAGGTCAACATCAACACCAAGATGCCAGCCGGCAAGGGTCTACGCGACTTCTTGAAGGGATTGATGAAGGTCACAAACATGAGCTGTCTAACACCGGATGCCAGTCTCAGTGGAGAGTGTCAGTTCTTGAGTGCGAATCTCTATGCGAGAAGCGTTTTCGGTAAGTTGATAATGACATTCCGTTGCGCCAATCAAAGCTAACAAGGACTAGGCGAGGATGCGTTGGCCAACCTCAGTGTTGAGCAAGAGGGTGATGATGGTCCCGTCACCGGATTTGTGCGGATAAGAAGCAGATCGCAGGGACTGGCTCTCAGTCTCGGCTCCCTCAAGGGCTTGAACAAGATTGGCGACTATGTTTGAGATGATTCAATGATGCAAGATACACCGGCCCGAAACTCGTTACGGTAGCCGAATGGTGAGGTAGTAATAGAAGCTACTGGGTGGTCAGGAGTTGATCTTGTCGACCATGTCTGAGTATGAAGGAGATCATCACAGGCAGGCTACGGCGTAACAGAAAAGTAGAGGGTAGCATGCAGGGATACTATTTGTCTTTTTTCACTCTGCATGCAGAAACTCTGAACTCCCGTAATATTTTATTGAGCAAAAGAAATTGTTGAATTATGCACAATCTGACGGCTTTGAGCCGGGCAAAATGACAAAAGAAGATGCTCTCCATCAGGGAATCGAACCCTGGTCTCCCGCGCTTGACGAGGTTTTACTCTTGACAAGCGGAAATCATGACCACTAGACCAATGAAGATGAGCCAGCTGAGCTGGTATTGGTTGATGAGGTGAGTCTTGAACTTGTGGTTATGTAGCTACTGTTTTAGGGTCCGTTGACATTGAAGCCATCTACGCAATGCAGCGCGTGTCCAAGCGTGTAGCAACATCCCCGAAGCAGCAGCTAGAAACACGGTCGTTGCTGCGTGTCCGATGCCATCAACGTGCCTTTGCGCAGATGCAGTGTGATAGCCCGATAATCGGCCATGTACTGGCCCATTGGGGCACCCAAAACATATGCTGCTTCTAAGCACGTAGTTCGCAGCATCAACTCACCCGACCACGATGATGTCGACAAGCTCGCCATCACACCACTCTCGCCCGATGCTGGACAACTCACTCCCCTGGTCTTGGAACATGAACAGACTCCTATCGAGCACACACTTGCAGCAACACCCCCCGCGGACGATCACAATGCGATAGAAGAGCAGGAAATAGTGGACATAAAATCATCCCGTGCTGGCAACATTTTCACCACCGTCACCGCTTCGTCGCTTAGTGTATGGCAAACCAAGCCCACCGCTTTGTTAGCTACGGTTACACGATCAAATCATTCGCTCGAGACCTATGGTCCGAACACTTCTCTCTTGCTGCGCCCCGACGCCCTTATAGTCATTGTGCAGACCAAGAAAGGCTTTCTCATCACCTACTCTTTGGCCGTCGACCCAGCGGCTCGCGTATATCAGACATCCATATACACACCTTCAGGATCACATGTCCGACGACCGAGCAATGAGGCATATAGTAAGAGACCGAATCTTGTCCCTGAGGGCGGACCTGCCGAAGGGGAAGGAATCAAGGAAGTCAGTGTTCGCTTCCGTATGGTAATTCGGATAGACGCCGGTATCTCGAAAGCCCTCGTTCTCGACGATGAGCTCGTCGTGACAACTGTCAAGCCTGCAGCTGTTCAGTGCATACGTTGGACGCCAGACAGCTCCGGCTCTTCTCACAATACTGAACTTCTCAAACGAATGACCTGGCTCGTTGGAAGACCCTCGGTGGTAGACATGTCATACGATAGACCCATGAACCTTCACACGTGGGTGACCGATGATGGAAGAGCATATGCTGTACAACGGTTGTCTGCAACGAGTACCGACTCTACGAACCACAAAAGTCTTTTCAAGGGTTTCTGTTTTCACACCCCAGACCATGAAGGTCTCTTCGCGACAAAATCTGCAATAAACGCTCGCTTTTCCCTGATTGCCGTCGGCTGTTGGAACGGCACAATCCAAGTATACTCTGCAAAGGACTACCTAGGCAATATTCCCCGCTCGCACGAGCTCAAACTGCCCGTATCAGAAGCATCCTCCGGTAATCTGACATTCTTGAGCTGGTCTCCGGATGGATACTGTCTGTTTGCTGGATATGACAGAGGATGGGCAATGTGGAGTGTCTACGGCAAGCTTGGTGCCAACACTTTCGGTGCAGACCGATCGATGTCAGAGACAAATGATGAAGAGTGGCTTTGCGGCGTGCGCGCTGGTTTCTGGGTCGGTGGTGGCGCGGAAATATTGCTCCTTGGACCCGGCAGACGCGAGCTGCATGTCGTCGAAATGATGCGTAGCAGTGTCACAAGCTGCTTCACAATGTCCAACATTTCCAGATCCCTCCTTCAAGGAAGCACTAGCTTGATGTTGTATAGAGGGTTCGAGACCTCGGACCATACAACCATATCTGGCGACATTTCCTTATGGCAAACAGTACAAGTGCCACAGGCATATCTTGCATATCAATGGCCTCTTCGACTCAGCGTCGTCTCTTCTGACGCAAGATATCTTGCCGTAGCTGGAAGACGAGGTCTAGCGCACTACAGTGTTGGCAGTGGACGCTGGAAAACGTTCGAAGATCCGATCGCCGAAAACAGCTTCACCGTACGAGGTGGTATGTGCTGGTGGCAACATATCCTTGTCGCTGCCGTGGAGTCTGGAAGTAGCTACGAGGTACGATTTCCACTACAATAAACTGATCAATTGCTAACGAAACAGGTTCGTCTGTATTCGCGTGAAAAGACCTTAGCCAATTCTCAAGTACTACACTCCGAGATACTGCCTTACCCAGTTGTCTGTATGGCTACATCTGGCGAAGATTCTCTGTTGGTGTACACTTACGAGAACGTTCTGCTCCACTACATTTTCGTCTCGTCATCCAAATCAGTCAAGTTGGCACAAGTTGGTCAGATCGCCTTCCACGGTATCATTAGAGCTCCACCACGTGTTCGTGCCATCAGCTGGATTCTTCCTGAGGAGCAACGAGGTATGTTCTAGGTTTTCGACTCTTTCTCACAGCCCGCTTACGCTATCCAGACAATGGCGATCCCTCCCACGACGTTGCCACAGCTTCTGTTCTGTTTCTAGTCGATGCTAAGTTGGTATTGTTACAGCCTTCAGCAAATGAACATGGCGAGCTGAAGTATGATATGCGCGTCATTGCTCACAATGTGGAGTTCTATACGCTGTCCAGAGAACAACCGCCATCCACTACACCAACAGGTCCTCTAGAAGACAGTTCTGAAGCCAACTATCTTCCTGTTGGTGCTCTGGGTCACAGCCTGCGCGACTCACTGTGGTACTTCGATGGGAAATCAATGCACGCATGGCCCGATGTCCTGGATGTGCTCTCTTCTGCTCTCACAGAGCATGGACGTGAGGTTGCGCCCACTGTTGCTATAACGACTGATTTCTATCCGTTGTCTGCAATTGTGGAAAAGGGACTGCTTACTGGCCTCGAATCGGATTTGGTTCAACGTCGCGATATTAATTTTGCGTTCTACCGCCTAAATCCACGGACTCACTTGTCGATACCATCGCTTCTGCGACATCATCTTGCCCAGTACGACTCACCTGCCGCGCTTCATCTTTCGCACTCTTATCAGAAACTTCCTTACTTCAATCATGCCTTGGAAGTGCTCCTGCATGATGTTTTGGATGACGAGGTTGATGCCCCTCCTGAATCATTCGAGGCAGCGCTTCTTCCTGGCGTGTTGTCCTTTCTCTCATCATTCCCGACTTATCTCGACATTGTAGCTGGGTGTACACGGAAGACAGAGCTGCGAAGCTGGAAAACCTTGTTCCGATACCTTCCCCCTGTCGCCGAACTGTTCGAAGAGTCACTACAAAAAGACATGCTAAAGACGGCAGGCAGTTATCTGCTCATCCTGCATGCGTTTGACGAAGGCAGCTTCAGCACGCGTCAGATATCTACTCTCTTCAACCGAGCTACAAAGGAGGGTGATTGGGATCTTTGCAAAGAGCTCGCGCGTTTCTTGGTGGGCATTGATGAGACAGGAAACCTGCTGAAGACAGTGCTTGCCAGAGCTGGGCTGAGGGATGCCGAGCCTCACAATGGCTACAGCTCCTCGGACGAAGACATTACCGGGCCAGCTCGAGAAGCTATCGCGTCCAATGGTGTGGCAGGTGTGACGCCTCACGGGTCCGGAAGCAGTAGCAACGGCAGCATCATCAATGCTGGTCGTGATCAAGGTTCATCTGCACAAGATTATTTCGCCGATCCGGCGAGATACGCTTGAGAAAAAGGTATCCCTGTCAAGTCACGAACGAACCTTATCATAGGGCTGCAGATTTATGGGACTTGTGTACCTTTTCTCTTACTGGACACTGTCAAGTGCATTGGAATTGGCGCATATCGTGTATTTTAAGCAGGGGAAATCGAAGATGATGCTCGAACCATGACGCCCAAAAGTAAACAAGGAAACTTGAAGCGGGGTTGTCTGCTTTGGGGAAAAGGGCTTTTGAATGAGGGGAGCCACCAACATTTGTTCGTATCTCAATCACAACATGTTGTTGAAGCGTTGCGAGTGATCTATTGAAATGAAATAAAGCAGCCCATTCTGATCAGTATCAGCTTGCATTGATTGCAGACATGGCGCAGTCAGTTGTGGCAGTGACGAGTTGAACAGGATCGAAGGAGCTGAAGCCTGAGGGTTTGACGCTCGCGTGGTGACCTCGTGCATGCATGCCAGAGCCGAAAGCTTGGTATGCAGCTCCTTCCTCCTTCCCGTGTGCTATAGTTTGTAACTCCACCACCTCTTTCACGGTCTCCTCACGAAGATGAGAACGCAATGTTTCCTACAGAAATGCAGGATTGTTTTTTTCAGGTAGAGCAGTGTCCGAAGAGATGCGATATATTATTGCTTCTCAGTGGAATCAGCTTGTCTCTCGAACTGTTGTGCATTTTTATAGCTACCTGCGTTACAAACTTTAGCGCGTGGGGAGGCTGCATACACTGCTCTGCCTATCCTCTTTCGGAAAATGGAGAAGCTTCGGTCATCTCTCACCTGTCGTTTGCTCAGATCTAACACTTCCAATCGATCTTGGTATAATCATCGTCATTACGCATCGACCGGTGTACCTCAAATGCCCATTCTTGGCCATTCTCTCATTCGGGGTGCCTGGTGTCACGCAACCAGCTCAGAGGATGGAGCTACGTATGTGGCAGCGCTGTAATGCTGGTTGTCATTCGAATCGAGGGGTCACTTCACCGTACATTCGACATACATTCTGAAGGTTTACTGCTAGGTTTATAAGGTGAGGAGAATGCTACCATAGCATGCCACGAGATATGGAGGCCTCGTCATACGCTCGCATACAATTCAGTCTGGATTCATGGATCGCAAGAAGCAATTCACAGGCTGGCGGGTGGACGGTCGCATCCATCTTGCAAGCCAATTCTCGGCGTCTCCGGTCATCGACCAACGACCTTTGCATCTAAGCTGTGGTAGCCTGAGGTGCTTCATTTAACGCTTTCGGGGTTGACCTTTTTACCTTTCCGATGACTGCGTTCCTTTCTGCAATTAAGAAACATGTCCCACAGCCTCTTGACTGCGCCCGAGCTTACAAGGTTTGTTCATTCCCTTTTGATTATTCTGGTTATGGTATTCTTTTCTTGTCTTGTCAGCTCTTTGTTTATAAGTGTTGGCTCTGAGCTAATCGCAGTTGGAGAAAAAAGTTACTCGACACCACACATCATCGCTGGTTACCATGCCGTGTTAGACCTCAGGACAGTGCTACAACGATCAGCAATTTTGAACGGGTTTAAAGATCACCCTCTGCCGCAGATCGTCGACCACATCACCCAAACAACAAACATCCATGCTGTTGACAATGACCAGCAGATCCTCCAGACGTTCATTGTCGCCGAGGGACACCACTTCCAATGAGGACGATGACCAACAGCTCTCCAACTTCAAATGGATCATGGTCACCAATCCACACCAGTCCAAGGACAAGGAGATGATGAGAAACGTCCGAATACAAGTCATGAATGACTACCTCACCAAGGAGCGACGCAATCCAAACAGCACCGATGCTCGTGTACGACATACCTCGAGACGCTCCAGAACCAGTGTATCGCCTGAGATGAGGAAGAAGTCGGGTCCGTCCACAACAAGAAGCCAATCGCCTCGTGCTAGAGACTCGGCAATCAACTCTTCTCTACCGTCGCCAGAGACAACGTTGAACATTCCGATGTATCAAGAGATGGAAGCAGAGTCTCTGTATGACACAGAGCCGACGGCGCTGGCGCCATACACCTCTTCTAACCCACCACTGGCAGGCATTGGTGCAAAACTGGACGTCTTCAATGCGACTCCAAAGTTTGATGGAGAAAACATTGATGTCACCATGCTGAAACACAACTGTATGTATATCCAGCCTCTCGAGCCAGCATCGGCTGACGAAGTCGTTCAGGCACCACGTATTTCGCAAGTCAGGCAATGTGTAAGAGATGGGTACCGATGCTGTTCGCTGGCCGTGCAGCATTTCTCAGCACGCTGTGTATCTCCTCCGCGTACCTTGACATGATGAAGATGGATTTCAAGTCCCACACACTGACAGCGAATTCGATCGAGTCTGTGCGAACACTCACGGTCAGAGAACAGACCGTACAGTTGATCAGCGAGCGTCTCTCCGACCCAGAGACTTGCTGCAGCGATGCGAACATCGTCTCAGTAGTCCACCTAGTCTTTGGCGAGATGATTGTCGCATGTGATCAAGCATTACAATGGCATCAAGACGGACTACACACAATGGTGGAATATCGGGGAGGCCTAGAGAAGCTGGGCGGTAATGGTCTCTTGGCTGCTATGGTCACTATGTAAGTCGATGAGCGCACTTCAAAAGACTAGTTCTGACCGAGAGTTTCAGTCAAACCTTCCAAGTATCAGTAATGCGCGAGGGACGTCCTCGGCAACAGTACCTCGACTACGCTCGCTACATCTCCGAACCCTCGACACGAGACCGCGTGTCTGCAGTCCCCGAATCGCCTCTGTACTATCCCACAGGTCTCCATCACACCCTCGCTCGAACGCAACGTTGCAATGAAGAGACATTGGACTTGATAAACATGGTTCGAGACCTTACACAAGCCGTCATGGATCTCGAAGATGCGTCCGACGCAGACGGCCCCAGTACGACTTTCGGTCCCAAGACAGAGCGCAGAGTATACACAGAGTTAGAGGTACACGCATTGCAGAGGAAAAAGCAGAAAGCCGTTGATCAAATCGTGCTACTCGAGGCCCGAGACGACTCTGTGTACGAAGCAATACGACTATGCGCTCTACTCTACGTCACAGCCATCCACTGCAACATGCCTTTCTCGACGACAGCACACAGTTTTCCGAGTCAGATTGTGATACAGATCAGAGACCACCTTCTCCGTACCGATCTCTCGAACTGCTGGGACAGTATGGTGGGCGTGCTCTACTGGTGTACCACTATCACTGGAGCAGCGTGCAATAACGCAGATGATAACGACATCGATGTGCTGGCAACCAAGAAATGGATGGTGGCACTTGCGATCAGGAGTTCGATCTTGCTCATCTTCCAGCACACTGACGCCATGGTGAGGATGTTGAGGACGATATTGGTTGTGCAGAAGTCTTTGAGAGGCCAGGAAGAAGAATCGGAGATTTAGTCTAGCACCCCTGGTGGGTTGTGACCGTCGAATGTACTCGTAACGAACATCATGATTAGCATCTTAGCGTAGACAGTATTTACCAAAAAAGATGCTCATATTGCAATCACAAGTAATTTCAAAACACGGCATCGCACATGGAGCGGAATGATGAGGAAGCCTTTATGAATGTTCGAAAATTGTTTTTAGGACTTTTTGTTACAGGATCATAGACGAAAAACAAGCTGGGTATCATGGACCGGCGCAGGTGTACCGGAAATTTAAAAAGTGACGAGTGGTGAAAAAGAGCAGTTATTGCTTGTCGCGAGGTTCTGTGGCAACGCCATCGCGCTCTCGGAGGTCTTTGATGACGGTCTTGTATCAGAAGTATCAGCCAAAACATCCTCGTGACAGTCGAAAATAGAAGCAACAGCATGAGAGAGCAATGATGAATGTCAACGGGCAAAGTACTCACGGCCAAGGCATCTGGATTTACACCATTTTCGATGAGCGAGACACAGTAGGACAGTGATTGGCGGTCCAGATTAGTGTTCTACAGGTTTGCGAGATCAGCATCAGATGGTATTGACAGGAGAAGGGTGAGCCATGAGCTGGATTGGCGGCAATGCATCACTTGTCCGGCGTGTCGAACAGCTCGTAGTGAACTTGGGAGGAAACGTACAAGCAAGGAAGAGATTTCATATAGGACGTCGATAGTCTCACGCGCAGCTTTGCGTTTGTCTTCTGTGGGAGGCATTTTGTTGTATCTTGGTGGTTGTGACGGGACGGAAGACCGATGGAAGACGGATGTGGTTGTTTGGATTCGGCTGGGCGTCACTTTCCAGACCGCAAGATTTGGCAACACATTCACGAAGAAGGAACGACAGACAGAACTCAAGACTCGGGTTTAGGAGGAAACAAAATCGGTAATTCATTAATCGTAACATGTAACGCGAAGAAAACGTGAATCAGTGCCTGATAGCAGCAGTGAACAAGGCACGCATCGCTTTGAGGAAAGCAGCCAGATCCCTCGACTCGTTCAATCGCTCAACCACAGCATCCACAGCCTCATCATCCAAAGCTGGTTCCACCGCTACAACTTGGTAGTCTTTTGTCTCCATATTCAACTCGAACGCGCATTGACCATCCCAGTCCCTCTCATCCACATGTGTGTATACAAACTTGATTCTGTCATCCACACCCAGACCTTCAATCCGCATGCAAAGATGGGATTCCCAGAACTGCAACTCTGGACGATTGTGGCGTGCTTGATTGTCTAGTTGTCGTTGATGGTGGGTTTGTGCCTGGCGACGCGCGTGAATAGATTTTTGCAGTGATGAGATCTGAGAACGGAGGTCGTCGCGGTGAGCTTCGTGGTTCTGTCGTTGGAGGTCGAGTTCTTGGATCTGTTGCTGCATTTCTTCGTGTTCTTGTGCTTCTTTTTCCAGAGTGTTTTGGTGTGCGATGGATTTGTTGGATGTGTCTTCGAGTTCTCTGCGTCTTGATCTTTGGGATTCTGTAGAGGAATAGATTGTCAGCATGCTGAGCAGGCTGTTGTGGTATAGAATGACTGACCTTGGATCTCAGACATGTTGATGCGGAAATGGTTGCGCTCCTCGAGTACACGTTTGCGGCCTTGATCGATGAAAAGGTCGAATCGCTGGGTGAAGCGAGCCATGCGATCGCGCAGGTCGTCGAAACCAAACTTGATGCTAGGGAGTTGGTCGACCATTGAGGGCGGATCGGGAGTGAGGTAGGGCCCTCGTAGACCGCCTGCGCCGAAGGAGGCATCGAAGCGCGCATGGCTGGGTGTGTTCATGACGGCGGCCATGTTTGTGAATGCTGGATATGTGGAGCGGTATAGACGGACTTGAGATGTTGCGTCTGTGTCGAACTTGGCAGAATTGGAGAATTGGGAGTAAACACAAACTCGGGCTGCGTTGCCAGGGCCCCGCTGGGGGCACGGACTACGTCAGGTCTGCGTGAGGATAGGGAAACCCCTTGTATCTATCCCATCACACCATGACCGAGTTGTTCAACTGTTCTCACAAGCTAGACTTTGACAGTCAAAGACACGCTCAAGTGATGATCTACGAAGCTGCCACTTGCTTTGCAGAGATACAGTCTTGGGCAGTCTGTTTCGAGGAGATATACCGAGCACGTGGTCGGCACGCCCCCGGCTGCCGATCCGAGAGGCCGGTCAAGTCCTGACGCGCTTCGATCTCGACAAGTTTTTGACCATGAATTTCTCGCCAACTTTTCTGCCTCGACATATAGACATCTGACCCGCCATCTATCACGTACATCACCACATCGTTCAACTCCCATAGTCAACAAGATTTCGCGACCACCTTCTTCCCGGCAATGATTCAATCTGTCTCTGGCCCATTATCACGCATAGCTAGGAAGAAGCCGCATGGCTGACCAATCTACCACTGACCTGAAATATGGTCACTTTGGTCAAATCATCTACAACCAAGAGGACCACATCTGGTTGCTCCCTAGGAACCTCGAGCCTTCATCCACCTTAGAGCCCCTCGGCACCTCCCAACTCGTCTTCAAGCCGCAATGCAACCAATCGCGACCACATTCTGTTCCCACCGGAAAACCGAGCGTACACCTGAACCGTCAAATCGCCGACCTCCTTCACTTTGATCCAACCATCGCCCCGAGTGCCCATCTCCTTGTCGAGCCTGCAGTTGTGTCGCAAGAGATCCAAAAGATTGTCACACGCCATGATCCAACCACTGGCCACCTTTTGGCCTTCGGTCGTGTGCCCGATCAGGCCATAAAGCGTTCTATGACCATCGTTACATTTCCTGCTGCCGACCACGCACACATCCTGCGACTTATCCAAGTCCAGCCTCAAAAGCATGGTTGGGAGCGGAACAAATCTGTCTGGATCGATGTTCCGCGTATATCTGGTGAATCTGGTACTTGGCATGCTCCTCAGCCCATCCGCCAGATTTGTTTCGCAGACGCCGACGAGGACTCGAGTCTTGCTCGTACTCTCGCGGTTCGAACCACAACTGCCGTCCATATTCTACGTGTCGCTGCAAGAAAACGTGCCTCCTCGTGGAACTCTCTTACTGGCACACCATCTCGCTTCCACACAGATCAGCTGTGTACTCTGAACCTGGATCTGTTCAGCGGTCTTGCTCCTGCTCATGTTGCCTTCAACCACTGGTATTCGAAGCAGTTCATTACCGTCGATCAATACGGTACCTGGCACGTCTGGGACTCCAGTCGCAGACAAGTTCCATCTGAGCATGGCAAACCGATTGAGCTTTGTCGTGGAGCTACCAACGATCAAACTATCCCGGATGAAGAGACCACTACTACTTTGTTGGACGACGGGTGGGGTAGAGCATTGTGGGCCGGCAATGTGCAGACCATCATTACTGCCAGTAGAAGGTGCTTGGGCATTTACGACATTCAAGCAAAACCCGTCAGACTTCAGTCTCCAGACCTTGGGATTGCTGGAACTCCTCACTGGATTCTTGATATTATGCTAAACCCTCTGGATCCAACACTTGTCTTTGTTCTGACCTCGATATCGTTGTTCTGTCTACGTGTGCGATGTCTGGACGAGTTTGATCCAGAGAGTTATAGTACTGCTGGTGCTGAGATTGTATTGCAGTGCAGACACTTCAGAGATCCTGAGGACACTGGGCTTGGCTTGTCTGATTTTGTTGACGATATTGGTACGGCAACCACTACTTGCGACTTGCACGAGATGCTAACCATTGATTGTAGACGTTGTCGTGTTTATCAAGTCTTCATTGAGCCCACTCGCAACCAGCTTTCGTTTTACGCCGGATGAGTCAACTCCTCGATTTTTGAAAGTCGCAGATGCTACTAAACTAGTTCTGCCTGAGCTTTCTACCGCAACAACCTCTGCAGTTCTGACTTTCCAGATTCAGCCTGCGGAGTACGGAGAGAGTGGACACCATGAAAAGCCATCCGGACTCGGAAAAATCTATCGAGATCTGTCCACGAGGTTCTTCGTTGTAACTGCTATCACCAGTGACATGGCTATTGTACAAAAGCTTTATTACGCATCACCAAGCACAGTGCTCGAATCATCATTTCCCGAGGTCGCGCCTCCTGATTGGCGCGGAAGGCTTGTACAAAGTCATCCTCGTCTACAAGAGACCGGTTTTGTCGCACAGTCACTTGCCAACCAAGGACTAGGGAACACCCGAGAAGACCAAGATGTTATAGTATCCTCTCATGCTGATCCGCGGAAATCAACTCGGGACGATTGGACTATGCTATACGAATTATCTCACGCTCGGGCGACTGGCGCTGCTTCAAAGACAGAAGACTTTTCGCGTATAATCTCGCGGATCGAACAAGCTCTCCAGGCTCCTGAACCCACTTATGATGGCCCTAAGCTTCTGTCAGAAGTAGTCGATGATCAAATCCTGGTACCTGACATTGATCAAGCTGCTGCTGAATTCAAGGACATGGTTTCCGCCAAGACAGAACATGGAGAAGACATGGAGGATGTTGACCAGAGGTTACAACTTGCGCGTATTGGCTACTCCTCCCTCGATCTTGGTCCTGACAGCAATATGGATCTGATGGCCATCTATGATAATATTGTGGCCCACTGGCTTACACCACTATCTCAGACAGTACCTGGAAGAGTACGACTTGTCAAGGAACAACTGGCACGAAGAATTGCCGCCGGACTTTGTCTGGCAAGTCATGTCCTCAGGCAGCCACCGGTAGAGCTAAGTGAGGAAACGATACCCGAGACGCAAGCTACTGAAGAGGCATACTCCTTCCCTCAATCGTCTCTGCCAACACCGTCACCAACAGCTACACCGTCGATGACTACAGTCACGTCATTGTCTAGCCATCCGTCGACTCTAGTATCTCCCGAATTCGCACGCCTGCAACGGTACACCACATTCACTCCAGACAAACCCACACCAGGCCCGCTGCCTAAAGGTCTGACCAACACACTCGCGCATTGGAGCCTTGGCAGTAACCCAGAGAAATACGATTGGCTTGCAGTCCAGCGAGAGCAGGAGAAAAAGGCCGAGGAAGAAGACGAGGATCTGACGCCGAGGGAGAGAGCGAGACTAAAGCGCCGCGCCGAGAAGTTGTTGGACAAGCAGAGACGTGAAGCGCAAAAAGCATCTGCCATGAGTCTCGCGAACAGCCAAGTCCCCGGCATCGTAAGTGCGAGTCAGCCTGCATTCATGACACCTTCTAGAAGCGAAGCACCGAATGTGCCTCACTCTGCTAGAGCGACAAGTCAGGGCACCCAGCTGTTAGCGAGCTCCCAAGCTACGCCAAACATGTTTACTAGCCAGATTCAGCCAGGGAAGTTTGGTGGAAAGCCGGCAAAGAAGAAACGAAGAGTCGTCGGGTTCTAGGGGGAGATCGGAAATCCTTCCGCGTCGCTGTATACTTCCAGATTTGTATAGTCGAAATGTACTCCCGCAGTCATGTGCCTGAACTTCTTGACTCCAGCATCCTGGTTTTGTGTATCTACGATCAGACGCATGGCGCGAATCCTGAGGTGCCGATAACCGCATTGGAAGGTTCGATGGAGGTTGGCGCAGCAGAAACAAGTGTGTTGTCATTGAGGCTTGGCCCGCAGTCGAATCCGCAGTCAAACCATCATGTGCCATCTTCCCCACGTGCTAACGTCTCTCTCACGACAGAACATATGCGTAGTTGTTATCATCGCAATACTTCATACACAATTATTTGAAACAGTAGGACGGTTTACAGAAAGATTCAGCTTCTATCAGTTCAACTTATCTCTTGTTGACGGAGGTGTGCATCTCTTTACTGTACATGTGACTATGCCTTTGCATATGAGGATGATGGAGAACACGGCACACGTGTGCCGGCGATCATTCGAATGATTGGATGGCTTCTCGAACAAATTAGAGCCAAGCCGGAGTGATCATAGGGGTTCTTGCTTTCCATCGTCTTTCGATTGCTTGTTTGAACGTGCGTATCAAGTGTCAATCGCATCGTTCGGCGGTGTCCGAGAAGGAATCCTGGGGGCTATGGCCCGGCTATGGCATAACCTCATCAGGATCTAATCGCGCCGAGCGCTTCCTTCCCCGCGCTATGACACTATCCGGTAGGTAGCAAGGCTTAGCTATGTGAGCACACCAGTGTGCGGATGCGCATGTGTGAGGAAGGAGTCATCCACCTACAGCTTAGCTGTACACACCTATATGACAGACCTGTCTCCTCCACCATGTTTTCCTCGCATTCTAACCGACCCAACTCTTTCTACTTCATTTCACCCATTTTGCTCTCACTATATATTCCTCTCGACATAGAGAGAGAATACCATTGACTACGAAAGATCACTACAATCTGTGCATCATTACTTTGATATATCCCACTTCCTCGAATGGCCTGGCACAGCTCAACAATTCCCTACGTGAGTCTTTGTCACTTGATAGTGGAAACAAATGCTAACCATTGATCAATTAGGACTTCTCTGAAGATAGTCTCAATCAAGACTTCGAACTCTTCCCGTCTACACAGCCAATTGAACAAGATTCTAGTACATCGTTGCCAGTACCCATCGCAGCTTCCACTGGAAGGAGACACTCGGATGTTCGACATGAAGCACATAGTATGCCGTCTACCAAGAACGAAGAAGCATGGCTGTCTTGGTGTTATGCCAGTACCTCGCAAGACATGCATTCCCTACCGGTGATCAAGGCTAGAAACAAGCTTTCAATCAGCGATAGTGGATATGGCTCAATGGACTATGCCGGCAGGCATTGTACTGAGAACGAGGAAAACGCATCATCAGAACCCATCAGAACCCATCAGGCCTCGGAGTACTGCGAAATCTGCTACGAGGAGTCAGAGAAGCGTCGCTACTTCAGCAACAACGCGGACAGAAGGTCAGTACCTTGACAACGTTCCATCGAAGATTGCTAACTGTTTACAGAAAGCACATGCTCACACACACTCGTCCATTCAAGTGTGATGTATCTGGTTGCGACAATCAAAATGGTTTTGCATCTCCGCATGACCTAGCCCGACACAAGAAGACATGCCATAGTGTGTTGACCGTGAAGACTTCTAAGTTCTACTATCGATGTGCTGCTCCTTCCTGCCAGAAGAAGGACAAGATATGGCCACGGAAGGACAACTTCAAGGCTCATCTTGAGGGAACACACAGATACGACGAGGCCCAAGTAGCTGAGCTGCTGATCAAGTATGTTGATGAAGCTAATCATGCCATCCTAGCGACTAATAACCTGGTAGATCGGAGTGTACACCGGATTCCGTACAGCTATCAAGTGCCCTCAGTCGGCAAAGAACTAAACGTAGAAAGATCACAGCAAAACATCGCTCCCGTAAGATACCTTCGTCAGACAATGAGCATAGTGATGTCGCCGCGAGTCCATCTGAAGAGACACAAGAGAGCTTCGAGCCCACCAATTATTTGTTCCAACAAATTGCACAAAGTCCTATGTTGTCAGCTCCGGCATCTTATCCTTCTGGTTCCTTCCGGGGAACTTTTCGAGGACATGCTAATCCCCCGTCCATTCTGATTTCTCACGACGCTGAAGATGACATGTGTGATCCTATCGAGATGATGGACACCTCCACAGACTTCATGGACGATACACACTCACCATACCTTATGATCGGTGTGCCATCATCTCCAGATGAATTGGAGCAACCATCGCCCGCGTATAGCTCAGACACATACGCAGACTCGTTGTTCGAGTCCGACACGGACGATATGAACATGGATACTGATTTCGATACCGATTTGAGCGAGTGCGACACAGTATTCCAACCCCTACTAGGACCGATAGTCCAGTGCTTATTGACGGCATACATCTCATCTCGCCAGCACGCACCGGGGACCAGTGAACAAGAGTCATCGAACTCTAGCTATCCATCTAGCTTTGACGGTCATCCTGCGTCTAACGGCTTTGGTTCGAGAGGCTTTTCTCTACCTTCGGCGGGAGGTAAGCGGCGACGTAACACTGAAGGAGAAGATGACGATGGCAACGAGGACGACAAAACTCCCAAGCGGAAGATTAGGGCTTCCCGATCTGATGAAGACCTTCCTCCATTGGCATGTCCGTTTGTCAAATTCGACCCGCTCAAGCACGAAAAGTGCTATACATATGTCCTCAAAGGCATATCTCGTGTCAAGTATGTGGAATGAACGAATCAACACAAAGCCAACACTGACATGCTTAGGCAACACCTCGAACGTATGCATACTATACCCATCCACTGCCCCAAGTGCTACGCAGTCTTCCGCAACAACACAGAAGCTAGAGACAAGCATGTAAGAGAAGGTACATGTCAGACCGTTCCAGAACGTTGTCTTGAAGGTATCGACAAGGCTACCATGCGAAAGCTCAAGCGTCGTGGCACAAGCAAGTCGGTGCAAGAAAGCTGGTACTCGATGTTCACAACTCTGTTTCCCGGAGCAAAGAAGCCAGAGTCACCTTGTAAGCCTGACCCCAACCAAAGAACTTGTGACACCTCACTTATACATGACAGTCATGGACACTACACTCTCCGCCGAGCTATCGGCCTTCCGAGACTTCTGCACACGTGAGGGACACGACATAGTGACGAGTATCGCTAGTGCAAACATGCATTCTTGGGACGCCCAGCAACACGACCAGATCGAGGACTTTGCTAGACAAGTATTCCAGGGCACCATGGAGCAGGTGTTCCTGCGGTGGCAGAGTAGACGTTCTGCCTCCAGCGAACCGACTGTCATCAATCAGTCCATACTTCCTCCGACCCCGCCTTCTACGTTTACCCGAGACATGAACGATATGGGCATTAACGACACTTTTACGATGACTGACGACGAATCTCTATTACCGGTCCAACAATATCCTGATCTCGACATCGCGTGGTCAAACAGCCAAGTCCAACAGACTACAGCAGCTCAGCAGCAATGGATGTATTTTGGAGACACGGTTTCAATGGACCAGGGGCAACAATATTGGAACGATCACAGAGTTTTGGATGGGATGGGTGGATGGTCTGGTTAAAGGAGCTTTCTTTATATACAATGTGTGGATACAATCTTGCATAGACTTTTGTTTGAATAGCAACCTTTTCGTTCACTTAGTTGACTATATCACAGTGTCTCATATGAGACGGGTATCGAAACGTGCACTTCAACCACAGACCTCGCATGTGTCGGCGAGTCGTAGGATGCAGTCTCTAATCCCGGGGGTTCGTCGCAAATTGACGAATGTGGTCGTCGGGAAAGCTAATCAGCAAGTCACGCCGACGGAGCCTTTGAGAATTTTTCCTCGCACAAGAGCAATGTACTGCCGTCAACAAGGAGATGGAAGCCCAGTGGCATGTTGCTGTAAAAAATACGCGGTGTGTCGTGTTCCTCTATACGCGGAGTATGAACAGTCCCGTCATCGTGAAACATCTCCACGATGCGAGATTCAAGTCAACGAGAACTGTGTTGACGTCTTTGGTATGTTCTTGGAGCTTGGTGATGGCGGCCAATATGTTTTCTGAGCCGAGCTTGTCATCGTGCTGATCGGGCATGATGACGTGACAAGAGAGTTTGTGGAAGACTGCCAGAATTCACAAAGAGATGGCGGACGGAGGCAGAGTGCAGAAGAGGAACAGGACCTGTCAGCAATATCGGATGTCAAGCGAAAGCCAAGGGATTAGTAGGAAGTCGAGAAGCTCGAGTGGATCCACTGCTCCGAGCTAAGTTGTTGCGCAGAAAGGAAGAGCGAACGAGGTCCAAAAAGTTGATCAAAGCCGGAAGCCGCGTCATATTATCCAAAACAGCGACAAGGGTTGGTCATAACATTCACGCACATTTCAGAGAACAGCCCCTGACCTCTTCCTGCGCTCCAATCTCTTCGACACCCTCAAAGCTCGTTTGCTGAAGTTGCCGCCTGATACCAGAAGCCAGGGTGACTCGATTTCCTCTTCGATAAGCGCTAGTCCAATGTCTTCTACGCTGTAGCCCAACTCGATCAATTCGCTCAACCATTCAAAGTCAAAGGCTAGTTCGGAAGCCTTTTGTTTGAGGATGTCTTGAACGAGATCGATTTCTGAATTGATGACTGCTTTCATCAAGGCATCATCTGAAGCTGTAAGAACAATGTTCTGGAGCAGGGACGAGGAGCGCTGGTGTCGGGGCTGAGGATCCGCGGAGTCACGTCGGCTAGGGGTACTCGCGATACTGGCGTTGTCGTCGTGTGTGCCCGCACAAGTTACCCAAGGCAGATGGAAAGCTTCCGCGTGTTTGGGCTCGATCTGAAGGTGTTTTGAGGCATCGTTGGAATCCACGACCGAATCGTTAGCCCAGGATATAGTTTTCCGATGTTTGGCCACAGTGATCTGCTTCGTCCATGCCTTCCAAGTTTCATAGGCTTTCGAGGGATATCTCCGAGTATTCACTCCAGCCATTTCCGCTAGACTTGTCTGATTGTCCGCATGACCTGAAGTGTCGAAGTCAACAATATTGGCTGACTGGTCGGGTATTCTTCTATCTTTGAGTGGAAGCACAGATGCTACACTGCCGAGTATTGAAGGGATGATGGGAAGTCGAGTCAGTATGCGACCGAAGGGTGCATAGAGAGGCGTTTTCAATGGTCCGTAAACATCGCCGGAGCCAGTGCTGGTAGCAGGTGATCTGATCGATTTCTTCAAGAAACTGATCCGCCAATGTGAGTCCTGGAATACGGCCTGAGATGGAAACTGCTGAACGACGGACTGCAGAACCCAACACAAGACAGCATTGCTGAGCACATGGTTCGGCTCTACGACACCAGTAAGTAGTCTTGGGACAAGGAGGAGCAAGCCTTGAGGAAGGACTCGACAGTGCTGTCTTCCGATGTCGTAATGACATCCGGGAAACCAAGTTTCGGATATCTGAGGCGTAGTGCTGTGAGATGCTTTGGTCGCAAGACATGGCTGGAGGAATGGCAGTCGATCGTGTATAGAGCAAGCATGGAAGACTGTCTCTACGACATCCGGAACGACCTCGTCCCAAAGCGTTGGACTCGCAAGTCTGGTTCCAGGGTGATTATAGCCGTGACCGATGCTGCCGATAGTATCTAGTAGAACCATGATCTTGATAGGTGTGTCCACATCCCAACTAGTCCTTCTGCGAAAGTCCTTGCTGCGATCCGACGAAGGCTTATCGTTCTCGCGGGGTGATGTATAAGTCTGGAGGACCAGGTCGCATAGCTCATCGCTCGGTTCCTTGATGATGCCACAATTGTTGATCATGCCAGCGACACAGCGCAGAGCATAGGCCCCTCTACCTAGACCAAAAAGCCATATATCTGTTCCTTCTTTGTAGTATCGCGCGATGTAACGGTACAGTTCAAGACATAGCTGTCCAATGTTGTCCGCCGAGGCGCCAAAGCCATATGTTAAGTAATTGCATCTCAGCCCGTTGAAGTATTTCGCTCTAAGCTGCCGTGAGGAATCACTGATCTCTCGTGAGCCATTCGAGTTATGCATGTCGATGCCGGCCATCTCAGCCAGTAGCTGGACGTTAGTACGCGTGCCATATTCCGGGCCACACCAAGTGCCGTCGCAAAAAACGACAAGCTTCTCAGGCAAGAAAGGAGCTTTCGCTATGGCGTTCAAGCTCATGATTAACTATTTGACGTGTCGAGGAGTGGGGAATAGAGGCATAACTCGATGATGTCTAGATGATTGATTCGAGTTTGATTCAACCCTTGGACATTAAGGTACATGCACGACCGTATGCCTACCTTTGGCATGTGCCAGAGCTGACGACATAGCATGTTACACTGCTAGACGGCAGTAGACGACTCTATTGGTTCTAGAATAGCTTCACAAAATGTTGAGCTGACAACGATGGTAATCGAAGTCGAATATAGTAGCGCCTCTAGACCAAGCAGATAGTCGAAGAATGCTGCTCAACGGAGGAGGCTGGTGAGAAGGCAGAGCTTTGAAGGAAAGCGCAACCGGCCGAAGGATGTTCGGCTGCACCTTCCTTGGTTGAAGACACAGCACAAAACGTCATTCTAGAAAGCTCCAAGAATTGGCTCGCATCTCGCATGGACAAATATTACTTGTCCAATTCACGTTTCTGCCTTACTAACAAAATTCAAGATGCCTGGAAAGTGTGTACACAAGGGCTGCGGCAAGACATTCGCCGACGACAATGAAGAATGCGTCTATCATCCCGGTCCAGTAAGCGATTCAGTTTACCGAGTACCTTAAGCATACCTATAGCTAACCCTGCTATAGCCAGTCTTTCACGAGGGCCAGAAAGGTACACACCATCATTTCAGTTATGCATGAGCAACTGATTGACGACTCTCGACAGGATGGAAATGTTGCAAACCTCGCGTCCTGACCTTTGACGAATTCATGACCATCCCTCCTTGCACAACCGGCAAACACAGCACCGTCGACGACACACCCGTCGAAGAACCAAAAGCTGCTCCCGCTGAGGCTCCCGCGCCTGCATCTACTGTAACTTCTTCCGAGCCAGCCGCACCTGGTCGCGCACCCACAGCCCAAGCCCCGCAAC